>Ga0302325_10002086_pt1 | contig 49302 bp, 39 predicted proteins | sample Palsa_T0_2_FD_201948 | JGI IMG/M metagenome (GOLD analysis project Ga0302325, IMG submission 201948) | Peat permafrost microbial communities from Stordalen Mire near Abisko, Sweden - Palsa_T0_2 | ecosystem: Environmental > Terrestrial > Soil > Palsa > Peat permafrost | place: Sweden: Abisko...
GGAATTCCGGGTCCGGACGGCGCGCCGCATGGGCTGCTGGGCAGGCTCCAGGCGGCGCCCACTGTCACGGCGGATAACGTGGTCAATGGCGCCAGCTTTCTCCCTGTTATCGCCCCCAATACCTGGGTGACCATAACGGGGGCGAATCTTTCGGGCACCACGCGCTTATGGGACTCTAACGACTTTGTGAACAATGCTCTCCCGACGGATATCGACAGCGTGGGCGTCACTGTGAACGGGTCGCCGGCCTACGTGGAATACGTCAGCCTCACCCAGCTCAACGTGTTGCTGCCGGTGGGCACTCCGACGACCGGAACAGTGCAGATCGAGACGTATAGCTTCGGACTCTCGAGCGGCGCGATTACTGTTCCGGTGCAGGCTGTCGCTCCGGCTTTCTTCACGCAAAGCGACGGCAAGCATGTCGTCGCAACGCATGCGGATGGTTCACTGATCGGACCTGCGTCGAGCGGTTCCACTGGCACTTCGACCAGCACTTCCACCAGCACACCGGCCGCTCCCGGCGAGACAGTTATCCTTTATGGCACGGGATTTGGACCAACTAATCCCGCGGCTCCCGAGGGCCAGGTGATTACCACCGCACTGCCGCTCGCGACAACGCCCACAGTCATGTTCAATGGGACTCCGGGGCAAGTGGTATTTGCGGGTCTTACTTACGCCGGTCTGTTCCAGATCAACGTCACCATACCCGCGTCTGCTCCGAGCGGAGACGTGTCGGTAGTGGCGCAGGCCGGCTCGGCGCTCTCACCAAGTACCGCGGTCATCGCCGTTCTGTAGCGGCTGGTCCGGACGGCAGTATCGCGCGGCCGCGCGATACTGTAGAAATGTCCGTCACCCGTTTGGGATTTCTAGCGCTAGTCAGCCTTCTGGAACTCCAGGCACAGACGCAGCCCGTTTCGACGGCCGACGCATTTATCGAACAACTCGGCCACACGGTAGTTTATAAAGACGTCGCCATCTCACCTGACGGCGAACGATTGGCTTGGGTGCAATCGAGCGGAGGCGCGCGCGGCGGCAGCTTGCACCTGTGCGATCCCACGCGTGGACGGGACACCACGGTTGCGATTACCAGCAGCGCCGAAGAGCGCGATGACAGCGGGCCGGCCTGGTCGCCCGATTCCTCGCGGGTGGTCTTCATTTCCAACAGCGGGGCAGAACGAGCACCCCAGCTCTGGCTTGTCCATGCCGGGTCCAAGCGGGCCGCCAAGCTTGCGGATCTGCGTGGATTTGCGCAGCGTCCGCGCTGGTCGCCAGACGGCAAGCACATCGCTTTCCTTTATGTCGAGGGAGCCAGCGGGGGTGGTCCGCTTTTGGCCGCCGGACCACAAACCGGCGTCATCGACAACGCCATTCATAATCAGCGCATCGCGGTGGCGGATGCAGCTTCCGGCCAGGTACGCCTGATCTCGCCGGCGGACCGGCATGTCTATGACTTCGATTGGTCGCCGGACGGGATGCAGTTTGCCGCCAGCGCCGCCCCGGGCCCGGGCGACAACAATTGGTGGATCGCGCAGCTTTACGTAATCCGATCCGACTCCGGCAATGCCTCGGTGATCTACAAGCCAAAGCTGCAGATCGCGGTGCCGCGCTGGTCTCCCGACGGGCAGCAGATTGCCTTTATCGAAGGCTTGATGAGCGATGAGGGGTCCCACGGTGGAGACCTTTATACTATCGAGGCGGCCGGCGGGGCGGGCGGCGGGGCGGCGCGGGACCGCATGCCCGGGCGCAAGACTTCAGCAAGCTCTCTGGTGTGGCAGACTCCGGAACACCTGCTTTATTCAGAATACGTGGGCGGCGGCGTGAATCTTTCGACGCTGGATTTGCGTTCGGATACCATTGAGGAGCGCTGGCACGGAGCCGAAGAGGCGCGTGTGGCCGGCAACTTTCCGAACATGGCGGTGGCGCGCGATGGGATCACCTGTGGCATTGTACGCAGCAGCTTCGAGCAGCCCCCGGAGGTCTGGTGGGGCAAGCCAGGCGCCTGGCAAGCGGTAACGCACGGAAACTCCGGGATGAAGCCGGCCTGGGGTAACTCCGAGTCGATCGAATGGAACAGCGAAGGCCGCGCGGTGCAAGGTTGGCTGATCAAACCGGCAAAGGAGTCTGCCGCTAAGATGCCGCTGGTGGTGGAAGTACACGGCGGGCCTTCCAGTCTGGTGGTCCCGCGCTGGCCGGCGCGGAGCAGTCTCACCGAATTGCTGGCTTCCAGAGGCTACTACGTTCTGCTGCCAAATCCGCGCGGGAGCTATGGCCGTGGCGAGGCGTTTACGCAGGACAATGTCAAAGACTTCGGATATGGCGACCTGCGGGATATCCTGGCGGGCGTGGACGCCGTAATCGCGAAGTATCCGGTCGATAAGCAGCGCTTAGGCATTACGGGCTGGAGTTACGGCGGCTACATGACCATGTTCGCGGTCACCCAGACCAGGCGTTTTGCGGCCGCGGCGGCTGGAGCCGGAATCGCGAACTGGACCAGTTATTATGGCGAGAACCTGATCGATCAGTGGATGATTCCGTTTTTCGGGGCGACGGTCTATGACGATCCCGAGGTCTACGCGAAGAGTTCGCCGATTCAATTCATCAAAAAGGTGCATACGCCAACGCTGGTGGTGGTGGGAGAGCAGGACGCCGAATGTCCGGCGCCGCAATCCTTCGAGTTCTGGCACGCGTTGAAAACCCTGGGAGTGCCGACCAGCCTGGTAGTGTATCCAGGGGAGGGGCACATGTTCGTGAAGCCGGCCGATCAACGGGACGTGGCCAAGCGGATTCTCTCGTGGTTCGACAGCTACCTGAACCAGTAATTTGCGGCTCGGCTGCAACTGGCGGGTTGAAAACCGCGACTTACGCCAGTATTATAGATGAACGTCAATGAAATACCTCGCTATTTTGCTTACCGCAGCCTGCCTGCTTCCGACAGCGATAATGAGTCAGGTCTCCCCCGGCAGTGGATTTGTGAACTTCGAGTCTTCGCAGACGAATCCGGTGCGGCTTTCACCGGATGGCAGCAGGCTATTTGCCGTCGATACGCCGGATGCGCGAGTGTCGGTGTTCGACGTTTCGCAGCCGGCTAATCCAGTGCTGATCGCCGAGATTCCCGTGGGTATCGAGCCGGTTTCCGTGAATCCGCGCAGTAACGACGAAGCGTGGGTGGTCAATCAGGAGTCCGATAGCGTCAGCGTGATATCGGCCTCGAAGGGCATTGTCACCGATACCATCTACGCGAAAGACGAGCCCATGGACGTGGTGTTCGCCGCGGGGCATGCCTTTGTTTCGGTATCGCGAAGCAACCTGATCAACGTTTATGACGTGAACACCCACCGCCTGACAACTTCTATCCCGGTTTTTGGCGGCAACCCGCGCGCGCTGGCGGTCAGCCCGGACGGAAGCAAAGTTTATGCGGCGTTCGCCCTCTCGGGTAATGCCACAACCATCATTCCAGTCCCTCTTGCTCCTCCTCCACCGCCTCCCACCAATCCAAGCCTGCCGCCCGCGCCGGCGCAGGGGATCATCGTGCAAGCCACCGATCCCAGTTGGTCGTCCTTCATCCAGTTCACCATGCCGGACAACGATGTGGTCGAAATCAATGCAGCCTCGCCGGCGGTGAATCGTTATTTCTCGGGCGTGGGAACCATCAATCTGGGCCTGGCCGTGAATCCGGCTACGGGTGATTTGTACATCGCCAATACCGATGCGCTCAACCTGGTGCGCTTTGAGCCCAACCTGCGCGGCCATTTCATCAACAATCAAATCACGCGCATCTCGATCGCTTCCGGGAAGGTAACTCCGTTCGATTTGAATCCGGGCATCAATTACACGCAACTGCCCAATCCGGTGGCGCTGTCGACGGCCCTGTCTCAACCGACTGCTACCGTGTTCGATCCCAGCGGCAAATTCATGTGGGTGGCGGCGTTCGGCACAGACCGTGTCGCGAAGGTTGGCACGAATGGAACCGTTCTTCAGCGCATCGAAATCGGCAACACCCCCGGCTCTCTGGCGGACCCAAAGAACAAACGCGGACCTCGAGGCCTGGCGCTCAAGGCGGCGGCTCAGACGCTTTACGTGCTCAACCGGATTTCGAATACTTTGTCGGTAGTAAATACGTCGACCGGCGCCGTAACCAGCGAGATTCCCGTGGGAAGTTACGATCCGACGCCGGCCGCCATAAGAGCCGGCCGCGGTTTTCTTTATGATGCCAAGCTATCCGGCAACGGCACAGGGGCATGCGCATCGTGTCATATCGATGGCGATATGGACCACCTCGGGTGGGACTTGGGCGATCCGGATGGCACTATGGAAACGGTGAAAGATCCCGTGAACATCACTTTCCATCCGATGAAAGGCCCCATGACGACGCTGGCCTTGAAGGGGCTGGCAAACCTGCAGCCTTACCACTGGCGCGGAGACAAAGTGAACTTTGCAGCCTTTAACACGGACTTCAGCGACCTGCTGGGCGGGAGCACGCTGTCCGACGCGGATATGACCGCATTCCAGAATTTCATTTTCACGGTCATGTTCCAGCCCAATCCGAACCAGAACCTGGATGGAACACTGCCGGCCAGCATTGCCGGCGGAAGTCCACAGGCCGGCCTCGATATTTTTATGAATCAGGCATTCACGCTGGGTATCGTCACCTGCAATATTTGTCACCTCTCTACCAACGCCGGCACCGACCAGTTCATTATTCCGGCGAGCTTGCTCGAGCAGCCGCAAGCATTCAAGACGCCCCAACTGCGCAATATCTATCAGAAGCTGCTGTTCAACAACACCGCCGGCGCAGCCACCATCGACGGTTTCGGCGTGTTGCACGACGGGTCCGACGCGGGACTCTTTGAATTCCTTTCCGATCCGGTTTTCGAGTCCTTTTCCACCAACACCGAAATCCAAACGCAATTGAATGCTTACGAGCTATGCTTCGATACCGGCATGCCGCCCGCGGTAGGATACACACTCACAGCGACGGCGGCCAATGTGAACAATAGCTGGGTCGTGAGCAATTGGGCCACGCTCGAGTCGCAAGCCACGGCCGGCAGTATCGACCTGATCGTGAAAGGCACGATCCAAGGACAGCCGCACGGATTGGCGTACGATACGGTGACCAACAATTACCTGTCCGATACGACCGGCCTGGGGCCATTCACCCACGCGCAGCTTGTCAGCTTCATTACGGGCGGAGATACCCTGAGTCCCATGGGTGTGCCGCAAGGCAGCGGGCTCCGCATGGGCATCGATCGCAACGGCAACGGCGTGTTGGACGGAGACGAAAAGTAGCGCGCGAAATTATGCACGCGTAAGAAAGATGGGCAGGCCCAACTTATTCGCGTAATTGGGCCGATAGCGGCGCGTGTTGTACATCGTTTCGATCTCCACACGGCGCGGACCGAGTTTGGGATCCGGAATGGGCACGGCGTGGTAGCAGCCGCTGGAAATGGCCATCATGACTCCATGCTGGCCCTGCTGAATGCAATCCATGGCCATGCTGGCGAAGGTGGAAGCCACCATTTTGTCCACGAAGTCGGGACTGCCGCTGCGCAGATCGTAAGTCAGATCGCTGACAATGGTCTCCTCGCCGGTAGCCTTTTTGATCTCGTCGCTGAGGTCCTCGCCCACGTTCCCCTTCTTCTTGTGGCCGTAGGCATCGGCCTCGCCGATTTCCTTGGATTGGTAGCCTTCCCACTCGCTGCCCTCCGACAGGATCACCAGGGCGTAGTTGCTCGGATTGTATTGTTTGTCGGTAAGCAGCAGCTCGATCAGGTGCGGAAGCTGAAACTTGAACTCGGGGATGCAACAACGAATCGAAGTGACATAGGCCGTATAGAGCGCCGTATAGCCGGCGTCGCGCCCAAAAATGCGGAAGATGCCGATGCGCTCGTGCGAGCCCACTGTGGTGCGCTGGCGCTCGATGGCTTCGGTCGCACGGGTAATGGCGGTGGAGAAGCCGATGCAGTACTCGGTGTTACGCACGTCGTTATCCATCGTTTTGGGAATAGCAATCACCCGGAAACCTTCGGAATCGAGGCGCGCGGCGTAGCTGAGCGTGTCGTCACCCCCGATGGCTACTAAAGAATCGAGGCCTAACGTTTCGACGTTCTTCAAAACGCGGCTGGTCATGTCGTACACCGTGGAAGCCACACCCTTCTTGGTGACTTCGGACTTGGGAAAATTCTGGCTCTTGGCCGCCTGAGGTACAACTCTCATCTTGGCCGGATTGGTCCGGGAGCTATGCAGATAGGTGCCGCCGGTGCGATCGATGGTGCGCGTGTTCTCGCGATTGAGCGGCAGGATATAGCGCGCCCGGCTGGCCGGATCATCCAGATTGACATGTGTCAGTCCCTCCCAGCCGCGGCGTATACCGATGACTTCGCAATCGATCTCACTTCCTCTGTACACTACGGTCTTGATGACTGAATTGAGACCCGGCACGTCGCCACCGCCGGTAAGTATGCCGATGCGCTTCGCGGGCATAAACACTCCTTGTGTCGGGAAACTAAACCGTTATTATAAGATACGGCCCGGCAGCCTCAACGGGTCGAAGCGTTTGCCGGCATCGCCGGGCAGCGCCGGCGTTTTCGGCCGCAATCCACCGGAGCGGTACTTTTCAACCATCCGGACCGCCCCGGCACCACGTCAACCAGCCCGCGGTCAACACTTGCGGTTTGGCCTGCAGCGTGCCCATAGTGAAGGCGTGGTGCCCGAAGGGAGTGGATCATGAAGAGTATCGGAATTCCGCGCGTTGTTCGCCACGCGTTTAGCCTTGTTTGTGTTCCGCTTCTGGCGGGCGGCCTTTTGGTGGCGCAACAAGGGGCGCCTTCCGCACAATTTCTTTCTCCGCAACAATTGGACACCATGGTCGCGCCGGTTGCCCTATATCCGGATGCTTTACTCAGCCAGGTTCTGGTCGCGTCCACATATCCACTGGAGATCGCCGAGGCGGCCCAGTGGCTGCAGCGCAACGGCAATCTACAGGGGCCCCAACTGGTGGACGCTGCGCGCCAACAGAATTGGGATCCCAGTATTCAGGCTTTGGTGGTTTTCCCGGACGTGGTGAACCGCCTGAACTCCGATATCCGTTGGACCACCGATCTCGGCAACGCCTTCCTCGCTCAACAGGCGGACGTCATGAATGCCGTGCAGCGGATGCGTGCTCAAGCCATGGCAGCCGGTAAACTCAAGTCCGACAGGCAGCAGACTGTCACGACCGAGATGCAGGGAGATCAGTCGGCTATCGACATTCAACCGGCCAATCCCGAAGTGGTCTACGTGCCTTTATACAATCCGCAGTATATCTGGGGACCACCCGCCTACGGTTATTACCCGCCGTGGGATTACGCGGACATCGGCTATGGATTTGGGTACGGATTCGGTCCGGGCATTTACATTGGAGGCTTCTTCGGCGGCCTGGGATGGGGTGGTTGGGGCTGGGGACCGAGCTGGTTCCATCACTCGATCTTTCAGAATCGCTTCTTTTTCGAACGTTCCGGTTTCGGCGGGCGGGGATTCGCAGTTGGCGCGACCTGGGCGCACAATCCCGCCCATCGGCTGGGGGTCGCCTATTCGAATAGTGCGCTCAGTCACCGCTACGGGGGACTTTCGGCCGCACGCGGCGGATCCGGTGCCGGGCGATCGAGCCCACAATCCTATGCGGGACCGCAACATAACTCGGCGCCCCGGACCAACACAGCGCAAGCCGGCGGTTGGACCCGGTTCGGCCAAGCGGGCCCCGCTACCAGCCAGGGTGCGCGTGGAAGCAGCGGGTATCGCGCGAGTCCGTCATACGGTGGCAACTACGGGGGAAACCGCGCCGCGCCGAGCTATCGCTCCGCTCCGTCCTACGGCGGCAGCGCATACCGATCGAGTCCGTCCTACGGACGCAACTACGGGCAAACCCGCTCTGCGCCCACCTATCGATCGAGCCCTTCTCATAGCGGCGGTGGATCGAATCGCTCCAGCGCCGGCTCTCACGGTGGTAGCGTCCATAGCAGTGGGGGCAGCTCCCACGGTGGTGGCGGCGGTTCGCACGGTGGTGGCCGTCACTGAGTAGCTTATTCGGACGGAACTCTTCACGGGGCGACCGCGATAGTGACTTGGTCCGTCGTTGTCACGCCGCCAAGCTGTAACTGTATGGAGACTGCGTCGCCCGCGGGCGTGCTGGGATCCGGTATTACGCCGATCTGATACTCGCTCACATATTGCGGCGAGAGCACGGAGTAGACGAACTGCGCCGGGACACCGCCGATCAAGATAGCCGGCTGCAGCAAGGTGTTCCGGATGGTGCCGTCCGACGCGGCCACATAGTCGTCGATCGACGGGGTAACCGCGCCAAGTCCAGTGCAAGCGATGATCAACGCATGCCCCGAACTCACAGAGATGGGGGCCGTGGTGGAACTTCCGACAACGGTGCCGGCGGGCGCGGCGATGGCTCCCGTCGTGTTGTCATAAGCGAACGCCTGACCGAGCCCGTTTGCCGTTGTTGTGAAAATGCCGGGCGACGCCGGCGCCACCGTTACATTCTGCGGCGCCGATGTGCCGGCGCTGCGGGTAACCACGATGTTCACCGTGCCGCCGCCCGCCGGCAGCACGTCAAACGGGAGTTGCGCATTGATCTGGTTCTGACTGACAAAGTACAGGCCCGCGGGAATGTTGTTGAATGTCACGGAGGTCACATCGCTTAGGGTGGTTGGAAGAGGGATAGCGCTCGCGGTAGCTGTTGCGGCAGCCAGGTTTGTGCCAAAGACGGAAACGATGGAACCGGGCGCGACGCCTTGCGCAGTATAGCTGCCGGCATTCACGACACCTCCGGCGTTGACCGCCGGCATCGACGGGCTCACCGCAGCCGGATTTGTGGCCGGCCAGAGGGGCAATTGGGAACTACCGCTCAAATACGAATCCTGGTAACTGTTGATCGCGAAGCCGCCAAAAACCTGGCCCGCGGCATTGAACTGGAGGGCGACAGATGCCGCCACGGCGTTCATCGCGGCTTGGCCCATACTGTAAAACGTCTCCTCCGGATCGCTAGTGTTATCGTCCGTATCCAAACCGACCTGGATCACTTTGCCCTGGGAGACGCTGTTGGCGTACGCAATCACATTCTCATCAATGCAGAGCACCCCGTTTCCAGTACAGGCCAGGGTGCTCGGATCCAAAGTGCCTGCGGAGTTTCGGTAGCCCATCGCCACCACGGCGTTCAGATGCAAATCGACGATCTGCTGGTAGGGCGCCTCGGTCTGGCCAGTCACCGGCGGGCTGTTGAGGACCGTAACGCTGACGGCGGCCGAAAGACCCATTCCGGCTGCCTGGAGTTGACTCTGAAGGCATTGATACAACGCCAGAAGCGCGGGAGCATCTACCGGTTCCGGTTCAACGTCGAGAATGACGCCGTCTAATGTAGTGCTTGGGTAGAGGGTGTTATACGTGATCAAGTCGCTCATGCGGCTCATCGGATTCGCGGTCGTCGCACAGCCGTCCGCCGGCCAGGAGGGGGTCCCGGAAGCGGCATACACTTGCATGCCTTGTCCGTGGGCCATGTTAATCAGGTTCTCGATGGCACTGTCCGGGTACAGTAAGAGGCCGTCGCTGTTCGGCGTGGAACTATAGAGGCTGACGTAGAGCATGTTGACGCCGCTGGCGAAGGCGTTAGTGACGAGGGTGGCGCTCGCGGAACCCGTGGGGTCCGAAAGAGGATTCGGCACTTGATCCGAGTTAACCCACAGGGCGTTGAGAGCCGGGTTAGCAGGTGGTTGCGACGGCCTCACCGAAACGGGAAGCACGGCCAATGTTAACGCTACTCTTGCGACGCACCCGAGATGATAACTGCCTCCCGGCCAGTAACTGCGATTTCTTTTCACGAGCGATTTCCTTTCTATTGCGGAGAGTTCGGTGCCAAATTACGGGCATCTCACGTTGCCGTCAGCCTTCATGTTACAGCGGCAGTTTGCAGCTTGCATCGCATTTTCGGCGGCCTGGCGTATCGCAGGTTTCAACAGATCCACTGTATAAATCCAAACGGCTTTTTCGGATCGCGTCTGTAGCGCGGGTGAGCGCCACTCCCGATGCCTTCGGTGCAGCCATCCCAACCGTCCAGAAACCTAATGGTCTCGCCGCTACGCCGGAAAGGGCCAGACTTTCTCGACGGTCTTGCTCAGCACCCAGCGCTTGTCTTCGGCGGTCAGGAATTTCATGTCATCGCGAACCACGCTGAGCGTCTTTGCGTAGGTGGTGGAGTTCTCCGAAATGGGCCAGTCCGTACCCCACATCAACCGCTGCGGGCCATACGCGTCGTAGAGCCGTCTGACGTACCGCTGCGCATCCAGCCAAGGATAGGATTGTTTTGAGAGAGACCAGGTATGCGAAATTTTTACAAACAGGTTGGGGTAACGCTTCAGCGCTATCAGTTTTTCAAGTTCGGCCGGCCGATCGACCGGACAATCGCCCATGTGATCGATCACCACCGTTAGATCCGGTGCTTTTTCGAGGAGCTCACCGACGTCCGGCATTCGCGTGATGGCTGACAGCACCGTCATTGGCACCTTCAGATCATGGCACCTTTTCCAGAGCGGCGGCATTAAGGGCCCGCGGAACCAATCACCAGAAGCGTCCGCCGGAGGACTCAATCGGACCCCATGAAAGCCCTGCGCCGTGAGCTGGGACAGGTGCTCGGGAGCGGCGGGATCGAGCGGATCTACGCGGCACACAGCTTGGAAGATGCCCGGGTATTGTTTCAGCACATCGGCCACATAGCTGTTGTCGAACTTGTAATGAATGACCTGAATGAGCACCGTTTTGGCAACGCCATTGGCCTTCATCAGATCCAGCAACATTTCCGGTGTGGCGTCCCGCGCGGGCACGTTGGCGCCTGCGGCAAAGGGATATTTCGGGTCGTGTTTCCAGACGTGGACATGGGAGTCGATGAGGCGGTAATCGCTCCGAAACGGGGTCATGGCGCCTGCTTGCAGGAGCTTTCGCCGGGAAATCTCAAACATAGATCCCCTCTAATTTCTCGACCACATAGGCGGCACAACGCTGGTAGCTGACGCGTTGGCCCTGCCGCGCAATATCCAGATCCACAATCAGCCAGCCATGGAACGATATGGATTTCAGGACCTGGTGGCAGGCTGGAAAATCGATCTCGCCATCGCCCAGGTCGAAAATGCTGTTGCGTTCGAAGGCACCTGATTTCGCACCGGACAACCGCTTCGCGTCTTTATAATCCGCCAACATCAGGCGGCTCCGGTATTTGTCCATCGTCTTGGCGACGTCGCATCCGGCCAGGTAGAGGTGCGCCGTATCGGGTGAAAAATAGAAAAGCGCCGCATCGGTCATGGCCATACAGCGATCTACCTCGTCCGGATCTTGCACCATTTGCCCCACGTGGTTGTGCAACCCCGCATAGAAGCCCATCTCACGAGCCGTCCTGCCAATTTCGTTAAAGCAGTCGCACATGATCTTGAAGGCCCCGGACTGGTTTGCGTATTTGCGGTCGGGGGAAAACACTACAAGATGGTTCGCCCCGAATTCTTTGAGGAAGTTCATGGCGGCCTTGGCGTTGCCGATTATCTCAGAACGGCGTGCTGGGTCGTAGGCCGGGCCGTTGAAGGATGTAGCGACAATGTGGCAGCCGCGTTTTTCAACTTCTTTCCGCATCTGCGCGGTGGTGATGTCGTAGGTCTTGAGGATCTGCGGGAACTGCGTCAATCGAAGGCCTATGAACCCGGTGTCCTTCATGACATCGAGAATGTCGGTGAACGGAACACGGGGAAAGTAGTTCCAAAGGTTCGAACCCAAGCCCCACTTCACGTTTTTGTTCGCCGGCAGAAGGCTGGCCGCTCTTGCAAGTGTGACGGCCATAGCCGCTAGTACTTCACGGCGGGTCATCGAGAAACCAACAGGCATCGCCGCGTCGCGCCGCTCAATTGATCCACTCACTTCCAACCTCTTCGTCGTCTTCCTCGTCTGAAGCTATCGCAGCCATCCTGATAGCTTCGCCGGCGGCCTCCGCGATTTCTTCGTCGTCGGAGTCGGCCAGGTCTGCTAGAATTATCCGCGCCTCCGCTGGACGGATGCTGGCGACCGCGCCGATAGCGGCAAGCAGCAGGGGCTTTGGGGTGCCGGCGTCATCGACGAGTGCGACCATGTGAGACCAGGCTGCGGCCAGTCCCCAGTTGCCGGCTGCTTGCACGGCCTCGTAGTGAATCTCTGGGTCGGCGCTTTCCAAGGCCTCCAGTACCTGGTCGTCAAAACCGCGCACCCAGCGCATCGCAAATACTGCCGTCAGCATCCAGTCCTTGTCCCCGCTGGCATACGCGCTCCTGATCGCGTTCTGGTGCCAGCGCTCGGGAGCGCGCATGTTACGAAACGTGCGCTGAGTAATGGGTACGTCGTCCGGATCCTCGAATCCATTGGTCTCCGCCTGTTCGAGCACTGGCCCAAGGGCAATTGCAGCCGTGGCGCGCAACTGCTCTGGCTCGTCAGGACTGCCCATGATCGCCGTTAAGCAATCGGCCAACTCGTCGTTGATAACGGTGAGATCGCCCGCTAACTCGGCGGCCACGAGCCGGTCGGATTCATTGGCCCGATGATCAATCAGAAGCTCCCGAAATTTCTTCCCGGCATCTCTTGGCCAGTCCCATGGAGGGGTGTTCTGCAAAGTCTTAAGGTCCATAGCGTTCCTCAGGCATTCCGTTCAATCATGCGATCCCCCAAAAGGTCGAAATCCGCCCACACGACAGCGTGGTCGGATGCTCCTCGAGCGCGGCGCGTTTCCAGGTCCACGTCGCTAGCCTGACAGACGGCGGCCAACGGGGGTGTTGCCAGAATGTGGTCGATGCGCCATCCCCAATTGTGCGCAAAAGCATTGCGGAAGTAATCCCAATAGGTGTATTGCACCCGCTGAGGGTAGAGTTTACGAAACACATCATGGAATCCCCAACCGACAGCGTAATGATAGGCTTCGCGCGCGTCAATGTGAAAGTCGGGATCGTTGACGCGGTGCTCAGGATGGTAAACATCGATCGGCTCGGGAGCGACGTTCAGATCACCGAGCCAAATGGCCGGCACCTTCGGATCGAGCCGCTCGCTAAAGTACCTGCGTAGGCGATGAAACCATTCCAGCTTGGATACGAACTTGTCGGTGCCGATTCTGTATCCCTGCGGGACATATGTGTTGATGATGGGGATACCGTGGATTACGATTTGGAGCATGCGGGCGTCCTCGCTGTCCGGCCCTGCACACAGGCCATAGGATACCGATTCGGGCTCCCGGCGCGTGAGCGTGGCGACGCCATTGTATCCCTTCATGCCGCGAAATGCAGAATAGTATCCGGCATCGCGGAAAGCGGCAACGGGAAACTCGCCATCCGGCACCTTGGTTTCCTGCAGGCAGAGCACGTCCGGTTTGTTCGCCGCCAGCCAGTCTACAACCAGCGAGAGACGGCGACGGACCGAGTTAACGTTCCAGGTCGCGATCCTCATCGTTCATTTCGAATGGTAGCGCGGGGGATATGCTTGTGTTATGAGCAAGGCGATCGAGAACCTGGAAGCGGCGTTCCAGCGGGCGATGGAGATCCGCCCGAAAGTCGGCGGCTTCCCGTACCTGGCAGAGACACTGCGGTTGGCGGGTGTTACGCGCAATATCTGGCACCTGCCCGCGTGCCAGAGCTTGTATTTGACGGAAGATGGACCGGTCCTGAAAACGGGAACGCCGTTGGCGTCAGGCGCCGTGGATGTGGCGCCTTTCAGCAGAGAGGCGCTCATTGCGGCGCTCCGCACGGACCAGGCGGGCAATAGCACGTTTCCCGAGTTTCTGGCGGCGTCGTGGCGCGCAGGAGTCGTTCGCTACGATGTCGATTTCGCCGCCCGCACCGTCGCGTATTACGGATGCAATGGTGAAGAGTATGTCGAAAGCTATCCGGCCGTCGATGTGAAACAAATATGAAGCTGTTCTCGATTTTTGCGCTGGTGGCGGTTTCCTTTTGCCTGACATCGTTGCAAGCGCAGCCGGCCAGCATCGAAATAGGCGGCGCGGTGGTGCCCATTCGTGTCTTGGCCCAAAGTCCGGCCGATACAATGACCGATCTTCAGGTGATCTGTCTGTTTCGCTCGTCGCCGGTGAACACGCTGCACGGGTCGCTTGTTGAGGCGAACGAGAAACTGAAGGGGCTGCTCGACCGCGTGCGAAAGCCGGAACTGTTCCGGGGTGACCTCGGAGAGACACTCCTCATCACGCCGCCTTCGGGAAGTTTGGCTGCGAAGAAGCTGCTCCTGATCGGCCTCGGGAATTCGCAGGATTTCGCGCCGCAGCGGATGCAGCTCGTGGGAGAGATCGTCTATACCGAATCCACCCGTGTTGGGGTGGCGCAGCCGTATTTTGCGCCGACGATCCTCGACGGAGGCGTCACCAAATTCGCCACTGGCGAAGTCGCGGAGCAGGTGATCGCCGGATTTCTGAGAGCGGCGGATATAGAAAAGATGGTGCGAGGAGAGAACGCTTCAGGCCGGATCATGGTGGCCGGATTGACCTATCTCGCTGGTCCCAAGAACATGGAGAGCACGCGTGCAGGGATTGAGAAGGCGATCGGAGCGGCGGTGAAGACGCAGGAAGCGCGTTGATGACACCCGCAGATTTTCGACGTATCGCGCTACGGCTAGAGGGCGTGGAAGAATACTCCCACGCAGGATTGCCCGGTTTTCGTGTCGGGGGCCGGAAATTTGCTTCGCTGGCTTCGCAAGCGGAGGGCTACGGGAACCTGCAGCTTACACTGGAGCAGCAGGCGGCGTTCGTCGAGGAGGCACCCGATATCTTCCTGCCCATTCCAGGCGGGTGGGGAAAGATGGGACATACCCATATTCGCCTGGCTGCCGCGAACGAGGACATACTCACCGGGGCACTGCGGACTGCGTGGAAATCGCGGGTCTAGAAGAACAGCAAGAAGAAGCCAAGTTACTTCCAGTTATAAGCAATATAGCCCAACGCCATTCGCCTCAGGATATCTCCGCCGAAGATTTCGTAATGTTCGTTATTCAGGAGATTGCTGACATTCACCCCCAACTCCCAACGCGGGGAAACCTGGTAGCGGGCGCCCAAGTCCACTACGCTGTAGGTGGGCACAGGACCACGAAAAATTCCATTGGCGAAGTAAAAAGCGTCGTTCCAACGATAGCGGACGTCCGCGGAGAAGCGCGGCTTCCAGTAGCCGATCTCGGCGAAGGCTTTGTAAGCCGGGGCGTTCGGATGCACCTCCGTTCGCGCCGCCAGGTCGTTGAACGAATAATCGAACCAACTGCAATTCAAGCTATAGCGCCAATCGCGTCCTATCCAGCCTGCGTCCTGGGCCTCCACTCCCATACTCGATACATGCCCGGCGTTGGTGAGCGAGTATACAATCCAGGGAACGCCGCCGGGTCCGTTGGTCAGGCCGGGAACCGCGCTATTCAACTCGGACGCAACCGCCGCCGCAGCCGCCGCGCTCAAACCCGGAGGCGGCACATAAGGCCCGTATGTGGGGTTGACGCCAGGAAGTAGATCGGTGATGAAGTCCCGCATGCCATCGTAGTAATAATCGACCGAGAACAAATTGCGTTTTCCCGTCGTCCGGCGGTAGCCGGCTTGGCCGCTGCGCACCTTTTCGACGCGAAGGTTCGGGTTTCCCAACGCCAGGACCGGCACGGAACCCAGCCCCAGTGAGACGCCTCCCAACAGCGGTTGCAGAGCCGTCTCGAGCGCCGAAAGATCCACTGGCAACCCGGCCGGCACGCGGACGAACAACTCCGCATAGTTGGCGACCTGAAAAGCGTCGCTGAAGCTGGCCCAAACCGAATCCTGCGCCGATATCCGGTACAAGGCCGCCACACGAGGCGAAAACTGCGTGTCGAATATGGTACTCGCGTCCACCCGCGCGCTGGCGGTCAGCGTGAGCCGCTCCCCGACACGGCGCCGCACTTCGCCGAAAGCACCGCCCCGGTGAGCTGAGATGGCGTGCGATAGAAGCGTCTGAATCCCCTGCTGATCAGCCGTGTCGACGAATTCGTAGACATAGTTTGCGCCGGCCACCACATCGGTCTTGCTTCCGAGCTTCCGGTTGGCCTGCAATTCGACCTCGACGTTACGGTCACGCTCCGTGATGGGGACGCCGGAGCCAAGCGCCGGTTCCGACGGGGAATCGCGCGTGTTGTCGAATACGTTGAAGCTCCATCCTGGCTTAACGTAATGCGCGCGCGTCCACGTGCGGATGTTGTCGCTCAGCGCACGCCCGGTCCCCACGACGAAGACTGGCCCGGCGAGACTTTCCACTCCGCCTTCCATCGTGAGCAGCGCGTCCCCCGAGAAGTACTTGTCGGCGCGCACTGAGCCGGAGGCCAGATCGTCGCGGCGAGTCGGTAACGGGATAGCTTCCATCGGAAGGCCCGGATACTCCACCGTCTTGTTGCGGGACTGCGAAAAGTCGTTGCTGCGTAAGTACCCGCCCAGCACTTTCAAATACCAGCCCCGCCCCAGCTTTTGGGCCAGCCGGCCTTCCAGGCTGACTGTGCCGCGCTCCCCAAAGGTAAACCGCAGCCTCCCTCCCAAGCTGTCCCGAGGCGCTTTGGTAGTCATCTCGACCACGCCGTTATAAGCGTTCTCCCCATAGAGAGAAGCGCTGGGTCCGCTCAGCACCTCGATCGTATCCAGGTCGTCCGTCATCAGGGCCAGGGAAGACCACTCGGGATTGCCCAGAAGGGGAATGTCCGGATTCCTTCCATCAATCGATGTCGCCACCCGCCGGTTGAGCGGCGTGTTAAAGCCCCGAAGATTGAAATTGTAATCGTACAAGCCATTCTGCGTCAGTTCGGCGCCAGGGATACCGGCGAGCAGGTTGGGAACTTGTCCGGCGGCGCCATAGAGTGGAACCACATCGTCACCGACGGAGTTGACAGCGGCCGGGGCACTGAGAATCGATTCCGTCTCTCGCGAAGCGGAATATACAGTGATGCTGCCCACCAGCCCGGCGTCTATAATGACTTCCTGCGATAGATGCACGGTTGCGCCGGGGGCCGCGTCCGCGGTGAGATGGTAAGACTTTCCGCCCGGCGCCGTGAAGGTGACCGCGTACCTGCCTGGAGGCACGGCTTCGAAGCGGAAGATCCCATCCGCATCGGTTCGTTGCTCCTGGAAAACGGCATCGTCGCGCAACAGTTTCACGGCCAGGCCGCCAACTCCCACGCCCGCCTGGTCGCGAATAACACCTTGTATAGTGCTGGTTTGCTCACTGACGAGACGGGCGCAAGTCAGAATCAGCGCGGCGGCCAGGCCTGCGCTCCGGAAAGTCATTTCAGAGAACTATAACGCGAATGCGTCCAGCGATCCAAGCATTTGGGCTGGTCGCTAGATCGATGTCATTGACACGTATGGGGAAAACAGGTAGCATGTTTTTACATTCATCTACCACGGAGGCCCACCTTGGGAGCTACAATTACGATCACGCGCGTCGACGATCAGACGCTGACCGTCCACTTCTCCGAACCCATCAAAATGCCCGCGGGCGAAGAGGTGCCGGTCAGTTTTTTGCAATCAGTTCTGGATTACTACACCAAGCACGCCGACCCCAAGACGGGGCTGACGCACCACGGGCCCCCCCGTCCTTGGTAGCAAGTGCCCGAGACGGTCGATATAGCCATAGCCGGCGGCGGCGTGTCGGGGCTTTACACGGCCTGGCGTCTGCTGTGCTCAGGGGCGGGCCGGCCGCCAACCGTCCGTGTCTACGAGGCTTCGGACCGGACCGGCGGACGGCTGCATACCATCGCCGTCCCGGGATCTTCGACCTCGGTGGAACTGGGCGCCATGCGGTTTCCGGTTTCGCATGTGCTCGTTTCCAGTCTGTTGGCTAAACTTGGCGTTGCCACCGAGCCCTTTCCGAATCTCCAGCTCCAGCAGGTCTACCTGCGTGGCCGGGGCATTGGGATCAGCCCCCAAGGCAACCCCGTTGTCGATTTGCCGTTTCTGCTTGCCGGTAGTGAAACCTCCAACCCATTTCAACTCCTGGTGAGCGCTCTGCAGCGCATCGTACCCAATGCTTTGCACATGACGGCAGCCGAATGGGACAAGCTTTTGGGTACTGGAAAGATTGCCGGCCGTCCGTTTTGCGATTGGGGGTTTTGGAACCTGATCCAGAGCGTCGTCAGCAACGAGGCTTACGAGTTGATCCAGGCCGCCATCGGCATCGAGTCGGCGCTGGCTAATTGGAATGCGGGAATGTCGCTGCCGATGATGGCACAGTTGATAGCGGACTTCATAGCCAACAAATTTAACCGGCCCAGCAAGGGTTGGTCGTGCCTGCCCATGCAATTGGAGCAAGACATCCTCAAAGTTCAACCGGGCTCCGTCAACCGGCAACACAAACTCGCTTCGGTGCGTCTTTGCGACGACCCCGCGCATCCCATCGAATTCGTTTTTTCCACTCCAGGCGACTACACCGTACGGGCTGCCAAGGCGGTGTTGGCGCTGCCGCGCGCGCCGCTCGAACAGTTGCACTGGGACGCGTCCCTGAAGGCACGTACACCGCATTTTCGCGAGTCGCTGGCGCGGGTTGGCCAGATTTCCGCATTCCGGGATTATCTTGTCTACGAAAAACCCTGGTGGCAAACCGCATGTGGATGGTCGCACGGCTACTCCGTCACCGATCTGCCTCTCCGCCAGGTCTTCTATGGCGCGGGACTGGGGGGCTCGGCGGCGGACAACAACTCCGTGCTGATGGCCAGTTATTCCGATTTCCACAGTGTGGAATTTTGGCGTGGATTAGTGGCCTTGGATGCGGAACCAACGATGGTTATGGAACAGCCCACACCCGGAGATCCGCTACTCGAGTCCGTGGAATCGCAACTCCGCGTGATCCATGGCTACAGCCGCGCTTTCCCCAAAGTCGCCAGCACCGGTTATGCCGACTGGTCTCATAACAGGTTCGGCGCGGCATGGCATGCCTGGCGGCCGGGCGGCGACCCTCACGCGATGAGCAAGGAAGTACGTCAGCTCTTTCCTCCGGTCCCACTTTACGTCTGCGGTGAAGCCTATTCGTGTTTTCAGGGATGGGTGGAAGGAGCCTTGGGATCCGCGGAGGCCATGCTGCGTGAACATTTCGGATTGCCCGCTCCCGCCTGGCTCAGCGGCGGCTCCCTGGCGATCGTCTGAACCGCCCGCATGTCGTGGGAGTACCATTTCCTAAAACACCAGCTTGAAATTCCTTGCGATCCTCTGCTCACTCTGTTCGAAAGCTTCTGCGAGCGGGCGCACGACAGCATGGATTCCATGGAGTGGTCGTGGAAGTTTCAGGGCGGCCGAGCCCTGGCCAATCGCGTTTTTTGGCTGGGCGCGCCATCGCGTCGCGAATCGACCAGCGAACACTTGCGCTGGCTGGCCGGAGAACTGGCGCTCAAACCGGCCGATCTTCCGGGCGGATTGCAGGAATGGCTCTCGCTCGTGGAGCATCATACGGAGCGCGCGCTGGTCTCCTATGCGGGGCCGAGTCCCGAAGGCGATCGCTCCGCAGCCATCAAGATCTACCTCACGTTGGACCGCATTGCGGTTTCGAACCGGCTTCTGCAAGCGCTGATTCCCAAGCTGGCGTGCGATCTGCCTCTTGAGGCTGCAACTGTCCTGCTCTGCTACGCGGCGTACGAATGCGGCGCCGCGGCGTCGCGCATCTATCTGATCTATGGTCAGGAATCCTTCGAAGACGTCGCGCTATGCGAATGGATGCGGAGCGTGGCGGGGGACCAGGCCCTCGAACTGGCGCGTTCGCATGTGCGCGCCGGTCTGGCGTTCAAGAACGATACCACCAACATGCTGGGGCTCGGTTTCCGCCCTAGCGGCGTCGAAATGGCCGATCATCCCTGCTGGTGGAATTCGGCGGCGTTGGTTCCGCTCTTTTGCGCGGCCGGCAGCCGTCCCTTGTTGCGCGCGCGGCTGAGGCGCGTGACCTGGATCACGCTGCCGCTCTCACGCGAAGCCCTGGCTCTGCCGCTGACGATGCCGGAGATGAACGTTTATGTCCGGCTCCGGTAACCCCAACCCGCCTTACCTGAGCGAGCGCACCACGCGGATGCCCAGCACTGTGTCGCGGTAGACTGCGGGCGGCAAGTCGCGGAAAGCTGCGCGGCACATATCCGCGTTATCGCGCCACGATCCACCGCGGACAACACGATGGATCCCTCCCGCGCCGGGGCCGCGCAGCGTAGCGGGATCTGGCGGGTGTGGAATCCCATTTACCACTACCGGTCCCGTCAAGCTGGCGGCGTCCTCACACCAGACATGCGTGTTGCCGGCCAACCCGCGAATACCGTAAGGGCTCTCATCTCCCGGATACTCATCCACCAACGCCTTCAACACGCGTCCGCGGGCCGCATGACTCATGCGCATGGCGCAAAAAGTAGGGTCCAGGTGATGGCCCCACGGATAAACCCGCGTATCCACGCCACGCATGGCCTTTTCATGTTCCATCTCCGTAACCATGCGCCACAAAAGACGGTCGTGCGCCGCGCGCCACTCCGCATAGGCATGGGATGAGGCCCAATTCAGCATGGTCACGGGCCAACGCAGCTTCTCGTCGGGCCCATCCAGGTGGTAACGCCCCGAGGTGCTGAGGACCACGCCCACCTCGCGCTCCGCCGCCGCGGTTCGGCCTTCTTCCCACGCGGGCAACGGCGGCACGTGTTCCGCGGCTTCCACCTCGCGGCCTTGCGCGCGCAGATCGTTTAGAAACTCGATATAATCGCCGACCGTCACCGGGAATCTGGGCATCACGAACCCGTCCAGCCACAACCGCCGCGCCGGAAGACTGTTCTTGGCCAGGGGATCGCCGCCACTCCAGAACCAGCCGGCAGGCACGTAGCATTCATCCGGGCGCAGTTGGTCCGGCGACGGCAGGTAGACCGGATCTGGAACGCCGCTACCCGGCCGCACGCCATCCCAGTGCAACTGGCGCTCTATGAAGACCGGGTAGTTCACTTCGATTCGTTCGGGGTGCGTCAGCCGCACCAGGTAACTCCCCATCTCGAGCGGGTGCTCGATGACCGGAGTAGCGCCCAGATCCGCCAGGAACTCCGGTTCCAGACGGCGGTCACGTTCGACGTAACGGAATAGGAGGGCATGCGCTCCGGGCGGGTTGGTGAACAACGTGAGCGCGCCGACGCCGCGCAGGTAGGCGGCGAATCGTCCGTCATCGTGTTCGCGCAAAAGCACCTCGAATTGCGCCGCGGCGATGGAGTCGCGAGCGGCTTCCGCCCGCGCGTGCAGCTCACGATAGTGGCTGGCCAGCATGGCGTGCGCGGGAGGGAAATCCGGCGCGTGGGTCAGGGCCCCACGTACGAGCTGCGTGAATCGAATATCGCCCACCTCGGCCTCGTCTCTTAGCCGCCGTGCGCGGTCCTCGACCTCCCATGCCGGCCGTTTATTCTCGACGGGGGCAAATGGCGGAATAGTAGCCAACATCTCGTCCGCTTGCGCCAGCAACTGTTCCGATTCGGCGCGAGAACGTGCCACGCCGGCGTTCAGATCGGAGGCGTCCGCCAGAATGCGAGCCGCCCGCTCGCGTCTTTGCGCACCTTCCAGCCAATCGGCGAGCTCGTGCGCCAGCTCCGTAGCAGTTGCGTAGCGTTCGTGGGGATGGCGGGCCATGGCCCGCTCGCAGATAGACTTCAACTCGGCGGGAATGGTCCACCCGCCGGGATTTCTCGATGGCCGCTCGCTTAATTCGCGGGGCGGCTCCATGCAAACTGCGGTGACCGGCGTTTTCGAGTCGCTATATGGAGCGCGGCCGTCCAACAGCATATATAAGACCGCGCCCAGTGCGTACACATCGGAGTGCGTACCCATCGATGAAACATTACCGGAAGCCTGCTCCGGGGGCATATATCGCGGAGTCCCGATTACTGTGCCGGCACGGGTCAACTCGAGCTCCGTGGTGTGCTCAATCTCGACCGGCGACGTGCTGACGGGTATTGCCGCGGCCAGGATTCGCGTCAGCCCCCAATCGAGGACCATCACTTCACCGAAGTCCCCGATCATCACGTTACTCGGCTTGAGGTCGCGGTGCAGCACGCCATGTTGATGGGCGTACCCGACTCCTTCACAGGCCCGCTGCAAGATGGACACCAGCTGGCGCAGCGACCACTTTGGCGGTGCCGGCTGGTGATGGGCTTCCAAGATCACCTGCTCGAAGGTTTTACCATGGACCTCCTGCATGGTGTAATACAAGCGGCCGTCGGGCAGGGTACCAATATCGTGGACCGGAATAATAGCCGGGTGCTGTAACTGTGCCGTGACTTGCGCCTCTTCGATAAAACGCCCGATTGCCTGGGGCCGGTCCACCCGCAGCGTCTTCATGGCCAGGGTGCGGTTCAGATAGCGGTCGCGGACACGCCGCACCTCGCCCATGCCGCCGCGCCCGATGATCCCCAGGTCTCCATAGCGCGGCAAGGATTCTTCCCATGGATAGGGCGTCCCCGGCGCCGATTGGGTGGCCGCCGCCGGAGGCATGGATTGCGTATTCCCCATGGGGTCCACACCCCTGCCGCGGCAGGATTCGAGTGACCGCGCCAGATCATGGACAGAAGGTAACGGTTCGATCTTCTGCATGCTGCGCCGCAATAATCCCGCGAGTTCGGGCGGGCAGCCCCGCGCCTCCGGATCGCCAAGCATCCGTAAAAAGAGGGAAGATAGCTGGCGAGCTTCGCCGCCGGCATCCAGCGAGGCTCCGCAGGAACGCAGAAACGGAAAACCGATGAACCTGGCCGGCACGGCCCGGCCGGCGGCCGGTTCTTCGATCGCGACGTTGCAGGCTTCCACGTAGATCGGCAGGCCATGCGCCCCGGCTTCGAGAAGAGCCCCACCGATTTGCAGAGCAATTTCAACGCTCTGGTTCAGGGGTAACGGCGTCCGGCTGAGCTTTTGTTCCAAAGTTTCACCGCGCGCCAACGCCATCGCCACCAGCGTGCGTTCCGGTTCTTCGAGGATTTCATAGATTGCACAGAAGCAGGGATGCTCCAGCCTGGCGGCTATGCGGATCGTTTCCGGATCGAGGGCGCTACGAGGAACAATCCGGACCGCCACATTGCGCCGAAGCTGCGTGTCCTCGGCTTCGTAAACCTCGCCTGCAACGCTGCTTCCGATCGGGCGCACGAATCGATAGCGGGATGCGATCTGCGTCATGGCGACGGAGACTTGTGGAGGGGCCGGGGCGTTTCAGTCAAACGTCCATTATCACAAAGAGGGACGCGCTCTGCTATTGTGTCAGGCTCGCTACCGCTCCAGAATCTCGTCCTTAATAAAGGGCCGGCCTGCGACTGATGTCTGGAACCCGTACGCCGCGATTCCCGCGATGACCAGCAACACCGCCATCGAAGAGCCGAAATACCAGGCGGACGGATCGAGTGTCAGCGGGGAGCTTCCCACGAAGTCGGCAATGGCCAGGCCCACCACCAGAGGCGTCAGTCCGAAGCGCAGCAGGATCAGAAACGTAAATCCATAAGCCACCGAAAAGTAGGTGGCGTCAAGTTGAGGATAGTGCGAGCCCAGGCTTTGCTGCGCGGTCAGAATGGCGGTGAAAGCCAAGCCCGCGAGCCAACTCCGCCGCAGCGCGAGCCGCAGCAGAAAGATCAGGAAGAAGCACGCCAGAGCGAACTGCAGACCTTCGATCAGATGTTCGAGGAAGTGGCCGATCAATCCTCCGGCGCCCATCAGGTTATCCAGATCCATCAGCTCCGGCCAGTTCCCCAGGCGCGTCTTCCACAAACTCCCGGTCTTGCCGACCAGCGGGTAGACCATCCCCAATACCGCGCCCACCAGGATGTGTTTGCCGACCAGAGGGTCACGGATTTTGCCCGCCAATATGCGAGTCCACGAGATGAGCGTCTGCGGCCAGCGCGCGCGTACATAGGGTTCAAGCGCCAGGTACAGGATCCAGGAGCTGACTGCCAGGAAGAGGGATCGCTCCAGGGCGCGGATCAGGTTCCTCAATTCGTCGAGGTCGGCCACGTGGTGCATCGTTACGGTGTATCGCAACATCGCAGCACACAGCATAAAAATGGCCAGCCGTATAGCGCCGTGCTGGTCTCCGCGATGGGTTTTGATGTTATGCCGTGCAAGCGCGCAAGCGATGGTCAACATGGCGAGGAACATCACGATCACGGTGAAGTGTCCGGCATTCTGCGCTCCCGACTGCCGGGGCGCCTCCGTGCCGGCGGCCCGTGTCCACGGCTCGATGATTTGAAAGCTGACCGGCTGGCCACGCCAGGCGGCCGCTTCGATGCGGATGGGAATCTCCGGCGCGTCAGGCCAGTTCCCGGTCCAGGCGGCGCGCGCGTCGCAGGCCATGACCGGCGTCCACTGCGGTATAGCGGATTGGAAGCGCGCCGCATCCAATCCGGCGGAGGCGAAGAAGGTGCTCCAATCCGGGGCGGGCGGGGAACCTTTGGCGTCTTCCCACGCGGGCGGAACGGTTTCAAATGAGATCAAACGCGCCTGCATGTCCAGGCGCATTCGCAGCATGCCGGGAACGGTGAATGGCGGGTTGTCCCAGTCCACCATCAACTCGCCGCCGGGGTTGAGCGGGTGGTGACTCTGGCGATACCAGAACACCACGGGAGCGGGCTGGCCGGCCGCGAGGTGCGCCCAACGCGTGCGGAGCGGCTGGTTATCGCGCATGTAATCCAGATAGGCTTCGTCGTAATCCATTCCGGAGGCTGTGCCGGCGGCCCGCTGCGGATATCCGAGCCGCTTGAGCATATCGCGCGCCAACACTTCGAGCGCGGCGGGAGAGTTGTCGAATGGGGTCTTGGCAATCAGATTGAATTTGCCGCCGAGGATCGCCAGTATGAGCAGCACGGCAATCACCGCGGCGAGCATAGGAATGGCGGCGGCCGGCCGCAAACCTTCAGTCTCACCGGCGGCTGCGACCATTTCGGGCGACGGCGTTTCGCCCGCCGCCAGCGCCGCGGCCAGTGGATCACCGCCGGGGAGCGCTGCCGCTATGGCGAGCGCCGAGGCAGGCCGGTTGCGCGGGTCGGGCGCAAGGCAGCGCAGAATGACGCGCTCGACGGAGGGGTCCAGATCGCGCACCATGCTGGTAATGCTCGGGGGCGCGCCGTGCGATTGCATGAGCACCAGTTCGGCGAGCGAGGCCGCTGGAAACGCGCGCTTGCCGGTGAAGACCTCGTAAAGCACCAGGCCGAGCGCGTAGATATCGCTTTTGACGCTGACCTCCTGCCCGGCGAGTTGTTCGGGGGCCATGTAAGCGGGCGTGCCGTGGCGGATCTCGGCGGCTTCGAGCGTACCAGCCACGGCGGCGAGCCCGAAATCGGTGATGCGCACCTGGCCGCGGCCATCGATCATAATATTGGCCGGCTTGAGGTCGCGATGCAGCACGCCCGTTTCGTGGGCGGCCGCTAGTCCGGCGCACAGCCGCCGTGCGATGTCCAGAGCTTTATCCGGCGGCAGGCGGCCTATGCGGCGCAGCAGCGAAGCCAGATCCTCGCCATCCACGTATTCCATGGACAGGAACGGCAGCCCGTCCACTTCGCCGATATCGTACACGCGGCAAACGTTCGGATGCGATACCTGGCGCGCGATGCGCACCTCGTTGTGAAAGCGCGCGAGAGCCCTGCCGTCGCGGGCGGTTTCCTCGGGCAGAAACTTAAGCGCCACGGCCTGGCCCAGACGCAAGTCGTTGGCCCGGTAAACCTCACCCATACCACCCTTACCCAGCATGCCGATGATGCGGTAACGCTCGACCAGCAGTGTGCCGGGCGGGAAGCGGCCTTCGTCCATACCTTCGCGCAGCGTGGATGACGACGGCGAGCGAATGGCCACGGTGGCCGACGTCGAAGGCGACGACAGCGGGGCAGCGCATGAAATACACGAACTGGCGGTATCGGGATTCTCGGCCTCACAGGACGGGCAGCGCAGCATGGCCATGCCAACTATATTAAAAGAGTGCGTCGGCCTTCCAACCTGCTCATCCTGGCGGTGGCGTTTGTGGTGGCCATTGGCGGGACGTTCATTTTCGGCTACAGGGCCGGCCGGCACGCGCGTCGCCTGCGCCTGGAGAATGAGCCTATCCGCCCGTGGATGAGCGTGCCGTTCATCGCGCACATTCACCACGTACCGCCAGAGATGCTTTTTCGGGCCATTGGACTCCAGCCGCTCCCCCACGACCGGCGGCCCCTGCGCGTTATCGCGCGAGCGCAACACCGGCCTGTTGCGGACCTCATTCGCGCTCTGGAGAAAGAACTCGAACGTAGCGGACATACCCATCCCGCCCTCGAGCCGCCGGGGGGCAAGGGATCCTGATGGGCGATCAGGTTCTGTCGGCGCTCTCCCAATATGGATTTCCGGCTCTGTTCGCGGCCGTCATGGTGGCCGCCATCGGGGTACCGCTACCGGTTACGTTGTTGCTGGTGGTAACCGGGTCGCTGGTCTCGCAAGGCGTAATGAACTTCTGGTGGGCGATCGGAGTGGCCAGCGCAGGCTCGGTAGCCGGCGACCAGATTGGATACGCGATCGGCCGGTGGGGCGGGACCAGGCTGGTTTCGAAATGCATCGCGCTGTTGGGCGGCCGCGAGCGATTGGCGCAAGCCGAAGCCAAAGCCCGGCGCTGGGGCGGTTGGGGTATCTTCTTCAGCCGCTGGCTGGTGAGCCCGCTGGGTCCATGGATTAATTTCGCCAGCGGCATCGCCGCGTATTCCTGGGTTCGCTTCGCAGTTTGGGATGTCTTGGGCGAGGTGCTGGGTGTGGTGATCTTTATAGCGCTAGGCCGGACCTTCAGCGATCGCATCATGGCGCTGGATGCAGTGCTGGGCGATTTCGTGTGGGCACTGGTGGCGCTGGTGGCCGCGGTGGCATTGGGGTGGAAGATCTGGACAGCGACGCGGCACCCGAAGACATCCTGAATTTCTGAGCGGCTCAACCCTATAATGCGCGTAATCCGCGAGTGTGTTATATAAACGACAGAATATGTCTACCCGATACCTTCCGCAATTTCCTGAAATGGGCTTTGGCGCAGGTGGGATGCATTCGCAGCAACAGCACTGGCTGCACCAGCTCACTTCCGAGTGGATGAAAGCCCGCTTACACGCACCTTACTATTCGTCTCCCCACTACTCGGTCGTCTTCGATCCGGCGATGCCGCCCGGCCTCCAGATGGTGCTCGGACAGGAACAGGATCTTCAGACCAAGATCGCAGCGGATCTTTACGAGCATCTTCTGCTGCAAAGTCTGGCGCCCGCGTTCGACGACATTCCTTTGAAACGTGTATTTCCTTTTTTTCTCTACACACCCACGGAACTGTCGGACCTTGACCGCCAGCTCGGTGCGGGGCTCTTGCAGGTGATTGCCGCGTCGGGATGCAACCTCGTATATGTCCATCCCACGCTGCACGGCAGCAAGCTGGCCAGGGCTTCGCTCCAGACCCCGACACGGCAGACCAGACCGGAATTTGCCGCCGTCGAGGCGCAGCTCGTGAACGATATAAGGGCGGCGCAACCAGGATGGGGCAATGTTACGGTCAATCTTTATCCTCCTCGTTGGGAGCCGGAACCGAAGGATTGGGCCGGACGATTGAAAGACGTCACCGAAGCCCTGAAAAATATATTGCTCATAGGCGCCGGCGTTTATATATTGTTCGGTGGGGTGGTGATGAGTTCTCACCCGGATGAACATGCCGGGCAGCCCAGAATCCACATTAGCCAGATGAGCCGGGAGCACCAGCTCAAAGCCCTTCCTAAAATTCTTGAGGCAAACTCGGCCGAGGAATTTTTGGAGGTGATCCGCCCGGAGCAGGCCCCTCCCTCATCCAATGCGAAGTCCCCAAATGTTCCGCCGTCTTCGCACACCGGCAAATGAACCGTGCGTGTCGCAGTTGTGTCCGACGTCCACGGCAACCTGACTGCGTTTGAGGCGGTCCTGGCGGATTTGCGCCGAACCTCGCCCGACTTGATCCTACACGGCGGCGATCTGGCTGACAGCGGAGCGAGCCCCACGGAGATTGTCGACCGGATTCGCGATCTTGGCTGGCCGGGCGTGGTGGGCAATACGGACGAACTGCTTTTCAGGCCCGAGTCGCTGGTGGAGTTTGCGAGTCAATCGCCCAGGCTGCAGCCGCTTTTCGCGGCGATCGAGGAGATGGCAGCGGCGACCCGCGAAGCGCTGGGAGAAGAGCGGCTCGCCTGGCTGCGGGGTTTGCCGCTCATGCAGACGAATGGCCCTATGGCGCTGGTGCACGCCAGTCCGGAAGGTCCCTGGCGCGCGCCCGCGCATACGGCTAGCGACGCTGAGATCGAGTCGGTTTACGCGCCGCTCGGCCGGCCGGTCGCCATCTACGCGCATATCCATCACTCCTTCATTCGCAGCGTTTCAGGAATGATGGTCGTCAACACGGGCAGCGTCAGTCTTTCTTACGACGGTGACCGCCGGGCTGCATATCTATTGCTGGATGATTCGACGCCGGCCGTCCGCCGCGTGGAGTATGACGTGGACAGGGAGCTGAAGGCTCTTTCCGGTTGTGGCTTTCCGCACGCCGGTTGGGTGGCGAAGATGCTGGATAACGGCTGCTTCCGGATGCCGTAAGCAACGCGCTATAATGGAGGCTACTGGAAGTTGATCCGCAACCCCCTCTCCCTTGACTGGTAGTCGGCTAGTCGATTCTACTCCGCCCAAAATCTAAATGAAAAGTTTCTCTGAACTCCCTCTCTCCGCTCTCCTGCAGAGCAATCTGGTCAAGAACGGCTTTACGGAACCAACCGCCGTTCAGGCCCAGGCTATCGAGCCGGCACTTGCCGGACGCGACGTGGTTGCCACGGCGCAAACCGGGACCGGCAAAACCCTCGCGTTTGTCCTTCCTATCATCCAGCTCCTCGGGAACGAAAAATCGCAGTCCGGTATACGGGCCATCATTCTCAGTCCTACGCGGGAACTCGCGCTGCAAAGCGCCGAGACCTTCACCAGGATGGCTGCGGGCACGTCCGTGCGCGCCGCTGTGGTGATCGGCGGCATGGGCGAGCATTCGCAACTGCAGTCCATTCGCAGGGGTGCGCAGGTGGTGATCGCGACTCCCGGAAGGCTGTTCGATTTTCTCAGCCGTGGACTCATTCAGTTCGGCAAGGTTCGCCTGCTCGTTCTCGATGAGGCTGACCGCATGCTGGACATGGGTTTTCTGCCGACGATCAAACGGATCATGGAGGCAATCCCCGCCGGGCGCCAGACGCTGTTCTTCTCGGCAACCATTGAAAGCTCGGTCAAGCACCTGGTCGAAACGCACGTGCGCAATGCGGTGCGCGTGGAAGTCGGCTGCACTACCAAGCCGGTCGAGAAGATCGATCTGCATCTTTACGAAGTCGAGCCGGACCGCAAGCTGGGTCTGCTCCAAATGATGCTGCGCGAGGAGACCGGGTCGTTTCTGGTATTCGCCCGCACCAAGCATGGCGCGGACCGGCTCTCGAAGAAGCTGTCGCGCGATGGCGTCAAGGCCACGGCAATCCATGGCGACCGCACTCAGGGCCAGCGCACCCAGGCGCTGCGCGGATTCCAGGACGGATACTACCGCGTGCTGGTGGCGACCGACATTGCGGCTCGCGGCATTCACGTGGAAGGCATCTCTCACGTGGTGAATTATGATCTTCCGCAAGTTCCGGAGGATTTCATTCACAGGGTAGGCCGTACTGGACGCGCGGGCGCCGCCGGCACCGCTTCCACCTTTGCGACCCGCAGCGAGCGGGCCGACATCGCTCACATCGAGCGCATACTGGCTACGCGGCTGGTGCGGCGCCAGGTTTCGCAGGGCGTGGCGCGGGAGCAGAAGACCGCAGCTCCGGTCATCGCTATTCCCTCCGCTTCGCCACGGCCGCAGGGCCGCGTAAGGTCGTTCTCGCCCAAGGCCCGGCCGCAGTTTCGGCGCGCGGTGTAGCACCCTGCCATCGCCTCGCCTGCGATGATCGCGAGATTATTCGTTTCGCAGCGCATTCACCGGATCGACCAGCGTTGCCCGCCGCGCCGGAATGTAGCAGGCTGCTAGCGAAACCACACCCAGCGCAACCGCCACGCCCGCATAGGTCAGCGGATCGCCGGGCTTCACCGCAAAAAGCATGCTGGCCACCAGGCGCGTGGTGGCTATCGCGGCGATCAACCCGGCCACCAATCCAGCGCCCGTCAGCGCCATGCCCTGCCGCAGGATCAACCGCAGCATGCCGCCCGGGCTCGCGCCGAGCGCCATGCGCAAACCGATCTCACTGGCGCGCTGGCTCACCGCGTATGCCATCACGCCGTAAACTCCTGCCATCGCCAGGCACACGGCGATCGCCGCAAAGATGCCCAACAGCAGAGCGCGGAAGCGCGGAGCAGCCGTGTTTTCCGAGAGCAGTTCTGGCAGGCTGGCAAACTTCACGGGAACCTCCGCGGAACGCTCGCGCACCTTCCGCTGAATGGACGCCGAGAGAGCGCCCGGATCGCCGGCCGTACGCACAATGATGTTGAGCGCGGTGGCAGTTTGCGGATGCTGTTGGTAAGGCATGTAGATTTCGGGCGAGGGCTCCTCGGCCGGTCCATGCCGCAGATCGCCCACCACGCCGACGATCTTCATAGGCTTCGCCGAATCCAACCCGCAGTAAATCATGCGGCCGAGCGGGTCCTGGCCGGGGAACGCTATACGGGACAGCGTTTCGCTGATGACGGCCGTGAAGGGCGCTTCATAGCCGTCCCCCTCGTTGAAGTCGCGGCCGCGTTTCAGCGGGATGCCCAGCGCGGCGAAGGTGGCGGGCGTGACCACGGAATATATGGCATTTGGCCCTGTGACGTTAAATTCGCTGGGGAGATGATCGATATAGTAGCCGCCGCTCGACTCTACACTTCCCGGCAGCGTGCGTGTCGCGCCGGTAGCGGAGACGCCGGGAAGCGCCGCAAAATCCGCCAACAGATCCTTATAGAAGTGGGTAGCGCGGCGCGCACCGGCGAGGTCGGCGGCCGGCACGCTGGATTCCATCACCAGGACGTGTTCGGGACGAAAGCCCAGCGCCACGTTTTCGAGTGCGATGAAACTTCGCATCAGCAGGCCGGCCCCGGATAGCAGCACGACCGAGAGCGCCACCTCGACGACCACCAGCGCCCCGCGCACACGCCCGGCGCGGCCGCCCCCCAGCGTGCGCGCGGCGCCCTGCTTCAATGCTTCATTCAAATCCACGCGCGAGATCTGCAGTGCCGGCGCGAGTCCGAACAGGAGGCTCGCCACTACGGAAATGCCCAGGGTGAATGCCAGCACCCAACCGTCGATGCCGCTTTCGGCGAGACGCGGAACGTTGCCCGGCGCAAGCGCAACCAGTGCGTCGGAACCCCATTTCGCGAAAAGCAGACCGGCCACGCCGGATACCATCGCCAGCATTATGCTTTCGGTGATCAACTGGCGCACGATGCGGCCGCGGCTGGCTCCTACCGCGGATCGAATCGCGATCTCCCGCGTACGCGCCGTGGCCTTTGCAAGCAGCAGATTCGCCACGTTAGCGCAGGCGATCAACAGCACCAGCGCCACCGCGCCCAGCAACAGGTAGAGGGTCAAACGGACATTACCTACCATGTCGTCGCGCATGCCCGATACCGCCACCGACTTGCCGGTGTTGCTGTTTGGATACTGCCGCTCCAGCCGGGCGCCGATTGCCCCCATCTGCGCTTGCGCCTGCTCGAGACGAATGCCCGGTTTCAACCGCGCTACCACCCGATAGTTATGACCGGAGCGCGATGTCGTTTCCCGGAAAATCGTATCGGCGGGAAACCAGATATCCGTCTGGTCCGGGAAATGAAATCCGGGGGGCAGCACGCCGGCGATGCTCAGAGTCTTATCGAACATGCGCAGCGTCTGGCCGATCGCGCCGGTGTTCCCTCCAAAGTGACTCTGCCAATACGAGTAGCTGATGACCACCGCACCTGCGCTGCCAGGCTTCTCCTCTTCGGCGGTAAACAGGCGGCCCACCACCGGTTCCACGCCAAAAACCCGAAAGAACTCCGGCGTCGCCGCGGCTACGTGCGCGTATTCGGCCGAGCGCCCCGCCATCACGGCCGTAGAGTCGTCTGCGTAATACGCCATCGCCGCAAACGCCGTGCTCTGGTTGTGCCAGTCGTGGAAATCCGGGCCTGAAACGGGACCATGCCCCGCGCTCTGCTTCCAGAGTGACGCGAGCGTTACGATGCGGTCGGGATCGCGATACGCGAGCGGCTTCAGCAACACCGCATTCACGACGCTGAATACCGCCGTATTGGCGCCGATTCCCAGCGCCATCACCAGTACGGCGAGTAGAGTGAAGCCGAGGTTCTTGTGCAGCGCGCGGAAGGCAAATTTCAGATCCATGCCGGAGCGCAGGCAAATGCGTTGCCAACCCTCGGCCTCCGCTCACCAATAGCTTATGCCCGGTCGAGGACAGAACAGTGTGCGGTTGTGGGACGCCACTGACCCGCTTCGCGCACTACGTCAGTTGGTCTTTTCGCCTTCGTGGTGATCGATGAAGTCCTGGTCGATGGCTTTACGTCCGGCGAAGCCTTCATCCACGCCATGCCAGAACTGGATGGCAGGCTCGCCCAGGCGCCAGCACAGATAAACCTCCTGGCCGCGCAGCAGCGTAGGAAAGTCGACCAGGCCCTTCTCGAGATCCTTCACCAGGCACCCACTCTCCTGAATGCTATCGAGGATGGACTTGAGGTGCAGGCCGGTATTCTCGCGGCGGGCCTTGTCTTCGGCCGCGCGCTTGCTGTCCACAATGATTCCGCCCATGACCATGATGCGCTCGGCAAGGGCCCGAACGGCATGCTCGGCCTCGTCATATCGCGATTTCAGGGAGACCGCCTCACGCATCCACTCACGGATTTGCGGAATCATCTGCTCGGCTTCCCGGAGCGTGAAGCGTTTGGACATGGCGCTCTCACCCGCCGTAATGCGCGGTTACGTAGTCGTCCAGCATGCCTATGAACTCGGCAACAATGTGGTCGCCCTTGAGCGTGGTTATCAGGCGGCCGTCCACAAAAACGGGCGCCTTGGGTTCTTCGAATGTACCCGGCAGCGAAATGCCTAAATTGGCATGCTTGGACTCACCGGGGCCGTTCACTATGCATCCCATCACCGCTACCTTCATGCTCTCCACACCGGGATGCTTCGCTTTCCAGACGGGCATCTGGTCGCGCAGGTAAGTCTGGATCTGGTCCGCCATCTCCTGGAAGAAGGTGCTGGTGGTGCGGCCGCATCCGGGGCAGGCGGTGACTTGCGGGGTGAAGCTGCGAATGCCGAGCGATTGCAGAATCTGTTGCGAAACAATCACCTCTTCAGTGCGATCGCCGTTGGGCAGCGGCGTTAGCGAGGTCCGTATGGTGTCGCCAATGCCCTCCTGCAACAGGATGGAGAGCCCCGCAGTGGTGGCGACAATGCCCTTCGAGCCCAGGCCGGCTTCGGTGAGGCCGAGGTGCAGCGGGTAATCGCAGCGCGCCGCCAGCGCGCGATAGACATCCACCAGATCCTGCACGCCGCTGACCTTGGCGCTCAGAATAATGCGATCGTGCGGCAACCCGTGCCGTTCCGCGGCGGCTCCGGACTCGACCGCGCTCTCGACGATGGCGTCCAGAGTGACTTCGCGGGCGTCCTTGGGCTCGGGCACGCGCGAGTTTTCGTCCATCATGCGAGTCAGCAGAGCCTGGTCGAGCGAGCCCCAATTCACACCGATGCGCACCGGACGGTCGTACTCAATGGCCGCCTCGATCATGGTGCGGAAATTATCGTCGTGCTTCTTGCCGATATTGACATTGCCTGGATTGATGCGGTACTTGGAGAGCGCCCGCGCGCATTCCGGATACTTCTTCAGCAGCAGGTGTCCGTTGTAGTGAAAGTCGCCAATGATGGGCACAGGCACGCCGAACTGGCGCAGGCACTCGACGATCTTCGGAACCGCGGCGGCCGCCTGTTCGGTGTTCACGGTCACGCGCACAAGTTCCGAGCCCGCGCGCGCGAGCGCCATTACCTGGTTGACTGTGCCGGCCACATCCGCCGTGTCGGTGTTGGTCATCGACTGGACCACAATCGGATGATTGCCGCCCACCTTCACGCCTGCCACGTCCACCACTGCCGCCCTGCGGCGGGGCTTTACTGCCATCGATCCTCCCAGGGAAGTCTAATTTTACCATTGCGGCTCAGACGGCCCCGGCAATCCATCCGAACCGCTCTGCAGTCTCCTTATTGGCTGGTGTTCACAGTCGTCCATTCCGAGCACAGGACCTGTGATGGCGGCGTTACCAATCGTGGCGCTACCGTAATCGTTCCCAGGTTCGGAAAGGAACTCCAGTTCAGCGTGAATGCCAACGGAGGAACAACGGGTGGACCGGTCTTGGAGTATGGGGTGAGCACGCCGGTTGACGTATGAATAAGGATGTCGAGCGTACCTGGCGTGGCGATGCCCAGATCAAAATTCATCGTCAGGGTGCTGTTCGCGAAGCTGGCGCTGAACCCGAGTGCGCAGGCCGGGGCTTGTCCGATGAATCCGCTTTCGGTAAGCCAGAGAGTACCGTTTGGCCCCGCTGTAATGCTTTGCGGGTACAGGTCAGAACCGGAGATTGGGAATTTCGTGATCACTCCGGTAGTCGTTATGCGCGCGATACGGCCGGATCCTTCCAGAAACCACAGGGCCCCGTCGGGCCCCGCCGTGATAGCCAGTAAACCGTTCGTCGAGCCAGGCACCGGGTATTCGGTAATGGCGCCGGCCGTGGTAATCCGTCCGATGGCGAGATCCTCCGTGTACCAGAGAGCGCCGTCCGATCCCGCAGCAATACCGAAAGGACCGGCGCCCGTCGGGTATTCCGTAATGACTCCCGATGTAGTGATGCGTCCGATTTTATTGCCATCGTATTCTGTAAACCACAGAGCGCCGTCCGGGCCTGTCGTAATGTATTGGGGACCGGCCCCCGGTGTCGGGATCTGGTACTCGGTAATGATTCCGGCAGTGGTAATTCGCCCAATCTCGGGGCCGTTAAGCACTGTGAACCAAAGAGCGCCATCCGGGCCCGCGGTGATGAATTGGGGTTCGGTGCCTACCGCAATAGGATATTCGGTGATGATCCCACTGGTAGTGATGCGGCCGATTTGGTTGGCGTTTTGTTCCGTGAACCACAGAGCGCCGTCCGGACCTGCCGTGATACCGGCCGCGCCGCCAAACGCCGTGACCGGATACTGGGTTATCGTGCCTGCAGTAGTGATCCGCCCAATCTCGCCACCGGTGCCTCCGGCAGCGTACTCAGCGAACCACATTGCACCATCCGGTCCCAATGTAATGCCGATGGGCGTGCCTCCCGTGCCTGGCACCGGATAGAAGCTAAGGTCGAGGAAAGTGCCAGACTGCGCGGTCACCACTGTTGCCAGTCCCAGCAGTAAGGCAGCCAGCCGAATGGCATTCACGCTACGCGGGTACGCATTGCCAAAAATGAAGGTCATTAGTGTTCTCCTATTGACGTCTTCCCTTAGGCGCCGCCCCGGGATGCGCTTCGGGGTGTTCGGGCCAAGTGTACCCCTGAAACTTCCGCAGGTCAATTTATGCAGTTTTCCGGACACCCGGACGTTGGTGCGCAGGATCGGGCTGATATATATTGGTTCCATCATTCTATGGGCCGCATTCGCGTCCTGCCCGACCAGGTGGCCAATAAAATCGCGGCGGGAGAGGTGGTCGAGCGTCCGGCTTCCGTGGTCAAAGAGCTGCTCGAAAACGCGCTCGATGCAGGATCGACCATCCTGAACGTCGAAATCGAGAGTGGCGGCAGGCGCCTGATCCGCGTCGAGGACGACGGCTCCGGCATGCTCCGGGACGATGCGCTGCTGTCCTTCGAGCGGCACGCCACCAGCAAGCTGCGCGATGTGAAAGATTTGCTTTCCATCGCTACGCTGGGCTTTCGCGGCGAGGCGTTGCCTTCCATCGCCTCCGTCTCGCGCCTGACGCTCGAGACCCGCTCCGGCGAAGAGGCTACCGGCACCCGCATCGAGATCGCCGGCGGCAAAATGCTGCGTTGCGACGAGGTGGCTCTGGCTTCCGGCACGGCGGTTACGGTGCGCGATCTGTTCTTCAACGTGCCCGCGCGCAAGAAGTTTCTGCGGTCCGATCAGACTGAGTCGGCGCACGTCGCATCGCTCGTAACGCACTACAGCCTCGCGCATCCCGGCAAGACTTTCCGCCTGGCGGCGGGCCCCGGTGAGCTGCTGGCAGTGACGCCGGTTGCCACGCTGCGCGAGCGCGTGTTTCAGGTCTTCGGCGCACGCATCCTCGACGAACTCGTGGACCTGGGCACGCTGGAGAGGCAACTGGTGCTGCCGCCGCCCTACGTGCCGCCCTCCGAGGCCATCGCCGAATTTCGCAGAGAGCCGGAAGAGCCTTCGACCAAGGTGTTTCGCCTCACCGGCTTCGTCTCGCGTCCACAGGTGCAGAAAGGCAACCGCAATTCGATTTTCATTTTCGTGAACGGGCGCCTGATTCGCGACCGCCTGCTGCTGCACGCCATTTCATTTGCGTATCACAACCTGATGCCCGCCGGGGCCTATCCATTCGCATTGCTGTTTCTCGAATGCGGCTGCGACGAGGTGGATGTGAACGTGCACCCGTCCAAGACGGAGGTGCGTTTCCGGCATCAGTCCTTCGTGCACGATTTCGTGCGCGACGCCATTCGCGAGCGGCTGATCGAGACACGCCCCGCGCCGGCCTTCTCTCCGGCGCCCGGTCCACCGCAGCCTGCGGCCCAGATGCCATACTCCGAATTCTCCCAGATGATTGAAAATGAGGCGGCGCTGGAATCCGCCGCTCCAGCGCCCGAACCCGAGCCAGATTCGGACCGTCCGTTGCCCGCGTTTGCCCTGCGCCCGCCGGCGGGACCAGCGCCTCGCCTGGACTTCGGTGGCGCGGCCATCGCCCTGGCTCCCGAACCCCAGCCGGCGCCGAAATTGCGCGTACCGGAAACCCATGCTGCGTTTCCCGCCGATGCATTGCCGCTTTCCGACGCTTCCTTGGGAGCGCTCTCGGATTTACGGCCCCTAGGCCAAATCCACGAAAGCTTCATCATCGCGGCAGGCCGGGACGGGCTGTGGATCGTCGATCAGCACGTGGCCCACGAACGCATCCTGTTTGAGCGGGTCCTGAAGCAGCGCACCGCTGGCAACGTCGAAACCCAGCGATTGCTGATGCCGCTAATCGTACAACTCACCCCCGGACAGCAGATCGAGTACGCTCGCATTGCCGAGGAGCTGAACGCCATCGGGTTCGAGACCGAGCCCTTCGGCAACCGCACCATTGCCGTAACGGCAGCGCCGGCCGCCATTGGCACGGCCGATCTGGAGAAAGTGCTCACCGAAATTCTGGAGACTGCCGAAGCGGAATTACGCGGGGTGTCGCTCGAAGATATACGCCGCTCGATGGCCGCGTCCATTGCCTGCCAGGCCGCCATCAAGATCAACACCCGGCTGGATCATGCCAAGATGGAATGGCTGCTGCGGGCGCTGGCTGCCACCGACTGCCCTATGAGCTGCCCGCATGGAAGACCGATCGCGCTGCGCTATTCCACGCGCGAGATTCTCAAAGCCTTTCACCGGATCTAAAGCTAGCCCTGTATGGCAGGGGCGGACTGTCCGGCGAGATCCTCCACCGCTGACGGCGGATTGTAGTAGAGAAGCCGTGTGCAGCTTTCGCAGGCCATCACCTGATCGCCTCTCTTCAGCTCCTGGGAAAACTGCGGGCGCATGGCCATGTGACAGGCATTGCAGCGTCCGTCAATCGCCTCGGCTATGGCCAGCCCGCGGCGAGCCTTGCGAATGTGTTCATATTGCCGGTACAGACCGGCATTCATGTGAGCCACGATCTGGGCGCGCTCGTGGTTGAGCTGATCGAGAGCTTTTTTGTCCTCAGCGGTGCGCGCCAAGGCTTGCTGCTTTTCACCGTCTACCTGCGACTTTTCCTGCTTGAGCGAGGCTTCCGCGGATTTAACGTTCTTATCCAATGGGTCGGACTCGCTCATCAATTCCAGAATGCGATCTTCAGCCTGACGGATCTCTTTCTCGCAAAACTCGATCTCATTCTGAAAAGCTCTGTATTGCTCGTTGGTCTTGGCCTCGATCATCTGCCCGCGCAGCTTGGATATTTTTTGCTCCTGGGCCTGGATCTCGGCCTCCATCTTCTTGCGGTCTTTCTGGTTCGCGGACAACGCCGCGCGGTCACCCTCCAGCTTGCGTTCGTGGATTTCTAGCCTTCTGGCGATTTCGGCGATGTGTCTGGGCAGCGAGGAGATCTCGCGGGTCAACTCAGTTACCCGATTGTCAAGCTCCTGCAACCGGATCGCCAACTGCAGATCAGGAAGCATTTCTTATGGCAGTTTAGCACGGCAGCGAACGGCCATGGGTTGGGGATGGTGAATTTTGGAGTGGATTAAGAACCGAAGGCGCTCATTTCGAGAAGCCCAAGCGTCGCGCCAACGGCCCAGCCAGCGCCCGCCCGGCAGCCTCCAACTCCGCCACTCGCAGCGCCCGGCACATCGTATAGTACACTGCCATGCCGAGCGGAAGCGACGCCGCCAGATCCGCAAGTTGCGCAACTTTGCCGGCGCCCAGCCAGCGATGCATCCCGCGGCTCGAGAGGTAGCAGGCTACTCCCATGGCAGCCGAAGCCGTCAAAATCTTCGCCACGCTTGCGCCCAGATCCCGTCCGTGCATCCCGCCGAGGCGCTTGCGTATCAGGATAAACAGCACCGCCGATCCAAATAGCGCCACTGCCGAAGTGGAGAGCGCGAGGCCCAGATGTCCGAGTCCCGCCAGCTTTACCATGGTCGACGCTACCGCCAGATTGATGAGGATGGAAACCAGACTCACGAGCATGGGCGTGCGCGCGTCGTTGAGCGCATAAAAAGCCGGCGCCAGGATTTTGATCGCCGAATAACCGGCCAGACCAAGCGAGTAACAAGCCAGCGCCAGCGCCGTCTGATGGGTGTCGGACGCACGGAAATGGCCCCCCTGGTAGACCGCTCCGATCATACTCGGGCCCAGCACGATCAATCCGACCGATGAGGGAATGGTCAACAGGAAGACCATGCCCAACGAGCGCGAAAGCGTCAGGCGAAAGTCGTCCATTTCGCCCAGTGCCGCACTGCGGGAGATAGCAGGCAGCGTGGCCGAGGCAATCGCCACTCCAAACAGGCCGAGCGGCAGTTGCATGAAGCGGAAGGCGTAGCTGAGCCAGCTCACTGGACCGTTGATCACGTGTCCGGTGGAATCCGTGATGCTCGAAGCGAAGTTGGTGTTCACCAGCACGTTGATCTGCACCGCGGCATTGCCCAGAATGGCCGGCCCCATCAGCGACAGGATGTTGCGCAAACCGGGATGCGCGAAGTCGAGGCGCAGGTGATAGTAGATCCCGTGACGAAACAGACTGGGCAACTGAAACAGCCATTGCGCCAGGCCGCCGAATACCACGCCCCAGGCCATCGATAGGATCAGGCTCACGCCCATCCAACGCCCCACTGTGTATCCGAAGCCCAGCCCAAAAGCCACGGAGCCGAGATTGAAGCAGGTGGAGGAAAGCGCCGGAACGCCGAACTGATTTAAGGCATTCAGAATGCCCATGGCCTGCGCCGCCAGAGCCACCAGCAGCAGGAATGGAAACATTATGCGCGTCAGCGTTACGGCCAACTCAAACTTGCCCGGGACGCGCGCGAACCCCGAGGCCAGCAGCCATACCAGTTGCGGGCTGAAGATCATGCCGAGCACGCAGAGCGCACCGACCACCAGCAGCAGGGTCGTGGCCACCAGGCTGGCCAGTTCGGCGGCTTCGCGTTTGCCCTTGGTGGCCAGGTAGCGCGAGAATACCGGCACGAAGGCGGAGGAGAGCGCGCCTTCCGCGAACAGATCGCGCGTCAAGTTCGGGATGCGGAAGCCAAGCAGAAAAGCGTCGTAGGCTTCGCCAGCGCCAAACAGGCGGGCCATCACCATCTCGCGCACGAGGCCGGTGATGCGGCTTAGAAAAACCGCTGCCGAGACCACGCCCGCCGAGCGGACCACATTTTCACTCTTGGAGGAGACCTGAGCCACGGAATTCCTAATCAATGCGGCGCACTTCCACCTGCCGATAAATTTCCTGCGCCTGCGCAAGCGAGGCCATTCGCAGGCCGGGCAGGGTAGCCGACGCCGTCCCCTCGGCCACGCCCCAATGGACCGCATCGATAAACTTACCGTCACGATCCATGGACCAGGCGAAAGCGGCCGCTAATGCGTCGCCCGAGCCGATCGGACAGAGCACTTCCACCCGTGGCGGGATGGCTTCAATCAGCACGCCTTCCGCCGCCCCGACGGCCCCCCGGCTGCCGAGCGAGAGCACCACCATCTCCGGGCCCATGGCGCGTATACGTGCTACCGCATCGAGAAAATGATTCCGCGTTACCAGCGGCCGTGTCAGCAGCCGCTCGGCTTCCTGCTGGTTGGGCAAGGCCGCCGTGGGTCCCGCCTCGACACCTTCCCGCAGCGCGTCGCCATCGGTATCGAGCAGCGTTTTGACTTTTTTGTGCCGCGCCATGTCGATCAGCCGCGCGTAGAAATTCGACGGCACTCCCGGAGGCAGGCTGCCGCAGAGCAGAAACCAAGCCGCGCCATCCAGACTTTTGCGCGCCGCCTTTTCCATACGCTCGACTTCCGCTTTATCGAATTGCGGTCCGGTTTCGTTGAGGCTGACGGTCAGACCCTGCTTGTCGGTAATCGTCAGATTCGTGCGAATCTCATGGCGGATCGGCACGGCGACCGTAGGATACCCATGGGCGGCCAGGAGCTCTTCGAGCCGTTTGCCGTTCCTCCCGCCGCTCGGAAAGATGGCTACCGGCTGGCCGCCGAAGGAATGGATTACGCAAGCGGCGTTAATACCGCGACCACCGGCCGAGTCGTGGCGTGAATTGATGTAAGCCCGGTCTTCAAAGGCCAGTCGGTCCACCGAGATGGTGCGATCAATAGCTGGATTGACTGTCAGAGTGAGGATCAAATCCCATTGTATGGCGGGACTCGCATGCTACGCTGAGTTTTGTCTCGCCAGCCGCACGTCAGCGCCTATCTGGCCCTCGTTTCCGTATGTTTTTTCTGGGGGACGACCTACCTTGCGATCCGTATGTCGCTCGAGTCGTTTCCGCCGCTGCTGTTGGTGAGCGCGCGTTACGTGATCTCCGGCTCGCTCATGCTGACGGCGATTGCCATGCGCGGAGACCGCCTGCCGCGCGGGCGCGACCTGCGGGCCGCCTGCCTCAGCGGCATGCTCGTGCTGGGGATCGGAAATGGCTGCCTGGTTTTCGCGGAGTTATGGGTTCCGAGCGGCGTGGCGTGCCTGATCCTCACCATTTCGCCGTTCTGGATGGTAGGCATCGAAGCGTTGCTGCCGGGCGGCGAGCCGTTGCACCTGCCCGGCATCCTCGGCATGGTGGTCGGCCTGTTGGGGGCTTCCCTCTTATTTGCGCCGGACTGGCTGAAGGGTGCTTCCCACCCTGGTAACTCCGGCCTGTTTAGCGGATTCCTGATCCTGCAATTGGCCATGGCGGGCTGGTCGTTCGGGTCCATTTACCAGCGGCGCCAGCCGTCCCACGCGCATCCGATTGTCATCGGCGCTGTACAGCAACTGTCCGCCGGCCTGGCCTGCCTGCCTCTCGCGCTGATCTTCCGCGGGCACGCGATCCACTGGAGTTCTCGCGGCGTGGCGGCTATTTTGTACCTGGTGATGTTCGGCTCGATCGTGGGCTACAGCGCTTATATCTTCGCACTCGACCGCCTGCCGGTTGCCATCGTCTCCATCTATCCTTATGTAAACTCGGTAGTCGCCGTAACTTTGGGGTGGCTGTTTTACCGCGAGCCATTCGGACTGCGTGAGCTGGCGGCCATGGCCATCATTTTCACCGGGGTTGCGCTGGTGAAGCGCTACAGCCGGCCGCGCGTCACTGCCTTCCCCCAAACTTCGCGCCCAGCGCCCCTCCCGCAGTACAAAAAAACGTGACGATCGCGAAAACAAGCAGGAGTGCGATGACGATCAAGATCGCGACTCCGCTAGGGCTTTCGAGTACTTTGAGCGCCTGTTGCACGTTCGGATCGGTGGCGGACAGCTTTCGGAACCGCTCTTCGTACATAGTGGCGACTCCGCCGTTGCGTGCGAGGGGCACCATGCTGATCGTAAACAGCACAGCCGTCATCGTCGAACCTAGAAGTCCGGTGATCCAGCCCATGCGTAAACCGCTGTCCACGGTAAGGAGCTGACCCGTCTGCCGGCGATAAAAATACACAGAAAGAAAGCCTGTGCAGAGCCACCACACGATCAGGCCGCCCAGCCCTGCAAGCCACACCGGGAGCGGACTGGACAATGAGGCGGCGCTGGCCATCAATAACCCGATACGGACGGCCATGGGATTATGAAAATTGACACGGGGAAGCAGTATTGCGGCCGGAGGAACGGGAGCTGCAATTTCCACCGGCGCTCCGGCCGTCTCCGGAATTATTTCCTCGCGCTGCGGCTTGCCGCAACGGTGGCAGAAGCGGGCGTCGGAAGGTAATTCGGCGCCACAAGTACAGAAGTCAGGCATGATCAAGTCGCGCGCAGGGCACTTGATCAGTTTGACGCAGGCTCTCCCACAGACGCAAGCGCGATGCGCGTCTCGCCCTCGTCCTCGTAAATGGCGACCATTTTCCGATAGCCTCCTTTGTTCAGCTCCAAGTGCATTGCGCCGTCGCGTTCGTGGCTGATCATCCAATGCGGAAGCTGGTGGCGATAGAACTCGGTTACCTGATCAACCGAGTCGGCAGTCCGGTATTCCGCCGCCAGAACGGCGAGATCTTTGTGGTTGTCGCCGAAGGCCAGATGTACGCTGGCGAGTTTGTGTTTGTCCGGCCGGCGGACAGCACCGGGATAAACGGGCATTCCCATGCGCTTGGGGTCGAATGCGGCGCTTTCCCGGACGCGTACATCGCCGAAGGGCGTTTCGACCGTGGCTTCATGGTGCCCGTACTCATTGGTTACGTGAACATTGCTGGCGACATACACGCCAGTGGCCACCAGCGCCGCAATCGTCACCATTCCCAAAATCAACACCGTAAGAATGATCGCCGCCAGGGCTCCACCGCGGCGATGCCGGTTCGACATAGCTACTCCGTTCCAAAACATCTACGCACGACCCTGCCGAAAAGTTCCGCCCCGTGCGCCACCTATCGGAAGCGCACCTTCACATCCGGCTTATTCTCCAGGTGTACGGTATCGATAAAACGTACGCGGGCCGGGGTATGAGTCATGACAATGGATTGCGTCCGCGTGCCGTCGCCGAAGAACCGGACACCCTGCAGCAGGTTCCCGTCGGTCACTCCGGAAGCTGCAAACACAATATTCCGCCCAGGGGCGAGTTCGTGCGTGGTGTAGATCTTTCCAGTATCTTGTATGCCCATGGCACACATACGTTCCTTCTGAGCCTCATCTTTGACTACCAGCCGCCCCAGGATTTCGCCGTTGAGACAGCGCAGCGCCGCCGCCGTGAGCACGCCTTCCGGAGCGCCGCCGGACCCCATGACCGCGTGGACGCCGGTGCCCGCCACCGCTGCACCTATTCCCGCTGAAAGATCCCCATCGGCGATCAGACGTATACGCGCGCCCGCTTCGCGTATATCGGCAATCAAGTCCTGGTGGCGAGGCCGGTCGAGCACCACCACAACCAGATCGTCCACACCGCGCTGTAGCCGGCGCGCAATTGCCTTCAGGTTATACTTTACCGGGGCATCCAGGTCCACGGCGCCCTTGGCGGCCGGCCCCACCACGATCTTCTGCATATAGCAATCCGGCGCGTGCAGCAGACCGCCGCGCTCCGAAGCGGCCAGCACGGTGATTGCGCCGCCCGCGCCGGTCGAGCACAGGTTGGTGCCCTCCAGCGGATCGACCGCGATATCCACGGAGAGGGCGCCATGCTGTTCCTTGGCGGCGCCCACTTTCTCGCCGATAAACAGCATGGGGGCGGCGTCCCGCTCACCTTCCCCGATCACGATAGTGCCGTCGATCGCGATGGTGTCCAGGCAGCGCCGCATGGATTCCACGGCCGCACGATCGGCCGTTTCCGGATTGCCCATGCCCATGGTGCGCGCCGAGGCGATCGCCGCTTCCTCCACTACCCGCAGCACTTCCAAGGAGAGATCGAACATGGTAGCTTGCTCCTCATGGACGATAGCACAATCTTAGTGTTGGGAGATCCTACGGATCCATCGTTGGCCGGCCTCGCGGCGCTGCCCGATGCCACGCATATTGCAGTGGGCGATGGCGTGGAGGCGTTCGCGCAGGCGGCCCCCGCGGCCGATGTCATCTTGAACTGGAGCGGCAGCCGCGAGCTGCTGCAGCAAGTGTGGCGTATGGCGCCGCGGGTGCGTTGGGTGCACTCGCGCGCGGCGGGATTGGACGATCTCTTATTTCCGGAGCTGGCCGAAAGTCCCGTCCCGATGACCAATGCGCGCGGCGTCTTCAGCGACATTCTGGCAGAATTCGTCATCGGGGCGGCGCTCTTCTTCGCCAAAGGATTCCGCCGCCTGGTGCGCAGCCAGGAGGCGCGCCTTTGGGACCAGTTCGATACCGTGGAAGTGGCTGGACAGACCATGGGCGTGATCGGCTTCGGAGATATCGGAAAAGCCGTGGCGCGGCGGGCGGAGGCCATGGGGTTGCACGTGCTGCCGGTGCCGCGGGCGACGGCGCAGCAGGACAAGCTCGCCCTCCTGTCCCGTTGCGATTACGTGGTGCTGAGTGCGCCTCTAACGCCGGAGACGCGAGGCATCGTGGGGGCCGCTGAGCTGCGTGCTATGCGGCCTGGCGCGGTGCTCATCAACGTGGGCCGCGGCCCGCTGGTGGACGAAGCGGCGCTGGTCGACGCGCTGCGCGAAAAGCGGATTGGCGGCGCGGCCCTCGATGTCTTCGATCAGGAGCCACTGCCCGCCGCACATCCGTACTATTCGATCGACAATCTGTTGCTCTCGCCGCACTCGGCCGACCACACCTCGGATTGGAAGCAGCGCGCCATGCAGGTGTTCCTCGATAACTTCGAGCTCTATCGGAAGGGCGAGCCGCTGCGCAACCTGGTAGACAAGCGGAGAGGGTATTAGCTATCGTCATCTGTTGATCCACTACGTCCGGTACCGGAAGGATGGCCGTAAAGCATACGGCATCCTGGAAAACTCGATCATCCGTGAGATTGCCGGAGATCTTTTTGGACAGCACCAGGAAACCGGCGCTACTCATCCGCTCAGCGGCGTGAAGCTGCTGTATCCATGTGAGCCGTCCAAAATCCTGGCTGTGGGCCGGAACTACAAGAGCCATCTTGGCGACCGCCAACAGCCGGAGCGTCCGGAGATGTTCTACAAGCCCGTGAGCGCTTTGCAGCATCCGGGCGAGCCCATTGTGATTCCACCCGAGGCCGCCAACGTGCATTTCGAGGGTGAACTGGTGATCGTCATCGGCAAGCGCGCTTCCGGGGCTTCGGCCGAAGAAGCGCGCGCCGCGATTTTCGGCGTCACGTGCGGCAACGATGTCAGCGAGCGCGACTGGCAGAATGGGCCCCGCAAGGATTTGCAGTGGTGGCGCGCGAAGGGTTCGGACACTTTCGCGCCGCTCGGCCCCGCGATTGCCACGGGCCTGGATTACGGCAACCTGATGCTCGAGACGCGGCTGAACGGGGAGGTAGTGCAGAAGCAATCCACGGCCGATCTGGTTTTCGATTGCGCCGCGGTGGTGAGCTGGGTCAGCCGATGGGTGACGCTGGTTCCAGGTGACGTGATCTATACCGGAACGCCCGGCACCACGCGAGCCATGAAACGCGGCGACGTCGTGGAAGTCGAGATTGAAGGGATTGGCGTACTACAAAACACGGTGGCTTGACGATTGCTGGAACAGCGAGCGGAGGAGCGTCTGATGTCCCGCTTTGCATGGAAGTTTTGTGGTGTCGTGGCGGTTTTGGCAATAGGTGCGATGGTAGCGTGCCGCACCACTGAATCGCCCGACGCGCAGGTCGACGACATGAAGATTACCGCGCAGGTAAAAGAGAAACTTGCTTCCGATTTGGGTGTCGCTACGGTGACCAATATCTCGGTGAACTCCACCAACGGCGTCGTGACTCTCTCCGGCCAGGTGAAGACGGCGGAACGCAAGTCTCGCGCCGGGGATGTGGCCGGCGCGGTTGCCAACGTAGTTCGCGTCATCAACGTTCTGCAGGTAGCGCCCCAGCCTTAACTTCTCTCCGCACACCGCTACAATAGAAGTTCCGAATGTCAAAGCGAAGCCTGTTCCTGACCTTCGAGGGCATGGACGGCTCAGGCAAGACTACGCAGATGCGGCTGCTGGCCGGGCGATTGCGCCGCGAGGGGCGTGCGGTGCTCGAAAGCGCCGAGCCGGGCGGTACGCCGATTGGGATGCAGGTACGCCGGGTTCTGCTGGACTCTGCCAACGACGAGCTTCGCCCCACGGCCGAGCTGCTATTGTATTTTGCCTGCCGTGCCCAGAATGTGGAGCAGTGGATCCTTCCGGCGCTGGCCGAAGGCAAGATTGTGCTGTCGGATCGCTTTACCGATTCCACGCTGGCGTATCAAGGGAGCGGACGCGGCCTGGGTGCAGAGATAGTGCTGGAGCTTGACCGAATCGCCTGCCGCGGTCTGGTTCCGGATGTGACCCTTCTGATCGATATCGACGCTGAAACCAGCCTGGCGCGCGCGCGCGCACGCAACGCCACTGCGCCAGATGCGGAAACGCGCATGGACGAGCAGTCCATCGAATTCCATCGCAGTGTCTACGAGGCCTATCATGCTCTGGCCTCGCGCGAGCAGCACCGCGTTCGAATCATCGATGGACGCGCGGACCGCGAGGCTATCGCGCGCGAAATCTGGGGCATCGTCGAGCCGTATGTTTGAGCCCTTTTGGGGAAACCCGCAAGCCACTGCGGCGCTCGAGCAGATGATCGCCCGCGGCCGGCTGGCACAAACGCTGTTATTCGCGGGGCCGGAGGGCGTGGGCAAGGCTACCCTCGCCCGCCGGCTGGCGGCGCATCTGCTGGGCCATGCGGAGCAGATCGAGCGCGACGATCTGAGCCTGCCTTGTAATATGGCTACGGTCGCCGAGCGCGAACGCTGGCCGGGAGACAAACGCAATCAGGATCCGCTGCTATTCGCCTCGTATCCGGACTTCGTATCTTTTCCTCCCGATGGACCCTTGCGGCAAATCTCGATCGACCAGACGCGGCTGCTGCGCGAGTGGGCCAAACTGGCTCCGCATAGTGGCAGCCGCCGTGTGTTCCTGATCGATCACGTGGACCGCGCCGGCGAGCAGGCGGCCAACGCGCTGCTCAAAACGCTCGAAGAGCCGGCCGCTCACCTGATCCTGATCATGACGGCCGAAAACGCGTATGATCTGTTGCCCACCATTCGCTCGCGGGCAGTACCGTTTCACTTCACGCCGCTTTCCAACGAGGATACGCTCGCGTTCGTGCGCGCCCGCGGCCTGGATCATGCGGAGCGCCGCGCTGCCCTGAGCGGCGGAAGTCCCGGCCTGGCTGTTTCGCTTGATCTGGAGGCGTACGACAAGCGCCGCGCCGCCATGCTCACGCTGCTGAAGGTAGCCGCCGGGGTGGCGCCATTCGGCTCCTGGGTGCCGTATTCGGAGGCCATAGGGCGCAGCAAGAGCGAGAAGCTGGAGCTGCACTTGAAAGTGCTCTACAGCCTGCTGCGCGACGTGCTGGTTCTGCGCGAATCCGGCGGCGCGGTCCGCAACCAGGACCTTCGGAGCGAACTGGAAACCATGGCGCGCAAGGTTTCCTTCGAGTGGATACGCTCTGCGGTGAAGCGGGTAGATGAGCTGGCCGAATTGATCCGCCGGAATATCCAGAAATCGATTGCGCTCGATGCGCTGATAGTGGATCTGCTGCAGCCGAAGATCGTTGGCGGAGGGCTGCAACGCTCCTAGCTCACGTTGCCGTTGCGATTTAATTTTGGTTTGAGTGCGGACCGTTAGCCACTTCTCTAGAGCTCCCGGACTCCACAGCTAATAAAATAATCGTAGAGACGTTGGTACCAACACGGCTTTCGGGTAGGGTCGCCATTATCTCCTCTGGATACAAAGATTACAACACCCTGGCGTGCTCTCGTCAGCAACACACGGTGGGCGTTCAAGATGTACTTTCGTCGATCAAGATCCTTGACTGCCTGCCAGCGAGTGCCACGGAACATGGCGGGCCCAATCGTCTTTTGGTCGGTTATGCGCAGGTTAGCATCGATACAGACGCAGGCCCAATCCAGCTCCAATCCCTGAACGTCGAACTCAGTAGCAATGTCTTCGAGGTAATCAGAGGATCGAATGTCGGATCGATCGGCAAGGAACCAGTCGACTGGGTCAATCTTAGCTTTAACGAAGACACCTTCGGGCTTCAGCCGAATAGCATTGGAGAAGGCAAGTAACCCGGCACGCTCTGTCCCACGACGATGCTTCCGGAGCCAATCACGAGCCCTTCCCAGGTCCCGTGTGATTGTAAATTCGAATCGTTCCATTGTTGCGGATATTGACAGCGCCTCGTTCGGTTTTCCGTCAATCATGGCAGATACAAACGAGGAAACGCTTTCAGATCTAAACGAGCGGATCGCAGTCGAGAGATGCAATTTACGCTCCTTTATTAAGGCGTTCGGAAAACGGGAGACCCCAAACGCTTCGGGGTCTGCGACGATGTAGTCGGACAGGTGGACCTCCCAAGTCGGGAAGTGTTTGGATAAGGCCATCAGCCATTCGCTCAATCCGGCCTCTCCCGTATTGATCTCTTGCCCATTTCCGACCAGGCAAACAACAGTGCACCAATCCTCATGTCGATTCATCACGGATAGTAGGAATTCCGGCTCGGACGCATCAAAGTCGAGCCTGTGGTGCTTCTTCTTCATGAACTGCGTGGTTGTGTGTCTGTTCCAAGCCCGCTGTGCCTCGTCGAACAGAACTACTTTCTCAATTGGGGGACGTTCGGATGTCAGATTTGCATCCCTGAAGTGGTGGATGTTCTGAATGAACTGTTCTACGCTGCGGGCGGCCAACATATCAGGCGCAGTCTGGCCTCGTTGTCTCGCGGCCTGATATTTCTGGTCACGTGCAAGAGCAGCCCTCAATACCTTCACCAGGGGCCCATTACCAGAAAGAAACACGGCGTATTCGTCCTCGGCATATCTTGTTCGAAGAGTGGCAATGTTCAGCCCGGCAAGAGTCTTGCCCGATCCAGGCACCCCCGTA
>Ga0302325_10002087_pt1 | contig 49293 bp, 40 predicted proteins | sample Palsa_T0_2_FD_201948 | JGI IMG/M metagenome (GOLD analysis project Ga0302325, IMG submission 201948) | Peat permafrost microbial communities from Stordalen Mire near Abisko, Sweden - Palsa_T0_2 | ecosystem: Environmental > Terrestrial > Soil > Palsa > Peat permafrost | place: Sweden: Abisko...
GTAGCTAATTGCATAGCTTTGCGCGGAAATACAGGTATGATGTAGCGTTATTATATCTAAATGAAGTTGACTACAACCTCGAGGCTGCTATCGAAGCCTACAAAGATGATGAGAGATGGGAGAAAGAGCATCCAATAGAGGCAGCCAATGTGAAAGGTAAAGGAAAGACGAGAAATAATGTCGGTAGAAGAAGATTCACCGGGCAGAAACCATAATTCTGTATGATCACGTACCGCAATAGACTTTTACTTTCACGAGTTTCTCTTTTAGTTATCATTAAGTCTTGAGGACTGATCATGATTTTCATGATAGGTGCGATAGGCACCATGTAATAAATAACAACGTCCAACCATCTCCATGCGCCTTTCAATATGCAGACCGGGTCCGAATGTCCTGAAACTTTGTTAACATCTACTCTTGGAACTGGGTTATGGGAAATCTTACAGAAATTTTTCGCTCAATCTCCCTAACGGATCGGTCCAGCTCTCCAGCAATCATTTGTTTCTTGTCTGTAGGCAAGAGGGTATAACGTTCACACAAATCGCCATCGATTACCCCCTTCACAGGAACATAGTAACTTCGATAGATCAGGTGATCTCTACCAGCTAACGGAGCGTCTTCCGATCGAAGATGTTGTTCAAGAGTCTGAAAGAAATCGACGTCCTCACGGCTGACGAATGGAATGAGAATGCCAAGGGTACCTTGCAGGCCAGCCCATAACAGACAGTCGCGACCACCAGCAACCAAGTTTGTCTTCTGAATAGCCATCGGGATGTCTTGAGGGAAAAAGTGCGCCATCAGATTCAGCCGATGCGGAGCGCCTTGGAGGTATGAACGTTCATGAACGAGGTGCTGACCGGAGCCTTCTTCATCTGCCTCCTCACTTGCCTTGGAAGGACATCGGAGAAGCCAAAGGTTGCCAAACTTATCTCCACCGGCGACCGTTTCATAATCAACCATGGCCGTGCAAGAGGTCCAGCGAGCCACAGTATCGTCCACGAAAGGAATGAGCTTGTTCTCCTGGAACTTGTAGACTATCATGAAGATGCTTTGTTGCACATCACTAACAACAATTCGGCTACCTTGAGTCTGAAGCCCGACGATCAAGTTCGGTACAACCTCTGCTTGAGCTTTTCGGAGAAGTTGTCGCATACCGAGATCATAAATTCGCAAGTCCTTCCCAACTCCTGCTAATAGTCTGCCCTGGAAGCCTAGAAGAGCCATTGGTGGTTCCTCGACTTTAGTCTTATGAATAAACTCGATTTCTTTGCCATTTTCGTGAAAACGGTAAACATGAATGAAACCAGCCGTTGCCGTTCTCGGATTAACAACCATGTCTTTACCCGTGCCGACGACAAGAAAAACCTCGTCGTCCTGACTCGCAAACGAAACCGTTGCTATGCTGACTGCTGCTTCATTGTCTTCGAGGTCAATCTTTTGGAGAACACTTTTCTCGGTGACTGGGTCAACGACGGAGACGCATGATGCCCAATGACCCCTGCCTCGAGGATAGCCAAATTCTTCCGGAGGGAGAACTGTTGCATCGCCGTTGACAACTGCGGGATCTTCAAGTAATTTCGTCTTAGTCGCGGGTGAGAGTACGTTATTGTCCGATTCTATGGTGTAAAAGTAGGGGTTCTCGGGATGTCTGACGAAGCGACGAGGTGTGTATGTAAGGGGTATTGATTCTTGGAGAAGATTGTCGGTCAATTTCTCGATGGAAAATATCCTATTACGATGTCAGTGACATATTCATTCTCGTTGTGTCCACAAAGTTATGCGAGGAAATGATACATCAGAAGGAACAATTGGATTTATAATATTAAATCCTCAGAGTCACGATGGACGTAGGACATTTTAACGATAAAAAATCATCATAGTATCAATCAGTATTGAAGGGGAAATCATGTCTTGACTTACCTAAGATTCTGTCCTTGAATTCCAACCATTCCTTCTGTACATTGCTCGCTGCTGAAATTCCAGCCCCATTCAAGGCCAGGATAATTTAGTGGTGTAAGCATAAAGCCTTTGGTGACCGGATCCGAATAGCCCAGCCAGGGTCTCGAGCTTAAGGCAAGCACCGCAGTTTGTCCTTGAACTGATACTCGAAACAGCTTTGCAGGTTTTGGACCAAGGAAACGTGTTCGCGTATCCGAAAGTTCTCCAGTGACCTCATCCAGAACAGTTCGCAAATAGACTCCAGAATACAGTCCAATGTGAAGATAAAGAGTAGAGCCTCCGGAGGAAGAATCGGCCATCGCCATGATAGACAGTGACGATGGAGGCGAGGTCAAGGCTTGGACCGACTTGTTTTCCAACGTTGAATCTGGGTCGAGGCTCAAGATACGCACAGTCGAGTCATCACACCCAACGGCCAAGAATTGACTCCGAACTCGACCTTCAGGGACCTCGCCTAAACTCAAGCAAGTCACAGTTCCACTCATCTCTCTCTTCTCATCGTACTCAGCAAGGGACCCGTCTGAGTCCATCTCAAAATAAACAATCTCGCCAGAGCTGAGAGCAACTGCAACTTGTGTCTCGTTTGTCGTCGCAGCAACGATCGAGCGATGTTGCGGAGCAGCCCATTCATTGACACGCCTATCGGCACGGATGTGACGAATACCTTTAGGATGAACCTGAATTAAGCCATCTTCACCAAGTTGCTGTACTGCCAAAGTTGAGGCGGTAGATAAGAAACCGGTATCCGTGACTTCTTCAACAGTTTCGCCGATACTAAGTACAAGTGTACCATTCGAGAAAGATAAAATGATATATGCATCGAATGTGTCATTCCGCGTAAGCTTGGTGGTCCAAACCGCAGACGGTACACCAGGTAACTCAGACTCCACGATTTCGCTGACTTCTAAGCCGTGCCTCAAGGTTCGGAAAGTGCTGCGAGCGCCTGTTCCGCAAATCGAGTATATCTGCGGAGCATCTTCTTCTGTCAAATTTGCGACTTTGCAGTCCATCAGCGGGTTCATTGAATCGATGCTCTCAACTAGACTTAGATTCTCCGCGGGCCGGGGGTGGAAATAGATAGGAGTATAAGGTTCCGTTGGGTCGACTGGGAAGCTGTCGCTGATGAATTCAATTTCATCGTCGTCATCACCAAGCTTCTCGAACTGGTAAAACTGGTGATTTCCGAATTCGCTGGCAACAAAAAGGAAACCACTCTTCAGGATGCAGAGACTAGTAGCGATCGGAACCGTGTCAAAGTATTTGATCTTGAGACGTTTGACTTCACCAGTTGGCTGGCCGTTGTCATCTTCCACCATTTCAATAGTGACCTTGAAAAGATCTCCATCTTCGGTCTGCAGCAGGAAGAAGAATGCTCCAGCAGCGCCCTTGAGTTTGTGCATAACTCCGGCCACAATCGACCTCTTCCGTTGAGGGTCTTCTGTAGCGCCGCGCCGTCTAGGAATAGCTACCCGGAAAGCCTCCTGGTTTGAATGTCGATATGTGATATTATCTTCCCCACAAACCAAGACTCCACTAGGTCCATCCGTGCCTCCTGGTACCTGGAAAAGGATGGTAGCAGTTCGATCCACCGGGTCCGTCCATTTTCGCACAACGTGGTTCAAACCAAGATCCAACTCATAGTAGACCAAGGTCTTCTCGATTTCCTCATAAGCTTGTCCAGTTGGATCTTGGTCCGAGTCTCCATAATCGACCTCCAAAGCCGCAAAGACTGGGTTTGCATATCCCACGTCTAATGCAACCAGCGCAAATACCAATGTCTGGGGTTTGTGCGCTTCGAGTGGCGAAGAGATTGTGAGCTCAGCTTGTGCATTGCGATTCAGAACATACACAAGCTTATTCTTTTCCACTGACGAAATCAGGCAAGCCCTTCCTTTCGGGTCCACCGCTAAGTATTGACCTGGGATGACTCTTCGCACCCCTGATTTTCCAAAAGTCTCCAGATGTAATCGGTTGAACTTATTCTGCGCGGGAACAAACTCGACGATAGTGATACGACCCGAGTCAGATGTGATGATAATGTAATCTAAAAAAAATTGTTTAGCCATGCTCTTGAAGATAATCCAAACAACCTATACCCGTCGCTGCCGCTGACGATTCATGGTGGTATATCTCGAGCTGCCAGCCATGCTTCAAATCACTAAGTGAAGCTCAATAAGACAAGAATGAATGACTTACCCTTGTTGCTTCCAGCCAACCTGAACGCGGCTATGGCCCTGATAATCCCAAAAACATCATGAGAGAGCGCCGTTATGATCTTCCCTTGGGACGGATCTGGGCGGTGGAGGGTAAGACGAGAGCCCGATGCAGTGACAATTTGCTGCTCCTTTGTTCCTGCAAATTGTCCGAGGATAGCTTGGGTAATGGCGGTTGGCGGTTGTACCGTCAAGCTGTACATGAACATGGAGGAGGTTGTCGCCATGGTGCTGCAGGAGCGCAGAGAGCCTGCGCAGCTTTCCGGGTTTAGAAAGAGGGTCAGAAACAGAATTTAAGCCGTTTGAATGTGAATAGAGCTGACAAGGCAGCTTGTCCCAGCTCAAATCATATCGAGGCTGATGTTTTGTCGCCTTTCGCGAGTTTCTCGACCTTAAATTTCGTCGAGCTCAAAAGGCGCTTGCCCACTTTGGGACTACGCGCATGTACTAATTGAGCGTCGGACGACTTTCTCCATGCTACTTCAGAGCTCTGCCATTTTGGTGAGGAGTATTTCCCCATACAATCATGCGTTCGCCAGCTTCTTACACCTGCTACAGGTGTCTGAATGCTCTCAGAGGTGCCCCTCGAGTGCGAACACAGCCAACGTTCCCGAGACAACTTGCTCTAGGAGCTAGAAGCATATCGACGGGAGGGGAGAAGAGCTCAAGGCTTCTTAACAATGTGCGGACAAGGCAACAAGAACCCCGAAGACCATTAGGCAGGCGAGCGGCTTCTTTGTTGGGTCAGCAGGTACAGACAGTCAAGAGCGAGCCACCAGAATATAGAAGTCCTGGTGGTTTGGCATCAACCCCAGTCCCGGAAACTGAGGGGCGACCGCTTCTTATGCCCAATAACCTCTTTCATCTATTTTCAAGTTCCCCATCGCCAGACATCAGACGAAGAGCTGCCTTTATCAAACAGAATGCCTACTGTCCCCACCCAGACCACCACCAAACACGTTTACCAATGAATCCAGACGACCCAGAAGCACGAAAGTCCGTGAATGGAAGATTACCACCTGTTCATGTGAGCTTCGAATGTCCTGATTGTGGAATACCAGTGTCATGTTCTGAAGAGCATTGGGCGGATGATTATGAGGCACACTTGGAAATATGCGATACACTTCGAGAGATCAATGAGGATGATCACGATCTACGGTCCGGCCGCTTCTTCCCCGAATTTGAATATCCAGGTGACCAGATTGAGGAAGCCATGGTCAATATGACAAATTGGGACACATTTCTGTTCTCCAGAGAGTTTAGAGCAATCAATGATGAAAGGAGTCTTCGGCAAGCGACGAGACTTTTGACATATCCAATTACTGTCGGGAGTGTCTTACATGAATTAAGTCCGTACAGCATTAAGAAGGGTGGACGACTGACCGTGGAAGGGCTAAAGAGTTTGAGTGGTATGCCCCGTTTTGTCATCTTGTATTGACGGGCATTTCTAACATGTCATAGCTTTGCGTTATACTCTTCATCCACCTCGGTCTGGTGGCGGAGCTGATATCAAGGGACTCAGGCCGACTCCACCTCCTGTGAGAATATTCATTCTTGGGGCCCGAGCTGAATCATCTCTTCCCAGAGAAGTTTGGGTGCAGCTGACTCACCTGTTTCCAAGAGTTGCTTTCCACTTGATCTTCATAGGTCCTGAAAGTATGGCAAACCGAGATGCTGAGTTCCCACTTCCGCAGCGGACGCCAGAAAATCCCTTTGGGGCGATAGTGGAAGACCGTTTGACCAATTCTTTGAAGATCAGCACCTTTGTCGAGTACTATCATACTCTACACAAAGCTGGTCATTTCTACCCCTATGATCCGTACTTTGACTGCTTTATGCTCTTCCACCCAGGTCTTGGACATCCTGCCAGCTCACACGAGTGGGAGGAGACGATCCCCCAACTTCTTGAGACGAAAGTCCCCATTCTCGTCACAGGATACACTCAGTACGACATGGAGAGGGACATCGATTGGGTAAAGAAAACCGTGGGCGGGGAAATGGACCTTCTGATGGAGCCAGGAGAGAATCGTTTCCGAAGTCTGAGATGGGATCTAAATGATCTAGATCCTCAAGATGTCAGCTGTGGAAATTGGGGTATATGGGGATTCAGAGGGAAGAGGCAAGTTACTCACACACCAAACACAGGTTCCTAGAAATTGCTAACTTTGCTATAGATATGAGACAACGAGAAAAGACGCTGAATGATTGAACCTCATTGTGTTGCTTGTTGACTCTGAATATACATGATTAGTGCTCATGCATCCGATAAACGGGTTGTGGTTGTATGTATAATAGGACTTCTGTCAAGACATATTAGGTTTAGATGCTTGCACTTCTATGATAGCAGAGAAAGCTATCCATCCACTCTAAAGAAAGTATCGCTTTCTAGTAATAGCGAAGCAAGTCATGGACTCCATTGGCTAGACGTTTATCTTTCACCAAAAACTATGAAGCCACACAGATTTGCATATGCAGGTACCGGAATGTTTTCTGACTGCAAGAAGAAAGTGATCGACTGAATGATGCGATTCATCGTTCTGGAACCATTTCTGTAATTTTTGAATAATTTATACATCAACACTGTCACGAAGAAAACATCCACTGCTCTGATCACTATAAATACTGCAGACAGGAGACCTTCCCTGCCCAAATCCCCCCGTAATTTCTTCCTTATCGTTAGCTTTCTGTGCCGAGGTCCAGTGATAAGAACTATCTCACCCCCAACTTTCCCGGTTTCTCTTGAAGAATACAACAATGACTCTCGAGGTCATTTACCTGACCCGCCATGGAGTAAGCCCTCATTTGTACTCCCCATATATGCCTAATGACTGTCCCCTATTCATAAGAATAATTCTAATACCTTTACTACAGTTCCGGTCTAATTGGGCAGTTGACGCCAAGACGGGCGAATACACCACCTCCATTCCTTCACCTACTGGGATTCCCAGCGATCCGGCTCTCGCTGGACATGGTGTCGAGCAATCTCACCAGCTCGCCGCTCACCTGAAAACGCTTGATCCGCCTATCCAAAGATTCTACAGTTCCCCATTTTACCGGTGTATCCAGACCATCCTCCCTTCTGTCGTAGCAATCTCTGACACTACTTCCGATCCCGAGACCAAGAAGATCCGGGCTGAGAATGGCTTCGGTGAATGGTACGGCTTAGCTCGATTTGATCATCCATCTCCCGCCGATTCTTCACTCCTCAAGACGTTATTTTCTAGCTTCGATGAGGATTACAAGGCTGCGATCAAGCCTAGCATCAATGGAGAGGGTATCGATGATCTTCACAACAGGGTCGCATATGCCTTGCACAGAGTCATAGAGCAATGTGACAAGGAGGGCGTTAAGGCAATTGCCATTTGTACTCATGGTGCAACACTGATTGCGGTTGGAAGGGCATTGGTGGGGCGTATGCCAGAGGATATCTCAGAGCAAGACTTCAACCCTTTCACGTGTGGCCTCACGATCTTTGTCCGAAAGTCCACGGAGACGGAGATTGATGTCAAGGAGTGGGAGGGCCCTGAAACGGAGATTCCGGTTGTGACGTGGAGAGAAGGCAGGGGAGTCGGTGGAGGTTGGGAGATGACTGTTGATGGTGACTGCAGTTTCTTGGCTGAAGGGGAGGAGCGTGGATGGTAAGTCTTATCTGATTGTTTGTTTGGAACTTTTGAAAATAACACAGTCGTAGGCGTTTCTCTGGAGATGAGTCCTTTATCGCTCCTAAGGATCAGGATGCTGGCGAGTTGGGGGTCGTTGTAGAGGGAAAGAAGGACCAGGGAAGTCGGTCAACTAGCCCTCTGCTGTCCAAAAAGGCTCCCGGTACTCCATCGAGCGAAGAGAAGACGCCACTTAGTTATAGCCCATCCAAACTTTAACAATTCCACAACCAATCGAGGCGCATCTCATATATGTCTTTAGGGAGATACCCACAGCAGGCAATGTATAATAGAGCAACTAGCGAATTATTCTAGATCAACAAAGACGTTATTTAAGAACTTAAAGGTTGGGAATTCTGGCACAAAAGGAGGCTCAGTGATCAAAATAATGACGGACCTTCGTGAAGATTGAGTGGGTGCCATTTAGTCTAGACCTGAGAAGGTATCGGCAGTGTTCGATGGACGAGGCTGCGGGGATGGTCGAAATTTCAATCGGAAAGAACTGACCATATCTTCAATTCATCCAAGGCCACTCTTCAGAATTCCACACCCATCTTAGATGCTCATTTAAGACTAATCGCCTAACAAGAAATTTGCATTTTTAGTTGTACGGAGTTAGTACTCCTTAAGTTCAGGATATTTTGAGCTTCGATTTCTTCTACGACTCACCGGCAAGGTTTGGTGCATTGCACAGGTGTCATGAAGGGAGATGCCTATAAAAGCTCATCAAGATAGGGCGAGTCATTCTAGAGCCTATGAAAACCTTATTTTTGCATCTTCTATATTCTATGCAGAAAAAGACTGCCTACGTCTTTCAAATTTTCCAACATCATGCAGAGTTTGAAGCTTTGCGACCCATTCTATAAACAGATTCTAGGGAGAAAGCTTGAAATACCACACTTTTTGGACAAAAAGATTCAGATACCATTTACCCCGCTAAAATCGCACCCAACCTAACCACGAGAAAAATACCAATATCAACACCGTAACGATTAATTACAAAATACCACTTGGGGGGTCGGACACCCCCCAAACCCCCCGAATTGAACCCTAACCTAACCCTCTAACCTTGCCGTCGCAAGCTCCAGCGGGGGTCTTCGACATGCTAGGGCACAGATTAAGCGATGGTATCTGAATCTTTTTGTCCAAAAAGTGTGGTATTTGAATCTTTTCCCCCAGATTCTAATATCCAGCCGGTTCTGGCTTCTCGGGGAAAGCTGGTGTCTCCGTGTTTGAGAGACATGCTTGCTTCCAATGCGAAGGAGTATATTTATCTACAATGCTCTTAAATGCCTCCTGCAGTATTGTTAATGTCATAGCTGACGTTTAGAAAGAGATCCTTACCAGTGTGCAGAAAGATTCATCCCCTTCCAGATGTTTCCCTGCTGGCTTGCAACCTGGGACTGTCATGACCTTGTCGTTATAACGTATCCTAACGTAGTAACCATGTAATTTTGCTCGATCGGAGTCCTTGAGCGTCTCGACTTTCTGACGAGCAATTCCTAGTGGAGAGTTCTTAGCACCATTCATGTCAGGCACGTTGCTGTCGCCGAAGATTCTCCCAAACCACCCCTTCCTAACCTTAGGATCACCTGTAGCCGCAATCGGCGTTGTTTCTTCGATGCTGCGCTTGGCGTGTACCTGAGGGGATTGAATGTCCGATTTCTTGAACATCTCGAAAGCTATGTGAGATGTGTAAGGCGGCCACATCTCTCCCTGGAAGGTGCCTAGACTGGCTAGTACAGCAGCAAGGGTCGTATCGTGACATCCGCTGAGACCAAGCTTAATAGCATTTTCTCCGCCCCTCCCCTTTCCCGTGGAGCCATCCTTCCCACCAATCTCAAGTAGTCCGTCATTGCCATTTCTCTCCACATTCCCAACCATACGTTCAACTACATCCCCCATCAATGACCCGATACCAAGAGATCGGTATTCCTGGGATTCCTGGTATCCACTAAACCATTCTTCCACGCCAATCGTCTCAATGATCTTTCTGGCCTTCTCGTCGTAGAATTCTTTCGGCAATCTGGTCTCGGGACCATGTGCTAATGTTGAATTGACGGTATCCATGATTCCCGAAAGTCGGGGATGAGAATCGACTGCAACTCTCTTGCTAGATTCTGGCATCCACTTGCTGAGCAGTTTATTCAAGTACTCCATCTCGTTTGTGCTGTTCCATCGATCTGCCGCACGCTGAGCAAAAGCTCTTGAAAGTTGGGCAAACCTCCTGCAATTGGAGTCGTTCGGGAAGAGAGTTTCATCCGCCGGAGCTCGCATTATAATTGTGACGGCTGGGAAGGAGGTTGATCGAGTAGCGGAAGGGTACATACCCCAGAACGCTTGCTGGAGTGACTCTAGAGCTCGAGGAATTGGGGTCGACCTGAGATATATCATATCGGCATCATTGATAGTGGAGGGCATGAAGTGCAATTGATCAACGTAGAGATGCCGTAGCCTTCGTCCAAGAGCATAGGTAGTTTCCCTTCCCTTGTCTGTCAATTCGCCCAAATTACAGACAGAATCGACTTCCCCTCGGGGTCCAGAAGCAATTATAGGACCATCGTCGCTCCCAAATGTCTCTAGGCGTCGACGCCATTGTAGAGGGTCCCATTTGCCAGCATTCGCTTCCATTGTCGCAGAGACCATCCGTCGAGCAACAGAACAATATGGCCAGAATGCACCAAGACCAGCATTTTGAAAGCGAGCGGAGACCGGCGAACGTTCACCGTGCCGCAAGAGGATTTGGACGAGTTGCAGTTGCAAACCTTGGGGATAAAGCTTCTGCAGCTCTTCCTGAGAATATGGCGGCCGAGGCTGAAGGGTTGTCATTGTTGTTTTGAGTCCAAACTGCCTACACAGCCTGAATGCGAAGCTGTGTCAGGAGGTCGAGGGAAGGTTGGAGTGGATTTCCTGGGGAAGCTCGAGCCCTTGTCAGCGGCTGGTTTTGCAGGGGTGTGGCAGGGTTCAACTAATACTCCGTGCAGTAGAACTTCACTCGGCCCAAATCCGAGCTCGAACTAAAAACATCAAAAACATCATTCGCCAGGAACCGTCTCAATGACCTCAGCCCCAACACAACAACGAGGGGAATGAATTCTTCTCGTATATGCTTAGCATGTCGTCGAAGGCTAGGCACTGTACGCCCACCGCTACAGGTCCAATGGCAATCTCGAGCTACGTTCATCTCCCTCAGCAACAGCCCTCGAACCCCGACCGATGAGAAGGCAAAGGATGAGCTCTTAAAGCTTGGGCACGATGCTGGGAATCAAAAGGACAAATATCCAACTAGCATACTGGAAGAGAAGAGACACGCGCGTCGACTGGCGCAAAGCAATCGCACTGGGGATGAACTCGAAATGCTTTTTGAAAAGAGTCTACAAGCTCCACTTGCATCTGATGATGTACCCTCTCAACCCATTACCTCCCTGGAGCCTTACAAGAATGCCGAATTGTTGAACGAAATGCTTTCAGGGTCTTCTCCTCTCGCCGACTCGTGGCACTTTTTCTTAGAGCACTTTGGCTCGGATGTGGAAAAGCCTGGCTTCATTGAACACAAGTCAACCCCGTCCTATTTGAACCATACTGCGAAAGAACTATTGAGACGGATTATACATGCAAAGAAGGCCGACCCACTATCGCAAACATTGCCCAGTTTTACCGAACTTTCGAAAGTCTACCTGCAATTGGGGATATTACCAGGTCCAAAGTGGACTGAGATGATGTTTATCCTACTCGAATACATTCTCAGACTTGAGCAACCGCCCCCAGCAGTTGTTGAGGAGCGCCTTATTGCAGACCTCCTTGGTGCTTGGAATGTTGTTTGTCGCCACAGGGGAGACTTCCAACATTTCCCCCCTCTTGGTTCAGAACTTGTAAATTGGTCATATGTTCCCCCAGTATCATCATCAGACATCAATCAAATGTACCGAAAACGTGGTCCCCAGGCAGCTTTTGGGATATTAACCCCCCCATTTCCAATCCGACATCTCGAAGGAGTTCCTACGATCGCACTTGCAACTTTTAGCATCGTCACCAGCGATTCTATGGCTGCCAAAATCGTATCAGCGAATGCTTTCCGTTTTATTACCTTACTGAGTCAGATAGTCAGCACTCCTGGCCTTGCTCTTAACGATATTTACGGCAGAGATGAAAGCCCGGGCGTTATTAAGAAGTTTGTCAAGAGCAATTGGACTATAATCAGGGAACGGGCTTCTCAAATGTTGCAGTCTCTCCAGGAACAGCCGGGACGTACTGCAACGGCTGAGCAATCAGATATAGAGGTACCTTATAAGACCGACTTCATGCACCGACGGCTTAATGACGCAATGAAGAGGAGAAATGTCCGAGAAGTGGACGAGATATGGTCCGACGTAGCCAAGTGGCCTGTTATCAAAATTCAAAGCAAGGAGTCGACCAACTCACCCCAACCCTTTAGCATGAAGCGTGGGACCTTGACGGAACAGCTGAGCAACTATTTTATCTTGGTCTACATGTCTCTTCGTCAACCAAATCGGGCGATCGATGTATGGAATCATATGCTGAAATGGGGTCTACAGCCAACTCTACAGACTTGGGATGCTATGCTCTGTGGGTGCAAGGCCTCTCGAAATTGGAAGACTCTGGAAAGTGTTTGGAGAAAGATGCAAGCTTCAGGGGCACAGCCAGATGTTGTCTGCTGGACGACTCGCATCAACGGACTCATTGAATCAAACCAAGTCGATCTAGGAATCCGAGCATTGGACGAGATGGGCCGTATCTGGCTTGTGGCAGCGAAGCAAGTACATCCAAAGATGAAACTAGAACAGTTGCAATTAGTACTCGAGATCTCGGGTGCTGTGAAACCCACAATCGAGACTATCAACGGCGCAGTAGCTGGCCTCATCCACAAGCAAAGATCCGACGCTGCACACCGTGTTCTAGCTTGGGCCAGCAAGTTCGGTATCGCTCCCGACATTAATACGTACAATACCCTTCTAAAACCTCTGGTTCGCAACGGTCATACCAAAGAAGCAACAGCACTTCTCCAACAGATGCAAAGTGCCGGTATTCAAGCAGACGTTGCGACTTTCACCACTATCCTAGACGAGACCTTTCGACACTCGGGAGATCACACTCCCGAGGAGCAGAAAGAGATCGTGGACTCCGTCTTCTCCGAAATGGAAGCCGCGGGAGTGATAGCCAACTTGCACACCTATGGTAAAATCATCTACGAACTGCTCCAAAGCTCGAATGGTAATATGTCGGTTGTTAATACCGTCATGGATCGGATGGCCAAGCACGGCCTAGAGGTTTCGCCACAGATCTACACCACCCTCGTCGAGTACTATTTTGGACAGACCCCTCCCAATCTTGATGCCATCAGAAGTATCATTGAGCGTGCCACCATGGTAGTTGGTGGCACCGATCACATATTCTGGGATCGAGTCGTTGAAGGATACGCCCAAGCAGGCGAGACCGCACATGCTCTTAGAGTCCTTGGGAAGGTGAATGATGCGAATCAGAAAGTCGGGTACTTCGCTTTACGGATGCTGTTGTTTGCATTGGTTGAGAATGAGGAATGGGACGCTGCGAGAAGCTTAGTCCGGAATGTCATCCTTGATACGGGAGGGCCTTCGCCGGCGAATGCGCATAAATTGGCAGAGAATAAGTTCTGGGAGCTTGCTGCCAAGTTAGGCTTGCTGGATGAATGACGAGCGAAATGCATCATATGTATATCAAAGTTAGATGGGCATGCTAATACTTCATTTCAAGATCAAATTTCATAAAGACTTGAGAAGCTGGTGATGAAATGTGAGTTCTTCGAAAAAGGGTTCGCTTCCGAATAGAGGAACAGGTCTCGATGTGGACCACAATGCAGCATTTATTATTCCAGATTTATGTCCAACTTGAATTAGGACAATGAAAATTAGTGCTGCCTTTTCTGTCCACTGCGAGCCAGGGAATCTTCATTGGCCAAAAGGTACGGGAAACTCGAGATTCCATTTCATTGTCAATCATGTACAGCATGGCTATCCTTCCGGTCTCTCCCTTGAGCCAGCCCCTTTTCCAAGACCATCCACCTTCCTGGTATATCCACAAACTCCGAATTCCAAAATATACAATCCTACTAGTCTTCATCCATAGGATCTCCTTCTCCACCACCGACCATACCCACCACTCTTTCCAAATCCTCCACCTCCCCTTTCCCCAGCTTTCTTCCCTCTCCTTGCCACTCGCCGTCCCTCACTTCGCCCATATCTCCCAATTCCAAGCCCCTCACATTTTCCAAATGCCTCTTCGTCTCTTTTTCAATGAACTCCAACCTTTCTCTCCTCCAAGTCTTCTCCTCTTCACCAACAAGGCCTTGCTTCCCGTTCCCATTTGCTAACTCATCCAACCTTGGCTTCAGATTCTCTAACAAGCTCTTCAGCGCTGGCAACTGCGATATTGCAAAAGATGCCGTCGTCGTGACCGGATGCGATACGTCACCTGTAATATCGCCTTTATTCTGCAAAAACGCAAACGCAGGGTATGTCTCCTGCACCTCGGTATTGGGCTCCTTCTTCGGCCCTTGATTCAATAGCAAAGCCTTCAACTCCGCAATCGTAGCCTCATTTTTGGCCGTCTCAGTAAGCAGCAGCGAATGCAATTTCTGCGTCTCCCTCAATTTTTTCCTCTGCATCGTGACCGTTTCTGTGCTCGGCGCAGCCTTATTATCCACAAAATTTAGCCCCTCGTAGTGATTTAACCGTACCCAGTCCCTCACTTCCGGCGGCACACTCAATATATTCCTAAACGCGTAAAGCTCTAGCCTATCGAAGTTCTTGTCTATTTTCGTCTCGAGCAATGTTTCGAGTTGGTGGACTCCATTTTCAATCTCGTGTTTCGCAGTTTCTGCGATCGCTTTTGCGGCTTCTTGTGCTTCGGGTGTGGTTTGAGGAGGGATTTTGAAGCCAAGGTCGGAAGGGTTGGCTGCTAATAAACCTTTCTCGACGGCCTCCGTCGCTTTGAAGGATAATGTAATTATGGAGTTGACGATGTCGTCTATCAGAGCCTGCAAAGCTGTTAGCAATGGAACAATCAATGTGTATAGATGCGTACTGACTGCTGGGCGATACGCAAAGTGCTCGGTCAGTAACGTGACATCTGAATTGGCTGGCGCGCTCATTGTGTTCCGAGTTGGGGTCTGAAGAGAGTTGCGCCGTGAGCGATGTTTGGGGATTGAGGAGGCTGGGCCACAATCAGAAGGCCAAGATAGTTCTAGGGACTTTGTACTATGCCGTAGTAAATATGCTGCGTCAGCGATGGAATTTGTTGAAGATCAATATCGTTGAATTTAAGGCTCAGTGGTATCAGATGTTGATATTTACTTTGCGGGGCCGACGCGCTGAGAGTGACAGGGGTTAATTTGGCGCGTCCGATCACGTGAATCCGCTGCTCTATCTAGGTAGGTAGGTACCTTATGTCTTGGCTCTCTTCTTCCAACTTTTCCTCCAACATTTTCTTCTTCTTCACCTATTATTCAATATACTCTATACTTTGGGCTACTTCAAATTCTCAATTTCATAAAGTGTGACAGCGAGTGAGAATGTTCCATACTCTTTTCTCTTCCTTCGTCACTGCTTTCTCTCGACTTGGAAAGTTCTCAGTTCTGTTTCAGTTGTACCCCACAAAAAACTTCTACGAACTCTAGATCTACGAATATCCCAAGGATCACGGGAATCTTATGATCTGCGCGTTTTGAATATACGCAATGTTTGTAAGGGGCTGTATCAGCTCCGTGCGCCCATCAGGGTGCCCTTAAAACCGCAACACTTACAGTAAAAAAGCAGACTCCTGAATCCGTCTCCTCAATGCTGGTAGCTTAGACCAACCATACCGCTCCCATCGTCGGCTGTTAGCAGGAGGAAACCTAGAAAGTCGTTCTAGCGATCAAGTAATGCGCGAGTTACTCCCCGATGCCATGCGGAGATCAGAGACTAGCCAGACCTTACCGTAGAGCATGAAAGCGAAATCTCTTCAAATGCACGTTCAGTTGGGTTACTGCAAGGTGGGCCGCGCTGCAGGCAGTTCTCTTGCAATTTCTTCCGAGACGTTGCTGCTTTTCACGGCTGGGCAGTCTACTTCACTTGAGTAACAGTCTCTTTAAAATGTTAAGACATGCTCCGGCGAGAATTCAATTCTCATTCCGTCTTTGTATCAAAGCTTGAGAACGAGCCGTGATGAGTATTTAGATATTAATACTCCTAGATACTTAGCCAATCAAGATAGCATAAGAAAGTCAACGTCGTGCTGAAATTTGCATTCCCACCAAGCACAGCATGCCCTCTCCATCTAGATTTGTCTTATATTTTTCAGAGACGTTGGGGTAGCTAGCAGAAACTAGCAATGTGTCAGAACACGAGCATCAAGATGTGCCATCATTCGAGGCATCAAATCGGAAGCTTGAAGATCTAGGTCTAGGCAACTCCGCCGAGGCCAATTCTAATCGATTTCATTGCCTCCTGATTTCCTTTAACTTGTCTCCAGAACAAAACTTGCGGGTCAAGGTGTACCAGCGCTCCGAGGATATCAAAAAAATGTTGGGGCGACAAGATGGGAGGATGTGCTCCCAGCTCCCAGGTTTCCTGCGCACTAGACAGAATGGATCGCCGGATACCTATTCATATTTTTTCAAGGCTCGAAGGTTTGGAGGTAGGTTTGCTCGATGGACGAAGTTGCTTAGTAAAGAGAGACGGGTAATTGATGCTGGAATCATTCGTCCGTACTTCAGCCGAGCATGAACTCGAAATCCAAACGGCCTGATGGGAAAGTTCCACGCCAATGACTTGGACGAAAAGGAAGAGCCGCAACAAGAGACGACGGGGGGAAGTATTTCCCACTCATTGACCCCTCGCTACAAACTGCCCCGAGACCTAGCCGTCCTAAACTATGCACTACAGCACGGCCTCCATTCGATCCTAAGACGGGGTTCTGAAAATGTTTCCAAAAACGCACCTACCCCTTCGGACGCAAGCCATCGTACGATTTCTCCCAGCCTTACCTACAGAACATACAGTACTGTAAGGACCCCTCCCCCTCCTCGTTTGATCGGCGGCAGCCTCGTGTAATTCCACACGGTCTCCCGTGCACGTCTCAGGATTGACGGGAGAGATAGGACGACAGGATTCCACACGAGCAGGGATCTTGGCGTCAGCAAGACGACATCGCATTAGTTTCCAACACGTTTACCCCTCGTGTACGCCTTATTACAGTACTTGCGGGAAAGGTACAGCGGATAGACAACTAACCCGAAAGCGGAAAGGGGTGACGAGAGAGTTTTGGGTTTATGAGGGTACGCAATTGTTACGAGGCGAGATGGATGATCAGACAAGACAAGATATGATGCTTAGAAATTGTCATTCTTTACTTAATACGTCTATGTCGTTAGAAGGGTATCAGAGAATGTCACTTTGTATTGCCACCGCGGAAGGAGATCTGATGCGGAACATTGTGGCTTAGGTCAGGTGTCAAAGAATTTTATGCATTAATTGTCCTGCTATAGCCTAGCGGCCCCGATCGGGGAACCTTGCGATAACCTTTTCCCTCTCATAGTCCCTGTTCGTCGTAAATACCCAATATTGTAATAAATCGTCCTTTCCTCCCGCGTAATGAAACCCTTAAATGCCGTGCTAGATCTGGTGTTCTAGTGTATGAAGTAAACTGAATTCCGCCTCTAATGCTCGCTGAACATGTCTATGGCTTTTCAAAGAACCAATACCTAAGAAAATTTGTTAGCACTTACGTGTGTCATAGTCATGTGAAGAAAGTGACTTACTCGGAAGCATATTCAACCTCGAATGTTGCAGGCATACCAGCGCAGGTAGCAGGTGGGTTTCCACCGGCCGTGTTGACTCGGTAGATTTCCTCCAAGTTCCCAGTTGTACCGTCTCTTGCCAACAGCTTAAGCCAAGCAACGGATCCATGTCCCACACCACCCTGACCAAGGGGGGCCCCAGCAGGAGCCGGAACCGTGTTGTTCTTTGTGCAAGGAGCGAAGCCCAAGTCCATAGCCGTGGTGTTGAGATTAAAAGTAGGGGTCGTTGTGTTCGAAAAGAAATGATGCCCACTAATGGCAAGGTAAGAGGGAGAAAGGGTCGCTTGGTCGGTAGACGTGAGGTTGAATTGCAATGCAACGTTCGGAAGGACAGTGAGGAGATCGGGGTAGGTAGACGCCACGCAGGTTGCGTTGTAAAGAGTTGCAACTGCGCCGAGAGATACTGGTGCTGCTGTGGCGTTTGTCGTAGAGCAGGTATAGTTCTGAATCCCTCTTCCGATTGCCACGTGCTTGAGTGTGAGGCCAGCTGAAATAGGTGGGAGGGGCGTGGGAGCTGTAGCAATTCAGTTAGTACTTGGCGGGAAAGTCTGGATGTTGGATGTGTTTACTTACAAGCAAGAGGCAAGACTGCATTATTCAAGTTGCAAACAGGCGCTTCTGACATAAACCTCCCTGTTTGTACTTTGTGTCCCAGCATGGAAAAGTAATCAGACAAAACCTTCATCTCGGCGGGTCGCTCTGCAGCTTGAGGAGAATATGGGAGAGTCGGGGAGGCGAGGACAAGAGCGCACAGCGCTGATGCTGCCAATATTATGAAAAACATGATAAAGGTCAGAGGCGGCGGAAAGTATTAATGATATTATTTTTAAAAATTTTTTAATGTTCTGAGGGGGGGTATTTTTTTATTTTTTTTTTTTTTTGGATTTGTGGTGGGTGGGGAGGGTGGGGAAGGAGAGCAGGAAAAGACGTTCAACGTAGCAGAAGGAAAGGACAACCAGAATGAACAAAAAAGGGTATGAGGTAGGTAGGTCGGTAGGTGGTAGATATATGAGATGTTTCAACCGAAGGATGAGATAACGGAGATGCGCACAGATGATGAGACGGCTTACCGGGTCTGGGACAGTCTTACTTATAAAATGGACACCCGCGTCGGTCCAAATTTGGCTGGGATGGATCATGGTTGGCAACTGAAAATAATGTCAATGGCGGCAGCAGCAGTTGGAAGCGCGACTAGGATGGATAGGATAGATAGGATGGATAGGATAGTCGCACGTCCAGGCGGTGGGTGGCACTTGCAGGCCTCTGATTCGATTGGAGCAGATTAGGCGTCATGGTTGGGGCAGATTGGGGGTGTAGACGATAGGCCAGAGATCAGCACAGATCTCCAGAGAGGCCTGTTCGGGGCCTGTCGGGGCCCTGCTGTGGCCCTGCAAGCTGTTACTAGTACAGTACGAAGTCGAGTAACGAGGTCAGCATTTACACGCCTGGCCTCGCCAAGAGGCCGCCGCTTGCGCGCACCCCCTGGTCTGCACTCTGGAGGGAGAAACAGCTTGCGTCTCGAAGTGCAGGTCATGTTCAGTGCACCGGTTCATCAAACAGGAGATCCCCCAACCCCCCCTTGGCATGTGGAATATACAGTATGAAGGCACGAAGGTACGAAGGACTCCCTACAGTACGATAATCCAAGCTCGCCGACGCAGTGACCCGCCTTTCAGCCTATTCCTTAAGACCCTGCTTTGTACAACAGATTCCTGCACGCGAGGGCATCACGAATAACCCTACTTTTGCTGCGCTTCAAGAGTGCTTAATTTCGACAACCGACACAGTCCGCTTCCTTGACCTGAGCATCCACTTTCCAAGTGGTCGTCTAGACGCGATTGTTGGTACATTTCCTCCTCAACCTTTGGCCAATAAAGTCCGAACCTGGGAGATGGCTGAAAATAGACAACCTATCTTAATAGCCGAGCGCGTACTGCACCGTACAGCACAGTAAGGCGTATTTTTAGTATCCCCCCGTGAGGCTCTCTTCAAGGGTGCACCGTGGGCCAATGAAATGGAAGTCCTCCGCTCACCTGCCGCGCAATGAATGGCGATCATCAGATTGCGAAAGGATTTACCGATAAGATAGAGGTGTCGTGACTCGTGTGCCACGAGAGAGGCTAGGTATCGGTCAATTGAAACCTGGATCGCTGTCTAAAATTGGCTTCCATCCGCACTACAGCAGAACTTAGAAGGCTTCTCGAAGCCTAAAAAAACCTTTCGAAGTCTTACAGTAACAGCACCAGTCGCTTCATACGATCATCTAATTGGGAGTTCCTCATCCATCAAGCTGCATCTTGGAACGTATACAGTAAGTGATCATCAAGGCTCTTGCACACTTCACATCGCCCCAAGCATGTGTTCAACTACGGTATCAATTCCTCGGCTGCAGACCCTATGTGCTCCACCTCGCAATTAATGTTTCCCCGCATCGGGAGCTTCGTAGTTCGTACCCGCTCCATTCTCGAACTCATGATACTGTATATCTCGTCCAAGTACGATCGTACAATCGATAGTCCAATCAACGAAGCATCTTAATCTGCGCACATCTGAAAACATTCCAGAATATTTGGTTCGGGCCCTCTATTATTATGGCACATAGTACAATATCCCACTCTCTCATGCTATTTTGTCTGTGAAACCTTCCTGATGCCAATCCCCATGGGCTGAGTCCGCTCCAGCGTTGGCAGCGGTGAGAGGACCCGCTGCGGCGGCTACGCTTGCTTGGCCCAAATGACTCCCGTGCGTGTCGACGTCCACAGTCCCAAGCCAGTATAGACAACAAAATACAAGCACATGCAATGCAACACAATATCCCGCAAATAAGTTCCGGCTCGTTCTGGTTGCCAACACCATTCTCGTTATGGAGAATACTATGCGCTCGGGAAGGCTCATTCGCTTGTATGCCCGAGCTGATTCCCGTCCTCTGAACGCTGCGAACGGAGATATGTTGGATTCATATGCTGAGCGATATCGATCTAGTGCGAGCCCAGAAGAGGTTGAATTGGACATCTGAATTGCGGACGGATTAGGATTTGTCGAATATGCTGATGCTGAGGAAGATGTTGGCCCGGCTCTATTGTAAGTGGAGACGTATCTCGTCTTCTCATACAGATTTAAATTGTCTTTCTGCAGAGATGCAATCTCTTGACGCAGCGAAGATACTGTGCGGTGGCTTTCCGAAAGCTCGTTCTCAAGTTGGGTGTTTCTTTTCTTGAACCGGTCTCGCTGAGCTGTGATCATTGGTAATATGCCTGAGCCCCCTCCAACTGGCTCACCAGACCTCAACGCTTCTAAAGAAGTCCCACCCAATGAAGAAGCCCTGGGATCAAAGCCAGATATGATGGATGAGGTGGGTGAAACCCTGCCCTTACGCCCCATATTCACTGGTGACTGCGGGTATCGAGTCACGTAGGTCCCAGCAACAGATGCACCAGAAGGATAGGCATTCGCAGTGTCGTGAACATTCGCAAGGTCATTTTCCAAGGTAGCATTTAAATGTTGGGCTCTTTCAAGCTCTGAATTGGTCTTGGAAAGTTCGTCTTGCATCGACTGTAGACGGCTTTGAAGATCCTGGTGTGAGACTCGCAAAATGGTCAGTTCGTCGCTTAATTTCTTATTCCGAGCAAGCAAGAGTTGCTCTAGTGTGTCTCCCTTGCCCTTGGCAGATGACCCATTCTCCAAGCCACCTTGATTGGGGGATGCGACCGAATCTGCCAATTCTGGGTCGTCGTCGTCGCCTGTTGAAAACTCGATGCTCTTCAAGACTTCAAGTTCTTGCTTCACATCTTCGTAGTCGCTCCATTTTTGCACCTTAGTTTTCAATACGTCACGCTCCTCTTTGAGCATTCCAATCTCTCTTTCAAGGAACCGCAATTTCCCGTCTAATTCCCGTTTTCGAGAATCCCTCTCAACTCGAGCAGCATCCAGCTTTCTCAAAAGGGAGGAATTTTCAGACCGCATTCTCATGAAACCGGGATCATCCTCCAGGTTCATTGTGGGCTGGCTTGGTATTTGGGATGCCGACTGTGCCAATTCGATTCGAAGCTGCTCGTTTCGTGCTTCCACTTCTGCTAACCTTACACTCGTTCTTTCAAGGTCCGAATTAACCATCTCCAGTTCCGCACTTGTAACATTGCCACGGCCACCTTCAGCACTTTCCGACTGACCAAGTCGCTGAGTGACTTCGTAACTTGCCTTGATTTCATTCAAGAGGCGATCCTGATTCTCCACTTTTTCTTCAAGAAGTTTCTCTTTGGCTTCCCAATTGTCTTTCTTCTCTTCCACGACTGCTGCCCAGGAACTCTCGACTTCCTTGACTTTTGTTTCCAAGCCTTCTTCTATCGTCTTCCGCGCAGCCCTTTCCGCTTCCAATCTTGACTCCGTTTCCTCCAACTGAGAGGTAAGCTTAGTGACATTTTTCTGAAGGTGTTCGTTCTCTAAAGTAACTTTGGGCAGGGTGTCTTCGGACAGTAGGAGGGAGTCAACCGATGCCTCTAATAATGGGTAAGGATCAGGCGCTTCGGATAAGGAGGAGTAGATTTGTAAGAAGGCGGAGTTGGTGGACTTTGAGTGATTCGTGATAAGATCGATAAATGTTTGGTATGCTAAAATGATGCATAAGCTTCCAGTTCCACATCTAAGCTTGAATCAACACCCACCTTTCAGCAACCCTTTGATCTCCCCTAACTTGGCTGGATCGTCGAGCTTCCTGAAATCCTTTGTCTTTTGTGCAAGGTCCTTCCGTTGGACTGTAGAGTCTCGTTGATACTGAACGATTTCTGATGCAGTGTTGTCCAGGGTCGGGATCATTGAGGTCAGGTCAATATCTGCAGAATATCAGCTCATGTCGAGATTCATCAATATTAACGCGTACTCCGCCAAGCAGATATCGCTTTTTGGAACTTATTGTCTCCTTCCTGTGCCAAAGCTCCCTGGGCTCCATCTGTAACATTCGAAATGGGGTTGGAGGGTGTCGCGGCCTCAGCGAGGGTGCCTTCTGCTAAGTCCGCCATTGTGTTCTGGTGCTCAGGAGGTGATCATTAGATGGTGCCTGTGATAACCACGTCTGCTAGATCTCCTAGCTCATAAGTCGAGGTTCGTGGATTGCTGAAGTTCTACCTCCCTTGAAGTTGAGGCCAGCTCGTCAGGTACGCCGAGCTTCTTTCCAGTGAAGCGAATCCCTGTCGCACCTTCTTTAGGCAAGGTCTGCCGAAAGAACCTCAACCACCTGGAAACATCCCGATCAAAATCAGACTACATATAGCCCTGCCAACTGAAGCAACAGTATAAATTTTCCGGTGGAGCATTTGACTCTCGAAAACGTATTGCCTGGAATGTCTCGGTTTTTCAGGCGCATCAGTGTTTTATCGAGGTCTCTACAGTCTAGCTGCAATATTACAAAATTCCACTGGACCAGGCCTATGATGAAAGAATGTCATGCCTTTTTTCTTCAGTTCCCAGAAACAACCTGGCATAGCAGCCCCCATATCCTAGAGGAGTCTCAAATTATATTGGAGGCCTCCAGCTATAAAGATTCATAATTTTCGCTCTTTTTATTTCATGACGACCATACTCCGCACACTTATCTATTATCTCTTGCTTCAAGTTCATATCGTGAATGCATCTAAGTGCGAGGCACTTCAAAGAGCCACCCTATATTCCTTTTCTTATTTCCAGTTCTTGCTTTGGAGACATAATCTGATCAGCAAATATGATTTATATACTGTCATTTGTAGTCATGCACATGCCATACCGAGCAGAAATCTCATACCACTGCGGTCATGCAGCTACGTCACTTTACACTTAAGTTAAATATCCATATTCTCTTTTAGCACTAAAGGCACTCATTAGAGACTGCTGAAGGTCTGCATGCATACAATAAGACTTAACGAAGGACATTAACTGCGAGAGCATCTATTCTGTCAAATCTTTGAACCATAAGTAACTTAATCCGAACGAACTAGATGAAAAGTTGTGCTAATGTGATGGGCAGATCCTTCCAGGAGACTGAACACGTCTACGAGGAATGGCTTCTTACCTATTACGGATCTAGTAGGAGCGTCAATAGGAATCGAGGCTTCCTAGGACTTAGATTCAAGAGTTATTACGAAGATCCCGGTTACTGGGTAACAAACTTTGCGCTCAGGACGCAGGGAAAGATGAAAGAGCAACACTTATTTGCTGCTGGTGGTATGTCAACTGAGAAACACAAGGCTGCAATGCAGAAGGCCGTCCAAAAGCTCCCTTCAGCTGGTGGACAATAGATCGATGAACCCATTCAAGACAGGACATATTCTTACTTCTAGAGAGCCAAACGTCAGTTGTCGGTTGTGGCAGTTCTACCCCGGCAGAAGGATCCCTACAGCTCTGCCAAAAAAAAGGGGGGGGTAGCAATCCGAAAACCACGGACTGGCTGGTAACGATAAGTCCTATTCTGCCTTTTGATTTCAGGCTTTATAGGAGCCGAAAAGGAGTCGGGCTCTCGAAACATGTCTCAGGAGCTCATAAAACACACGTTGGAAGCCCATACTAATCTACGTACAGGTCGGTGGTGAGACCATCGATGTAGCCGAGAGAAGTCGACCCTATAGAGGACAGGGTCCTTGAAGAAACAGTAGAGTCTCCTACCCCGAGAGATATCCGAGCCCACTACGCCGATACAATAAGCAAGATCACTACATCGAGGTGACAAGCCGCGGCCGTCCCCTTGGCCCCCCCCCTCTGTTCGACCTCGAGTTTGGAGCCATCCGGTCGAGCCGCACCTACTTAGAGGTGGTGCGGTGAATAAGAAATTTTAGAGCGGTACGCTCGTGGTAGGCAAGGTCATGAGCGAAGAAGATGCGGAGATGAGGTTGCTGGAGATCTGGGCTGAGTTGAACAAAGAGGCTTCCCCAGAAACAGCTTCCTAATGACTGCCACGAGCAACGAATCTCCTTCTACTGCTGGATACTCTTTCCCTGCCTCGGAATACTCTTCTTGAATTGACTTTGGATTAAAATTTGTATGCGGATTGCTGTTGTTTATTTCTAGGTCTTTACCAACAAATTGATGACGATGTTTTGAGTATCGTAGCGTAGCAATTCAAATCGCCAAGATCAAAGTCATTGATTGAGATGACCGCAAACTTCTTGCCCTCTTGCAGTTGACTAATCAGGAATTTTTGAGAACCAAAATATAAAATATGAGTGCATCGACGTTGCTCGGACATCCATGGTTTTTCCGTCCCTAGTCACAAGGATCTAACGGTCGTGCATGGGCATTTCTCTGATATCTACGAGAAGTTTTCGCAAATGCCAATGTCCAAGACTTACTTGAACGTGGATATGTTGAGGCCTGGTCTTATTGTAAAATCTGCATTCCCATTTGTTAGACTCCCACGTCAAGAAGCACGAAGTAGGGTTCAGGAGCAACTTGAATTGGTGTTTGCTTTGTTTGCTCGAGATCCCTTGCCTTGTCTCTTGAATTTGGTAGCCTGCCCTGTTCTCCATGTCCCAACTCACCCCGCCAACGCACTCACAAGGCGGGAGACTGTGTGATGGGCAGGCATCTGCCTTGAGATATGCGACGATGGTAGCTTGAGCGCAAAATCATTCGGAATGGAGCCACATGATCCGGAAATGGCGACCTCGAGGATGTGGAACCGCCCGGCTCCAGAAGTTGGTCCCTTCGTGCTCCGAACCCTCCTCGCGGATTTGCCACTATCCGCAGAAGGAGACAGAAATGATATCGAAATCAATTGTGTAGAGTTTCTCGGTACGTCTATAGAACGGCATTATTGGACATTCTGTTCAATTCTCTTTTCAAGACAGCAACTAACAGTTCCCAGACCAGTACCTCTATGTTGGTACATCTGCTTCCGAAATCCTACATTTCTTCCAAATTCCTCCAGACCCAGAAGATACGTCTGCAAAGCCCTCCTATATTCTCGCCTCGAGGCTATCACCAGCCTTCCATGAGCCGCCCACTTCAGCGAGGCCAGGCGTCCAGCAGATTCTACTCCTCCCGAAAGTCAACAAAGCGTGTATCTTATGCAATTGGACAGTCACATTCTATTCTCTCCCAGAATTGAGTCCAGTCTTTGGGACAACACAAATTCGACCATGCAATTGGATTGGCGGTATTGACCTCAATTTGGACCCGCATGGAACCCGCCAGGATGGAAAAAGCCCCTCTGTGACAGTATTGGCGTCTCTCAACAAGAAGATACGGGTCATAAAGATCAGTGAAGACCCTCGAGGGCTCAGAGTACGTGTAAACTGGTCGCTTATCACGACTAAGCTAACTCATTAAGGTGATTGACTTTCCAGGTAGCGTGATATCTATTCGCCGTGACTCATTTGCTTGTGTAGCTGATGCTCACTCCTACGCACTTCTCGATGTCGACCGTCTACAAAAGATACCCCTATTTCCTATTTCATCTCTAGATGACTCCCAGCCAGGCAACGTTGGGGGTCATGTCGAAGATATATCCGGGAATACTAGTGGAGGGGTCTCACGAAGCGCATCTTCAGCTCAGGGTTATCCCACAGGTCTTTCTGATGATAGAGGACATGCCCGTAGCACTAGCTTGGGTGCATTCATGAGTGGTGGTTCCCGGAGAAATGGCCCCCGTGCCGGCAGCAGCGAACAAACGGGTCGCGAAACTCCTGAAGGTATATTCCGAGAAGGCTCACCTTCTCCAGCTGTGGCCGCACTTCAAGCCGCTCAATTAGAATCAAGTCCAGTATCTAATCAACCCCTTCCTTCGCCCCCAACGGACCCAGTAGCGGCAGACGCACCGCCGCCAGCTCCAGCGTCAGCTTCGGTGTCTGCACCAGTATATCTTCAACCCCATATAGCCTCTCCCACACCCCAAGAGTTTCTACTCGTCACTGGCACAGGTCCACGTGATCCAGGGGTTGGCATGTTTGTCAACCTCGATGGGGATCCCACGCGGTCGACATTAGAGTTTGACAAATATCCGGATGACCTCGTCGTAGATGGGCGAGGAGTTGGGGTAGATCCAACTCCCACGACCGTGGATGACGAGGAGGAAGGGTTTGTGCTTGCTTCTATGGCTAGAGATTTTGACGAGGAACAACGGTACGGTATCGAAATCCAACGTTGGGACTTGGACCCTGGCGAAGCAGAGACAGAAAAATTCTGGCTAGAGACGCCACCATTGGACGACACAAAAGATAGAATCGGAACAGTCAGAATTGGACTTCGCTCTGTTGTAGATTTAGGGGATGTCTACTTCGACGAAGTTGTAAATAGGCTGCGGTTGAAACGCTTCCAACCTTTCGCGACCAGGTCAATGGACGCATCTATCCTGTCATTGCACAGTGTTGACTCTCGCACTTCAATGTCATTAGAGCGTGTCTCTGGTGAAAGGGAACTGTTTGAGAGTGGTGATTCCCTTCCGGAAGGTTGGGAGGAGCATCGAAACCAAGAAGAGTTACACTTTGCTCAAAGGCTAGGCCACTGCCGGACTCACTTAGTAGCTTGGTCGGGAAGTAATATCTGGTGGACAGTCCGAAATCCTTTGGCTTTACGCTTGGATTCAGTCATCTCAGCGGTGATCACTACCGAAATTCGCAACGACCAAACATACCCATCTTTGGATCGCCGGAAATTAGTTGAGTTAGTTAATTCTTTACGAGGTCGTGAAGCTAAGACTGAGACGGAATTTCTGAGTTTGGGTTATATTAGACAACGAGTTGGCTTACTGCTTTTCATGAGTGGCTTAGACGCCCTCGCAAGCCCCCCCACGGAGCCAGAATATAGGATCGCTGAAGACGCACTGCTCGAAGGTGGTCTTGACCCCAGAGTCATTCTCGCCATTGTTCCGTACCTGCGAAATGAAATCCTTGAAGGAAAGACGGGCATATGGATTCATGGAGGTGTCAAAGATGTGGCAGACAGTTTCATCACGAATAGTATTCCAGCAGATAATCCAGATGTGAAGGACAGTGTGATGTCTGGTCACATCCTTCATTTTCTACGAAGATTTCTTGCTTCTTGGCGAAAAAAGAAAGGCTTCGGTAGTATCGCAAACGAAAGCGAGGTATTCAGGAGCGTAGATGCGGCTTTGCTGATCGTCCTTCTCCTGCTGGACCAATCTTCTCCTCCGGGTCCACCAAGAGGAAAATCGGTCAGACTTGATCTTTATGAGCTGGTTGATGGCGGAGTTGACTGCTTTGAGCGGGCCATTTCACTACTCGAATCTCACCATCGCCTCTATGCATTGAGCCGACTATACCAAAGCCGCAAAATGGCCGGTGAAGTACTGGCAACGTGGCGCCGAATTCTTGAAGGAGAGCTTGACGAAGGGGGTGATTTCAGAGAAGGAGAGCAGAGAGTCCGCGAATATCTTACTAAGATTCGCAACTCAGCATTGGTACAGGAGTATGGTGTCTGGCTAGCTGCTCGTAATCCCAGGTTGGGTGTGCAAGTCTTCGCCGAAGATCGAAGCCTGGCCAAATTCCAGCCGACCCAAGTGGTCCAGATCCTTCGCGAAGGGGCTCCTGGTGCGGTCAAAGACTACTTGGAGTATCTGGTCTTTGATAAAAACCACGCCGAGTACATCAATGAGCTTATTGCTTACTACCTGGATATCGTCACGCACAAGCTCGAGGAATCAAAGGAGGCAAGGGCAATCTTAGCGCAGACCTACCAATCATATCGAGCATTACGTCCTCCAAAGCCTACCTATCGACAATTCATCACTGACAATGCGATTGATGAGGAGTGGTGGCACAGTCGTCTACGATTACTTCAGCTGCTAGGAGGCAGCCAAGGCTCAGCGTCCAAATACGATGTTGCAGCAATCCTCGACCGAATCGCACCGTATACTCAAGCGCTTGTCCCTGAAGTTATCATTCTTGATGGTCGTCAGGGCCATCACGAGGAAGCTCTGAAGCTGTTGACCCATGGTCTTGGAGATTATGATACGGCAATCAGCTATTGCTTCAGAGGTGGATCTAGCATCTATCACCCCATATCTGGAATCGTGGCTCGAGAAAGTCTCCCAACACAGGAACAGCAAGCTAAGCTCTTCAATTTTTTACTGGCAGAGTTCCTCAAGATCGAGGATGTCAGCAATCGTATTGAGCAAACAAGCAGTCTGTTGGAAAGATTTGGCAGCTGGTTCGACATCGGGTATGCCCTGAGCTTGATTCCTGACACCTGGTCAGTAGAACTTGTTTCCGGCTTCTTAATCAGCGCTCTGAGGCGAATGGTGAGAGAGCGTAGCGAAACAATGATCGTAAAATCTCTGAGCGGTGCTGAGAACCTCAAGGTCGCTGCACAATTAATTGAAATGGTTGATGCAGCAGGCCCCTCCATCGAAGCTGAGACTTGATCTGTCTGTTTATACGAATTAATGAATAATTGGAAACCCCCCATGCATCTCTAAACTAGTATCGATTTTCAAATGAGTAATACAGTTCATCAGAAGTCCTCTAATCACCTAAAATTCACAGAACAGTCAGGCTACATCTTTACCTATCACTCAATGCCAAAGCATTAAACTGATTCTACATCCCTAGGCCCAATCTCCTCAGGTCGACGGCATCTTCGTGGCTTTCTTCACTGCCATATCTGCTGGTGCTGCTATCTCTCTCGTCCCAGTTCCTAATCAGTTCATCAACCCTCCCTGATATAAACTCGGCGCCTACCCTCGCTCCTTCCAAATTTCCTGCTGCTGGACCCAGCGTCACCCAATCTACCAGTGACGAAGAATGGACCTCTTCATTCCACATCAACTCATATCTTAGCGGGAGTGTAAAAGCCCATCGCCATGCATATGGCCTGATGTGGGCTAAGATATCTTAGCGGGAGTGCCTGCCGTCAAACATGGCATGCTTCCCACAACTCGAATTGGGTGAGCCTGAAGCAATGGCTGTACGGCAGAAACAGCTCCGAGATCAACAGGAAGACTAGTTGCGTATATCACATAGTCTATTTGCACTTCTTCAGTTATCTTATCTCTTATTTCTAGTCCTAATATCTAAGTCGCCGTTAGATAATAACATGATGCTTCGTCGATCTTTGTATACTCCCAGATCACTGCCTTACCCTCTTTTACAAGTCTCATTAGGGCCCCCCTGTACTCTGAGTTCATGCTCCCTCCTCTTCGTGCCGCCTTCAGCTTTCTTCGTGTCAGTACCATAAAACACACCCATTGCTCTATTGTTGTGCTTTGCCACCCATTTCAAATCCGCATTGAAGTGCTTCGTCTTCAAGGATACACGGAGGAGTAGGTGAATCTTTGAGACGCCGAGATTGTTGGCGAGGTGGACGACTTGTGCACTCGCTAACCCACCGCCTACAACAACTATAGATGTATCTTGTCCTTTGCTTATCTTGTTGGAAACATGGGGCGGCAGTAAATCTGATTCACCAGATAAAGGGGCTTTAGTGAAAACGTGTGACAAGCTTCCCTGCTCCTCGAGACCATAGGGTGGGCAATCGAGAGGTAGAACAGTTTTCAAGGCTGCCCCTAACGACTATTCTAGCTCTCTTGATACTAGTTGATGTGTGCAATGTGAACACCTCCGAGGAGCTATCGTATGATACAGACTTGCCTTCAGACTTCTGCACGATATTTGATATCCTGTACCGCTGAACGATCTCGCAATAATCCTTGAAGCGCAATTGGCTGGGTCGAAAGTAGTCTTGACGGAAACCTTCATCAATGAATGCTGTTTCTTGTTTGAGATGGGTACTACTGATTTCCAGTATCTCCAATGCCCATGCTTCCCCTGGATACTAAGAAGATACATACCCTATCTTTAGTTTCTGCTTGCGCTGGCGCTTACTCAACTCCTTCAATTCACACCCTCTTCCCTCTCTATCCGCAAGCATTCTGAGGCCATCTCTTTCTCTCGGGTCTGGATGAAAGAAGACCAGGCTCCTCAGATGCTTGATGCCCAGATTCTCAAAGTTCTCATGCTAAGTACTCATCCACATATCTCCACTCGCATTTAGAATTCCCATATCGAGTTTGTGATTTAAGATTGGGGGGTCATAAGGGAGCCTATTAAGAGCGGTGTTGGAGCGACGGCTTGTTCGAGTTGGTCTTGAGGTGCGGCGGGATCTTGATGCTTTGATGAAGGAGAATTGTGAGCGCTCAGATTCGGTGAAGAATGTGTGGGGTAGAGGTTCGCGGAGACGAGCTGCAACAGTTAGTCCGCAAGGACCAGCTCCGATGATGAGCACATCACGGATAGGGACGTCCGTTTGTGCCATGGTATTATGCACTTGATCCAATAGTATTAGAAGCAGAAAGGGAAGTATCTTGGGTATGAAAGGGAGGGAGGGAATCTTGATGGGCCCTGGCGCAAGGCTAGGTGGGCCTCCAGAATGTACCCACGTTCCAGACATTGTTGGCCACCCTTTCAGCGCATCATATAAGATAGAAACAAACTAAAATAAGAAAAAATTTGATTTGTATCACATATTTATACAGACTTCTGTAGTATCAAACGACAGTCTTTCATGATTCGTCAACCCATCCAAGCGCCTGGCCCATCTTGACTTTCTGTCCTTTCTCTACAGCCCAGTTCCATCCGCCCTTTCTCTTCGTTTTCTCACCCATCCAGCCTTCATCGAGACTTGGTCGCTGTCCTTTCGGTGCTTCGAATACTAGTACAACAGTGCTTCCTAGTTGGAAGCCGCCCATCTCCTCTCCTCTCCGCAGCGCATGTCCGTGTAGGATCGGACTTGCTGCCTCATAAGTGGCTTCAGCAAAGCCGCTATAAGGCTCTCCGCGCTTTGCTGCTTCTTCGGCTGCTCGATCGGCCGCAGTATCTGTCGTTAGGGAATTCGTTCGAAGTTCTCGGTCAAAATTCACCTTGATTGAGCCGACATTCGTTGCACCGACAGGAGTGAAAGAGAAGAAACCCCAACGCCATCTCCCAAGAAGCACAACTCTCTCATTGAGAGTAAAAAGCCCTGGTAGAGTTCTTTGCAGGTAGGGCGATACAGAGTATAGCTCTCCAGCGAAATGTCGGCGCGTCTCTGCGACCCATGAGCATGGCGAGTGGAATCGATGGTAATCGCCAGGTGCAAGATAAACAACCACATAATACAGGGCGGTCCGATGCTCTGAGGTGAGGCGTGAGTACCATGGTCTTTCTCCTAGAGCTAGATCTGCTCGGACCTCGGCTTCTGAAGATGCTTTTGGTGTCGTGGATGCATCTTGAGCCTTCTTGGACTTCTTCTGGGGTGGCCCAGAAAATAGATTTGGAAGAGTATATGAGATCCCATTGACTTGGGCAAATTCTTCGTCTTGTTTTATAACGTCTTCGTCACCATCTTTGTAAGAGACAGAGCTTTGTTGAGAACCATCTCTCTTGGGGGAGAAGATTCTTGCTGGGTTGGAGGGATTAGGTGAAGTTTCAGGTTTGCTAGTTCCAAGAAGAGCGTCGAGACTATAAGTCATTCCTTTGACTTGCTCTACTTCTCCACTAACGATTGCGCCGAATTGAAGAACTCGGCCATCAGCTGGGGAGAGAAGAGCGTTATGGTTCGGATCAAGGGGCCGAACGCCAGGTTTCAAGGTCCTGTAGAAGAAAGATGCGAGATTTGGGTATACATGAAGATCAGGTTCTGAAACTTCGGAGAGACTGGACGATTCTTAGCTCATCCGGCATCGAGGCTGGGAGAGGGTTCGTACTTAACGCCGAAAATAAAAGAGTACAACTTGAAACCAGGAACTCGAAGATAATATGGTATCTCGAGTTCGTTGAACTTGCCCCATAATCTTGAAATTGCCTTTAATGGTAGGGTGGACATGACTTGAACCTGCCTAGAAAATGTCAGCCATTTTTCTTTTTCGTCCCAAACAACGGATACAAACCATGGCCCACTGGGTCGAATCCTTTCTCGTCTCTTGGGTCTCCCTCGTAGCCCTTCTTCCCCATTCTCGACACCTGATCCAGCTATCTTGACATATCCGTCATCTTTCCATTCCTCTTCTCGCCGTAACCTTTCCCGCTCATTGACTTTGTAGAACTGGACAAAACCAAGAAATCCGACCCCTAATCCCACCGGTATGGGATACCATTTTATCTTTGTCTCACCCAGAGCTTTCCGTAATCGTGTACCAAATGATTCCTTGTAACCAGGAGGCTGGCGATGCCGCTTAGTCGAGGAAGAGAAGAGTCGTGAATTGTGACAGCGGCAGACACATTGTGATTGCGATTGCGGGAGGAAGACCGGTGTTCGCCGCAGGATCTGAGGTTGAGGAAATATGCGTGGCCTTGCAGAAACTGCCAATGGGCGGAATGCCATTTCAGAAGAAATGCCGGGGGATTTGAAGGGTTAGGTACGGATTGCTGGCCATGGATGAAGCTTCCCCGATATAACGAGTTGGTTGCTTTTTCGATTGGCGCCGAATGGCAATATCTCGAGGTGATCCGTTTTGAACTCACCGCCTTACAGGGGTGTAATGCGTACATACCACATGTCCACATCATCTTGAGCCTCGAAGCTCCAATTTGATTTCAGACATCGTGCAACCCTTCTATTCTCGTTTTTATCTATTGCAGTTTTCCCCTACTTTGCTCCAATTTTCTTTCTTGAGCCGCAAAATGTTCCAGTGACGGAAGGACCAAGCTCGTCCCTCGCAACTTGACATTTGTCAAACACTCACCTCTCCTTGACCACCACCATGGCGCAACCTGCTAGCACACCTGCTAGACCTGATGCACCGATCAGAGATGAAGAGCACTCGGAGCCGTTGAATTTCACTCTTCAGATAATATCACCTTCTATTGGAGTCACCGGTCCTCTTAGCTTTCCCCTCCTGCCTGCCACAACCACGGTTAAAGAGTTGAAGGCAAAGATTCGAGATGCTCTGCCATCCAAGCCGGTTGATGAAAGCCAGCGGCTTATTCACCGAGGCCGAATGCTTGCGAGGGAGACAGAGACAATGTTAGAAATCTTTGGTAAAGAAATGGTACTTCACATTTCTCCTGTTACTGCGCCATTGCTAAGTATGGATCTATCTAGCTTGCCAATCCAGAATCGCAAACTCTACATCTAGTCCTGCGGCCGACAGCTTCAGAAGGCCCTTCCGCTCGGGTCCCTGCCCCTATACCTGCTGCCCCCACTCAGCCTCCGACTATAAATCCTCTTATGCAACAATTCCCGCGTTCCCAGTCTACACCTGCAAATCCGATTCATGGCATGCATGCTCAGCAACCTCTTCCTGGTTTTCAGCATGTACAACAACATCAGGTGCTGCATCAAGTTGAGCATATCCAGAATATCATGGCCCAGAGATTGCAACAATTGCAGCGGGAAACTCAGCGTTTACATCAGGAGATGGGGTTACTTGAACAGAGAGCGCGTGCACAGGCCGTACCAGGGTCACTCTTTGCTAGCCAACAGCCTGCGGGTCAACAGAATCCCTTGGCAGCGACGCAAGGTTTATTCCAACTTCCTCTCAGGCAACCCCCAGCTCCTCCTGGAATACTTCAGAATTTAATCAACCAGCAACAGAGGGAGCGTGCAGCTGATGGCCGCCAAGGTGTACAAGATACCGTTGGAAATCCAGTGGCCTTTGGCCCTGCTCCTCCAACTGCGTCTGGTCGGGCAAGTCCAAGTATACGCCGACCCGATCATACGACCACATACACTCGAGAGGGCGTCGGTCCCAACGGGGAGAGATGGCATATGACTGTCAATGAGACAACCACAACGGTTCCTATACCTCAAGCGCAGCCGCAACCACATCATTACCACCATCAACATGCTGGACAACACGGTGGCGCGAATCCTGCACTAGACATCCAGGCAGTTTTGCGAAATGCAGACAGATTTCTAGCTGCGCAAGGTGGACAAGATAACATGCAACGAAGTGCTTCAGTACCGCCCACTGGCTCTGCTCCATTTGCCCCAGGAATCACTCGACCAGGAACGCCTGCGTCAGTAAACACCCCTGCTACAACGAGCAGCTCACCCTCAGCCTCTGCATTTCTCAATCCTCCCACTTTCCCATCCTCGACTTCTCTGACTGCTACTGTTCATGATACGGCAAATGGACCAATGGTCTATATTCTCTCCTCTCCCTCCGGTCCCCGGGCTTTGCTTATGAGTAACACGGAGACTTTCTTCACCCCACGTCAGCATTCGAGACGTCATCAGTCACCTGGTACTGCTCTTGGCCAAGGACGAGGTCCGGTCGTGCTTCCAGAGTACCGGAATAGACCTGCCCAGCGGGCTCGACGCAACCAACGCCAACAGCAGGGCGGCGCGCCCCTTGAGCCCATTAACGCTCCTCATGCCAACCCAGGTGGTGGAGCATTGGCCGCTCGAGTGGGCCCACTTCTCTGGCTAGTTGTCCGTTTGGTAGGGTTTGTTTGGTTTTTCACGGCCGGCAATCCTAGCTGGACGCGGTGGTTGATGATTAGCGGACTTGCATTCGTTGTGTTCATTATTAACACAGGAATCTTCAATGGCGTTGCTGAGCAAGTGTGGGGTCCAGTAAGAAGACATCTTGAAGGTTTGATACCTCTTGCTCCTGCTCCTCGTGATCCGGCTCAGGCGGCACTTGCCCCTCAACCCGCGAACGCAGACGAACCGAGAGCGCAAGCCGCACTGCGTCAACCTGGTGCGGCAGCTGCACCTGGAAACGAAACTCCACAACGACGGCGTAGGCCTGGTGAACTCGATCCCGCTGAGACTGCAGCGCGGCTACTCGAGCAGCACAGGCAAGCTAATCCTGGATGGCTGATTACACAAATACGACGAGCTGAGCATTCTTTGCTTTTGTTCCTTGCTAGTTTGGTACCGGGTGTGGGTGAGCGACATATCAGAGCCAGAGAAGCCGAAACCGCTGCTATCGAGGCAGAGAGACAGCGCCAAATTGAGGCTGCGGAGGCTGCGGAGACTGCGGCGACAGCCGAAAGTGCTGGTGAAAATAGAGCTGAGACTCATCCTGAAAATCAGGACCGTGCTGCTACTCTTGCCCAGCCCTTAATTGAGGCCGAAGTCTAAGGGTCGGTATGGGCAGTTGTGATCACTGTGAGATATATCTTGTAATAAAAGACACAGCGCAGAATGGAAATGGCGCAAAATCTCAATGTCCGACCTATTTTAGGTAATGCAATAAAGTGTGTGGTGGGACTTTCATTTGAACCTCTTTCGAGACACCGAATAATTTTCATTCGGAGCTTTAAGATTCAGGATGAGTCTCGTCGGCGATGACAGTCAACCTATCTTCGAAGGGCATTGCGATGCGCAGCCAAACCCTACGACCTATCCTGCTATCTTTCCTATTATTATGCTTTACTGCAGTGGGGAATCCTAGGTGAATTGACCTTTGCATCTACCGCCCCTCCACGATAATAGAGAATCGGCACTCAAGCACCCGTAGAAGAACTTGAAACGAAAGTACGATGTACAACAGACATCGTGAACTATTCAGCTATCTCTCAAGATGTTCTGCTTCACTGAAGCGGGAATCTTCAGGTGAATGTGAATAGATCCTTATATTAACCGCCCTTCGACGATAATCGATATGCTCAACCACTTCCTCTCTTAGAACTTCAAACGCGGGCGCAATGTGTAATCAAAATCACATGATAAACGAATTCGCCTGTCGCATTATGATGCTTCACTAAAGCAGAAACATCCAGGTGAAGTGGATTGGCATCCACCATGGAAGAGGTCTTCACGTGAAGTGACCCTTGAACCTTCCAATTTCAGTCCTTCGACATGTGACGATGTGAAGCCATAATTCAGAGAGGAACTGGACACAACAGATAAAAGTGTGCTAGTTTTCAAGTTTTAATGTACAGCAGATAAAATACTTTCATCCTGTTGTACCATGGTGCTCAGTTATCCATCCCTCTTTACATATACACGGTGTTAAATCTAGAATATTTGTAAAAATGTGTGTGGTCTGGTATTAACGGGAGCATCCGAGAATCGGACCAACTCCGTTGTTAAGCAGAGGCTGACTTGCAGCTTCTACTATAGCTGTATGTGCCTAGGCGCAAAACGTCAGCATTGTTTTCGCTTTCACTTCACATTTTCACAAGACCAGTCTAAACCAAATTTCATGGAACTATTATTATTGAGAATTGTGATGGACTCCTACGCTATGCAACGCTCACAACACATCTGTCATTTCCTCAGCCTCAGGAAACTCAGAACCGCAACCTAGGATTATGAAAGTCATCAGACCAGCTGATTTTCTCCTCGGGCGTCCTGGGACTCCTGGGGCTTCTGCGTTTCTTCAACGGGTGCTGGCTCATGTTTGAGCTCGCTGTCTCGACCCTCCCTTGAAGGATCTTCTCATCAAGGACACTCTCCTCCTCCTCCTCCATAATCTTTCCCTTTCTCTTCTTCTGCGCCTTCGGCTTAGGGTCAGCCTTCGGGAACGTCACTCTATTCTCCTTAAGAATCCTAGCATTTGCGACGCAGAGATCGAGGTTGTACTTGTGGATGTCAATGCTGTTGCCACCTCGTTTCTCTCGGATACTCTGGAGATGCCTTGGCTGTCGCACCAAGTGCTCAGCAGTGAGCCTCGAGCACAAAGTGTATTCATAGTAGTCCTTCGGCCGTTGTCCATATCCGAATTGTGCCCAAGGCACTGATCCAGCGATGAACTCTAACACCAGGTCTTCCATACCCGCGTGGTCACGCGTAATAGCCATCTTGTTCTTCCCCTCGCGCAAGACACGGGTGTCTGGTAGGACATTAAAGTTCTTGCAAATTTGAGGGAAGTCGAAGAATTTTTCGAGGCAGTAGAGATGCACGTATCCGGCGTTATGGAAGGGATCTGTGCATCGTCGGCGCGGGTGTTGTTCATCGAACGCAACCCGGAATTCGCCTTTGCGAATAGTGCGGTGAGGATCAGGGCAGTCTGCGAAACGACACTTGTCGGATTGCTTCTCGGGATAGCGTTTACCGCTGTCGGCGGGAACGGTCTGGACCCAGAGTGTGAGGCCAGACTTCTTGGGGTTGTGGAGGCCGTGGACGTTGTGGAGAGGATGCTTGCCGATGTACTCAGACATTTGCGCCGTGGAGAAAGTATGGAGGGGATTGAGCTCGCCATGTTCAGTGTATTGAAAGAGTTGGTCACCAGTCTCGGGGTTCATAGAGCCCCAAGAAGCAGGTCGAGACCGAAGAGGCTCGTAGAATTCTGTCGCGTTGAAGTTTCTGATGTTTGCCGGGCGCTTGTTTCCTGCTTTCTTCATAGGTGCGATTCGTCTTGAAGCTGGAGTAGGAGAAGGTGAGGCCAAGCCATTTCGAAGGATTGTAGCAAGGCCTCGCTCGTTCTCGCGTTCCAGCTCTCTCCCGAGGGCAGCTTGAAGCTCTTGTTCGAAGGGATAGTTGACTTCATCTATCACACGTAGAGGAACAGCTGCACTGTTGAAGGAGTTCAGGATATTATTGAGGTAACGGCCATCTTGCTCTGACTCAGCACCAGCGAGAAACGGGTCAACCAGAGTCCCTGTCGGAGCAGCTTGCTCTTGACTAGATACTGAAGACGAATATAAAGACGAAGACGAAAAGATGACAGCGGGATCAATGTAAGCTCCGTTTGGCCCACTGCTATAATCATCCTGGTAATCAATCTTTGCGGTGAAATCCATGTTCATCAGTTCTTCGTAGGAATCCACTGCAGCTGCGGATACAAATTGATCCAGTGGTGTGTTGAGAAAAGCTGTGAAATCGAAGTCGGCAAGATGCTCGATATCTTCGATCATAGAAGGCGCCACAGCAGGGTTGCTGTCATCACTGGAGCTTTGGAGCTTTGTGGACTTAGTGAAGAACGGGTCATCGTATTGGTCCATAATGTTTTATATGATCTAGCAGCACAGCTGCCTAGGAATGAGTATATGAATAGAGCGAAGGACGAAAGTAACACGATCCGGTCGTGAAATGGGAATGAAAATCGCGGGTTCCAAAGAATGAGAAGTCAGCTGTAGAGAGAAAGTAGATGAACAAGAACAGGACTTAACAATGGGGATTGTGAATCTCATATAGGAAAAAACTAGATCGCGGCATCACCTTGGTCTTTGTTAGACTCGGGGACTTGAATAAAGATACAGAGTCCAATTGGGATAAAGGGGTACGAAAATAGATCCATTGGCAAAAGAAGTTATGCCATAGTGAAATAAAGATCATAAGATTGGCGGATTTTTTTCATTGTCCATGATTGTGGCCATGAACTCAAATTGGCGGATCCGAGTCTGTTGTTTTCCCGTACTTCATTTCCCCCCTCTTCAACATGCTCGTGTATCTTAAACTCGTCAAAAATGATCTTCGGTTTGAAGGGAGCCTTTAATATGTGATTATCCCAAGGGATGTCGGACATATCAAGCCAGAGAATTCGCATATGCCTGACAGAAATAGATACAAGTATACCAGACGCGAATCCTCAACAAAGACAACTTTACCTCTTGGACAAAGAAAGGGGCCGCTCTCGATAAGATCTAGCTACTACTTCGCTAATAAATCTAGATTTTGTGGAAAGAATCTCACGTCATTGGCCACTGCGACAGGCAGAAAACACTCCTCCGTTCTACAGCTGAGTGCGAAACCTCATTCAAAAACGCGATTTAAGCGAGGGATCGAAAACATCGGACGCCAAAACCACGATTTCAACCCCTAACAGCTACGCCGCTAATTTCATTTTAAATTATGATTCCTTATACGTAATTAAACTTCTATATTATGCGATTAATTTAAGACTAGCAGGAGTTGTTTTGGACTTATAATTGTAAATTTATTCGTAAAATGGCGGGAATGCTATTTTCATGCCTCGCGCCCGCCCCCTCCCTTTTCCTGCCTTTGAACTTAATTTTTACTATGTTGCATATAACTTTATAATTACTCGTCTTAAACATATACTATTTAGCTTAAATTAATTGCAAAGTATAAACCTTTTATTATATAAAGGGGTTATAATTTAAATACCAAATTATAATATAATATATTAAAGTACTACGGTTCTAGCTGCCGAATTCGAGTGGTTTAGTTGCTCGCAAAACCGCTGGGCTCATCGTCGAGTCATCGAAACACCCAGGTCTCAGACGCAGTAACGTCATCTACAGCCAGCAAAACAAATTCAAAACACACACCCTTCTGCAGGTCTAGGAGACCATCACCGTAGCTTGCACCTTCTGCCTAGCTTAGACTGAAGTATTATCCTCGATCAAGCGATACGACCCTAATAATTTACTGTTTTGATATTTGTGCTGCACTGGGAATACATCTCATTGCTTCCAGGGAATCAGAAGGCCCTTAGGGTATAGAACAAGGGGGTGTAGAAGGGATAATTAGGTGAGAGAGAACATTGGTAGGTGTTTCCTTAGGATGGTCAGGGGTTTGTTAGACCACGGTTGCTATAGCCTGCAGAGTTCTCCAGCATTGTTGTCCAAAGGGACGGCTGGAATCGAAGTTGTGAATTAATCTATCAATCAACCGATTTGCAACATCGTTCTCCAATTCGAAGAACGTTTCAATGTTACGACGAAGGTGTATAAGTTTCAAGGGAGAAAGATTCCCATACCATGATATTTGGGTGAAAAGATTTAAATACCATATAATAGATTTGTACAACACAGATAACAGAGCATACCCCGCACCTTACGGGCGCACAAAAATGTAACTATTCGCAACCTCGCCGCCACTAATCACGTACTCGTGCGGTCTCTTGCACGTTGTAGAGAAGTGTCCCCTCCCTCCACAAATTGAACAATAGTATGGAGACCATACATCGTCGTCGCCATTATCTGCAGGCTCCGCTAAAGCTAACGCAGCTGCCTCCCCTCGTAGTCTACGTATCTTGTCTTTCCTAAATCACTCCTTCTTTGGCCGGCTGCGAGGAACTCGAGTTAAGGGTGAGTGGCAATCGGTGAAGGGGAGCTTTTATAAGTCGGAGACGTCAATCAAAGGGAAGTTCGAGGTGTAAGTCTTCCTCCAAGTCTCAACTAATAGCGACTCTGGCATATAGGAAGTCAAGTCTCGACCGGCGATCGCAAATATCGTTCTCACCGCATGACCGCAAGGGATACTATTCTCTTGAAAAACAGTATAAGAGCATGTTTTTGTAACTAAATCGACCGTATAAACATTATCGTTCAATTGGTAATATATCACAACTCCAACTACCTCCTTACGTCCGTACAATTACTTTGCTTTGAAAGCAATAGCGACGATGAGCTCACCGCTTATATATTGGAGTGCGGGGTAACCTATGGTATTAAAGCCTTTGATGAGGAAGTCGTGTTATTAAAATCTTTGAGCGAGTCAGCAATTTGGAGACTGTCCTCTACTGATTGAACTGCATTGCACCAAGTCAGCAACGATGTCAACTGGCCAAGGTCGGTGATATGAGAAGATATATTGGCAAGTCATTTGTATCAGAAGGTCTCCAAGATAATCCACATTGTGTATTCAGAACAGGTCTGTGATAATCATTTGATTTTCTCATCATCTTGCTGCCGTGGGGTAGGAAATAGGAAGTAGGCATGTAAGCATAGACATACCTCAAATCGTATGACAAGTTCCTGCTGTTATGGTATGCCCGATTGGCCAGTTCAAGAATAGGACAAAGAGATAAAGCTCGCTCAAGGCTATCCAGCCAGAAAGACGACAATGTCTGGTAGTCTCGATAGAATCCTTCAACGTCTGTTCGAGTCGAGGTAGCTCAGCCTAACATAAAACAGAATGGCAACTTTGCCTTTTTATCCATATGGAGTCCATCCTGAGTGGCTTGGGTAAGCCATCAAATCGAAACTGAGCACGACACAGCTAAGGCGAGGATATCTTCAATAAAGTAAAAGACGGCGAGGGATCTTGAATTGAATCGTCGCTTACGAATAGATACTGTAGACTATACAGAATTAATGAGAAGAATAAAGGGTCTTCAAAGTCTGTGCGGCGGAGGCGTCCACTAATCCCAGTTCGTGTTAGCTCACCTCGGTAAAGCTGCGATATGACCCAAATGCAGGTTTATCCGGAGAGGAATACGAAGAGTAGGGCAGGGTCATTGACACTCTCGACAACTTCACTAAACCTTGGCCATGACCGAATGATGCTTTCTGAGGCACGTTCAAACGCTTCCTTTAACGTTAACCTCATCCGCTATCATTCTAGATACATGCTCTTAAAGTACGAGCGCCTACGATTCCCCTTAAAGTCCACTGATTCTATAGCTGCGTGGGACTGGCTTGCGGAGCTTGTCCCCGTATCTAGCCATTGTCAAGATGGAAACAAGCAATCCAGAGCTGCAGGAAAAGCTGCAAGAGCTTGAGCATGAATTAGAGGTCAGTCGCCTTGTTTCTAAAGGAAGGAGACGTGTTTTGGGTTTTGTCGCGTGCGCGAGCGGCATTGTGCTATGACACAAGTGGGATGTTGAGGATGAACACCAACCTATGAATTCTTGCTTACTTTTGTACAACAGGAAGGAGATATCACAGAAAAAGGGTACGGGGTAGTGGAAGTCTGCTGTGCTGCCCTTGCGCAGCCGATTCCCTGCGAGTTGTGAAATTGTTTCTGATTCAGCTATGCAGATACCAAAAACGTCGAACGGTCTTATTATCTCAATATCTGGGGTCTTCAGCGGTTGCAGCCGAGCTGAAGGGTTTGCGTATACATTCTCCAGATAATACTTTACATCCTTCGAACGATGGGTCCCGAAGTGCCTCACTCGCAGCCCTCAATGCGAATGCGACCGAAAACTACAGTCCAAGACCAGAGGTCCCACCTCAATCACCTAACAGAATAGGCTCTTCTCCACGTTTGGACACAATGGCGAGCGATTACAGTAGTTTCGGGCATAATCGAGCGTATGAGGGGGGAGGTTTTTCTTATGCTGGGCCGCCGAAAGCACTGCGTTTGGGTGTTCACAACCCAGGACAACGACCACAATTATCTAGCCACGATTCTCTGTTTTTACCTGGTACTCCCGCGTCTGGCCAGAATTCGGTTGAGCCAAGTATGACAATGGCATCATCAGTATCGGGCGCAAATTACGCCTTCAACCCTGCGCACCAGGTTGGCTACGTCGAGCAACAAGGAGATACTTACGAAAGCCAGGCAGGAACAATGATGGACAGGAATGGCACGATGTTAGGCGAGTCTCAACAAGGTTATTTTTCTGACTTTGCTGGTCAGCAGAGCTACGACCAAGGTCCACCAAATTCCTATGGTGGAGGTCCACATCGATATTCCTCCAGTGACGCCTTTTCTCCCACCGCCGCTATGGCGCCGCCGATGTTGTCTACTAGCGATCTTCCTCCACCCGCAGCTCTAGAGTATCAAATGCCGTTGGAGCCGCGTGATGTTCCCTTTGCTGTCTACGATCCCCAAGATGACAACACTCCAATGTCGAAGTTCGATAACATCGCAGCAGTGTTGAGGCACCGGGCTCGAAATAACGCGAAGCTACCAGCGTACTGGGTTTTGGATGGCAGAGGGAAGGAGGTTGCCTCCATTACCTGGGATAAGCTGACAAGCAGGGCTGAAAAAGTAGCCCAAGTGATTAGGGACAAAAGTTCTCTATATCGTGGAGACCGCGTTGCTCTGATCTACCGAGATACGGAAATAATTGACTTCGCTATCGCTCTACTTGGTTGCTTCATTGCTGGGGTCGTGGCCGTTCCAATCAACGACCTGGAAGACTACACAAAGCTAAATCTAATTCTCACATCTACACAAGCACACCTTGCGCTTACTACGGACAATAATTTGAAGGCATTTCAGCGGGATATTACTACACAGAAGCTCAACTGGCCTCGCGGAGTCGAATGGTGGAAAACGAATGAGTTCGGAAGTTTCCACCCAAAGAAGAAAGATGATGTGCCACCACTAACAGTTCCTGATCTGGCTTATATAGAATTCTCTAGAGCGCCGACAGGCGATTTGCGAGGAGTTGTTATGAGTCATCGCACAATCATGCATCAAATGGGTTGTCTCAGTGCCATTTTTTCGACCGTGCCATCAGGCAGTCAGCCAGACACTTTCAATGCCGGTCTTCGGGATAAGAACGGCAAGCTTATGTCCCCTCAGAAAGGTGGTGCAGAAATTCTGCTGTCCTACTTGGACCCTCGGCAGAGCATTGGCATGATTCTGGGTGTGTTGTTGACAGTCTACGGCGGCCACACGACTGTTTGGATGGAGGGCAAAGCTGTTGAAACCCCCGGGCTCTACGCTCACCTAATCACAAAATACAGAGCCACGTTGATGCTCGCGGATTACCCAGGTCTTAAACGAGCAGCTTATAATTACCAACAAGACCCACTAACGACTCGAAACTACAAAAAGGGCACGGAGCCCAATTTTCAACACGTCAAATTATGTTTGATAGACACCCTCACTGTAGACTGCGAATTTCACGAGGTATTAGCCGATCGATGGCTCCGACCGATGCGAAATCCTCGAGCTCGTGAATTGGTTGCCCCGATGCTGTGTCTTCCAGAGCATGGAGGTATGGTTATCAGTATGCGGGATTGGCTGGGTGGAGAAGAGGGGATGGGCTGCCCGTTGAAACTAGAAATGGGCTCAGACACGGCGTCGGAAGATGGCAAAGCTGAAGAGAAGGAAATAGAAAAGGAGAAATCCCCAGGCGCCGGCTTTGGCAGCTTGATTGGTGGAGGTACCACGACAGTGACTCAAGAACAAGGCCGAACAGAACTTAGCGAAGTTCTTCTAGATCGTGAATCGTTGAAAACGAATGAGGTCGTAGTAGTTGCCATAGGGGAAGAGGCACGAAAAAAAGCGAGCAGTGAACTTGGGACGGTCAGAGTGGGCGCTTTCGGATTCCCAATACCAGATGCAACCTTGGCAGTCGTGGATCCCGAAACTGGTCTGCTTGCTTCACCGCATTCTGTTGGTGAAATCTGGGTTGATTCTCCATCGCTATCAGGAGGCTTTTGGGCCTTGCCAAAGCATACGGAACAAATCTTCCACGCGCGCCCCTACAAGTTTGAACAGGGTGATCCTACGCCGATGATGGTAGAGCCGGAATTTCTCCGAACAGGTTTGCTCGGAACAGTGATTGAAGGCAAGATTTTCGTGCTTGGCCTCTACGAAGACCGAATTCGACAAAAGGTTGAATGGGTTGAGCACGGTCATGAAGTTGCCGAGCATCGATACTTTTTCGTGCAACACATCATTGTGAGCATTATGAAGAATGTCACGAAGATCTATGACTGCTCAGCTTTTGACGTCTTCGTCAACGATGAACATCTTCCAGTAGTGTTGCTGGAGTCCAAATGGGCTTCAACTGCACCGGTGACTTCTGGAGGCCCTCCACGCCAGCTTGATACCGCTCTTTTGGATTCACTTTCAGAAAGGTGCATGGAAGTTCTGCTTCAGGAGCATCACCTGAGAGTGTATTGTGTGATGATTACAGCTCCCGATACTCTGCCGAAAGTCCTCAAGAATGGACGAAGAGAAATTGGCAATATGCTGTGTCGGCGAGAATTTGATCTTGGCAATCTGCCGTGTGTGCATGTCAAGTTTGGTGTTGAAAGAGCGGTACTAAATCTTCCAATTGGCGTAGACCCCATTGGAGGTATCTGGTCACCCATCGCCTCCCAGACCCGAGAAGATATTTTGTCACCCGGCGATAAACAATATTCGGGCATTGATCGAAGGGAAGTGGTCATCGACGATAGGACATCAACTCCCCTGAACAATTTCTCGAGCATTGTAGATTTGCTTCAGTGGAGAGTCGCACGACAGGCAGAGGAACTATCCTATTGTACGATTGATGGCAGAGGCAAGGAAGGCAAGGGTATCACGTGGAAGAAATTTGACACGAAAGTCGCTGCGGTTGCGATGTACCTCAAGAACAAGGTCAAGATCCGAGCTGATGATCACTTGATTCTCATGTACACGCATTCGGAAGACTTCGTTTATGCGGTACATGCATGCTTCTGCCTAGGAGTCACAGCAATCCCAATGGCTCCTTTGGACCAGAACCGATTGAACGAAGATGCCCCAGCATTCCTCCACATGGTAGCTGATTACAAAGTCAAAGCTGTCTTGGTAAATCAAGAAGTAGACCATCTTCTCAAGCAGAAGACTGTTTCGCAACACATGAAGCAATCAGCTCAAGTCTTGAAAGTTTCAATGCCGAGCGTCTACAATACGACAAAGCCACCGAAGCAAAACAATGGATGCAGAGATCTCGGATTGACAATGCAACCTAGCTGGGTTCAACCTGGTTACCCTGTCTTGGTCTGGACGTATTGGACTCCTGATCAGCGCCGGACAGCAGTCCAAATTGGACACGATACCATCATGGGCATGTGCAAGGTGCAGAAAGAAACCTGTCAGATGACAAGTTCCAGACCAGTATTGGGCTGTGTACGCAGTACTAGTGGCTTGGGCTTCATCCACACATGCCTCATGGGCATATTCGTTGGTGCTCCCACCTACCTTGTCTCTCCGGTCGAGTTTGCCCAAAACCCAATCTCGCTGTTCTTGACACTATCAAGATACAAAATCAAGGACACCTATGCGACGCCTCAAATGCTCGATCATGCAATGGCCATCATGCCAGGTAAAGGGTTTACTTTGCATGAACTCAAGAACATGATGATCTCTGCTGAGGGACGGCCTCGTGTGGATGTTTTCCAGAAAGTGCGACTTCACTTTGCTCAAACAGGACTTGATCGCACTGCCATTAACACTATCTATTCTCACGTCCTCAACCCTATGGTCGCATCTCGATCATATATGTGCATTGAGCCCATCGAACTCTGGTTGGACAAGCAAGCATTGAGGCGTGGTATGATTTATCCTGTCGACCCAGAAGCAGATCCAAAGGCTCTTCTGGTACAAGATTCCGGCATGGTGCCTGTGTCAACGCAAATAGCCATTGTGAACCCAGAAAGTCGAGCTCTATGCCATGATGGCGAGTACGGTGAAATCTGGGTTGAGTCGGAAGCTTGTGTAAAGGCATTCTACGGTTCCAAAGATCCATTCGATGCCGAGAGGTTTGATGGTCGTACACTTGACGGAGATCTGATGGTGCAATATGTCCGTACCGGAGATCTTGGCTTCTTGCATAATGTCAGCAGACCGATTGGCCCAAACAATACGCAAGTTGACATGCAGGTACTCTTTGTCTTGGGTAGTATTGGCGAAACTTTTGAGATCAATGGACTTAGCCACTTCCCCATGGACATTGAATATTCAGTTGAACATTGCCACAGGAACATTGTGCCAGGAGGCTGGTAAGTTTCCAAATAGACCACCGAGACTGGGCTAACATTAGTAGTGCGGTATTTCAGGCCGGTGGACTCATAGTAGTCCTTGTCGAGGTTGGAAGAAAAGCATACCTTGCCTCCATCGTTCCCGTGATCGTTAACGCAATTCTCAATGAGCACCAGATCGTAGTTGATATTGTCGCCTTCGTCAACAGGGGAGACTTCCCTAGATCAAGACTCGGTGAGAAGCAAAGAGGCAAGATTTTGGCCAGCTGGGTCACACGCAAGATGCGCACAATGGCACAATTTGGTATTCGGGATGCTGACTCAGGCCTTTCGGACCTCGCTGAAGCCATGGAACCGCGCAGCGGCATATCCAGTATCAAGAATGGAAGCGTGATGGCAAGTAGTCTCCGTAACGTGGAGTCAGTTCCGCAGATCCTGGAAGAACGTAAGCTTGAGCGACAGCAACTGGGAGCTCAGAATAGTTTTGTTCCACTTCCGACTGGAATCTCCGAAATGCCAGCGCAGAACTATAACGACTCGATCAGCTCCCCAACAAAAGAGAATGGAGCATCTACAAAAAGCGATGACACACCAACAGACACTCGAAAGAACCATTTTGAGCTTGCAACAGACGACTATGACCCAGAAAACAACAACTTCTTGGACGAATTTGAGATTCCTGGATTTTCAAAGTCCGAGTCGCTTGAAACCGCCCCACCTCGAGTCGGGCCAAAACCAGGCTCGAGTCCACAAATCAATCTACCAGCAGTCGAAGGTCGTGAAGGCGATTTATGGACGCTGCCTAGTCAGCAACACCACTCAGGGTTGAGGATACAAAACGGTTCAAGCGATGAAGACGATGATTCATGGAAAAACGACGCGATAATGCATATGAATTTAGCAGGTCGATAATGAGTTACTTGAGATGGGGTTCTGCATGATAAACGGGGTAGATGAGGCATGGGCATATTGATATTGATAGACCGTCTCTAGCAGATGGTCATCTTTTGGATTCGATTCATAGTGCAGGTGTTCTGTCTGTTGAAAGGAGCATGGACTCGGTGGTGTGACCAGAGCATTGCTTGCAGTTCTCATGAAGGGGGCAATAGCGTTCCATTGTGTATAGTGGTGGATCGATAATATGATATAAAGACCCGTTTCCCTTGCCGGCTCAGGTCTCGAATTCTACGGCCCACCAGGCCCTCCCGCGCATGCTGACTAACAAGGTTCTTCCATTCCTTGGCTTCGATGGCACGGAGCATTAGCTCGGCCCTAGCGTGAGACCTTTTGTGGCTGTGGGAGGGCAGGCTGAGCCGCTGAGGCAACGGCTCAGAGGTTGCCTCGCTGCCCTTGAGCTGAACTGAAGAAAAGACGGTGAATCATCCAAATCAAATCAAAGACTTTGCGGGCCATCCTAGCATCCTAGATGTCGCTTCTTTCTTTCCGTACTTGGACTTTTGCTTTTGACTCTGTCCCGCCGTCTCGTTTCACAAACAAGAGCGCGAGCGCTTCTGAAGGATAGTCACGGGACTTCCCTGTCAGTGACCTCCCGCCTCGGTCAAGTTACACAGCGGGAAGCTGCATCTGGGCACGAGCCTGGACTCGCAAGCTCAGATAGGGCCGCCTTTGTACGTGGGAGGAAAATAAATTGAAGACAATCTCGTCGAGACCGAGTCAATGGGGAAAGAGGCAGAGCAGCCCGCATTGCAGGTCGTCGTTTTGGTAAGCATCCCCTCCGTTTCTCACCCATCCGTTCTCCAACCTGGAGAGATCCGCAGTAGGTTGGGGGCATCTATCTTACGTCATGCGGGACTGATTGGACTCTGCGCATTTCTTTTGCTTCACAATCCCCTTGTTTCCGCCGTTGGGATTTCTGCAGGGCTGGGAACTGTCACGTGCCACTGCTCTCACGCTTTGTCTATGGCGTTTGCTTGCTTGTGGATGGCCAAGATCCCCCTGTAATCTTGTCAAGAGTGGCTCGGTAGCTGACGTAGATGTGCGCAGGGCTCTGGAGGTGGACCAAAGGAGGACAATACTACAGCATTCCTGGTTCGGTCCACGTCCGTGGGTTGGAAGAAGGGATGTCTGCTTGCTGTCGATGCAGGTGTCCATCTGGCAGCTATTGCAAAGATACTAGAGGGTCACAAGTCGAACAGATCAGAAAACGATGAGGAGAAAGCAGTTACTTTGGTTGATGGACCCTTTGAAGGCCTTCAGATCCCTTACTCATCCTCCAATGCCAATGCAGCGCACATCACACGCACACTTGTGGACACCTATCTCATCACCCATCCACATCTTGATCACATTTCTGGCTTTGTGGTCAACACTGCTTCCTTACCTGGATCTCGGCCAAAACGTCTTGCCGGCTTACCATCTACTATTGAGGCTTTCAAAAGTCACATTTTCAACAACGTCATCTGGCCAAACCTTTCTGATGACGTTGTTGAAAA
>Ga0302325_10002088_pt1 | contig 49291 bp, 41 predicted proteins | sample Palsa_T0_2_FD_201948 | JGI IMG/M metagenome (GOLD analysis project Ga0302325, IMG submission 201948) | Peat permafrost microbial communities from Stordalen Mire near Abisko, Sweden - Palsa_T0_2 | ecosystem: Environmental > Terrestrial > Soil > Palsa > Peat permafrost | place: Sweden: Abisko...
CGCGGCGAGCCACTCGCGCCACTGCTCGCTTTTGGTGGTCGCCCTGTCCTCGCTCATGGTCTCGGTCATGAAACCACTATGCAACCCTGACCGGCCCTTGGGAAGAGGGGTTTATCGGACGCTTACGAATATCGCTGCCTACAGCCGGTCCAATTCGTCAAAAAGCGAGAGGCGGACCCTCCTTGCCATCTGATCCCAAGCAAACCGCATCGGGACTGGATTTCTGAATACCAGATGTCCTTCCATCTTCACGGGTGAGGTGAGTTTCAGCTTTTGCGATATGACGGCACCGTAGCGGGCCAATGCTTCTAGACGATTGAGGTGTCTCCTCAGATGATCGGGCCGACCGTCCGGTCGAATCTCTCCGCGAAAATCGTTGAGTTGCTCGGCGACCTCGCCAAGCGTCTTGTTGAACTGGACATCCTTGCACTCGATGACGAGGACCCGGCCTGACTCGGTCCGCCAAGCGAGGACGTCGATGTCTCCATAATCACGGTCGAGCGGCCTACCAAGGAGGCCAGTCAGCTTGATTTCCTTTTCAACCTGCCAGCCGAGCTCCCGCATTCTGTCGGCTACGGAGGAGTTGAATTCAAGGCGCTGCACATTGTTGGCGTGCCCGATCCACCTGCGCATCTCTAAGGACCTCGCCTGCGATGGGGGAATCTCCCCGCTGTGGAACCTGATTACCATTGCGAGAAGGGAGTCTCGTACCAAAGCTGGAGCGAGCGCCACCAAGGGATCGTCTCCAGAATCGATTTGAATCAGCGGCCGGCGGAGGACGGATAGCCGCCGCCGAAAGCGCCAAGGGTACCAATCCTTTTTGAACTCGCCGCTCACGACACGCCATTCCCGCCTTGGAACCAGCGTGATGAAGTCCAGAGATGCAAGAGCGGTTTCCAAGGAAACCCCCGCTGCGCCTGAGAGCATGGCAGCCAAGGTCGAGCGCGATAATTCCAGGACTGCCTTAGGCGGTTGGAGGCCCGCTTCCTCCAGTTGCTCCACAAAGGTTAGAGCACCAACCAGCGAGACCCCGAATTCGGCTGCCCAAGCGTCCAAGAAACGGCCCTCAAAGACGTCCGTGATGGAACGCCCAGCCTTAGCCGGCCTGTAAAGTTCGGCATAGGAGCCGCTCGCCTGCATGACATCTGCCTCTCCAACGAACCGGCCGAAAGGCTGATAGACCGACTCCATAAAGGACTGGTCCATGTGCACGTCACCAAGTGGCGTAATTCTGAGGCTCGCCTCCATAGCGCCCCAATGGATGGCGTCCGACGAGCCCCCAAAGTAGTACGCCAGCATGGCCTGTGCCATCGCACGCGACAAGTCGAGCCGCCCGGGTGTCCCACCGGCTGCGAGGGGACACTCGCAGATAGCCGCCTCCAACAAGGTCCTAGACGCAGTAAAGCAGGCATTCAGTCGACCATAGTGTTCTACGATGGTATGAACCGTCGCATCTTTGTCATCGTGTAGGGCAAGGTTCGCTTGGGCTGTGCGGTTCCAAGCATCGCGGTCGTGAGATGCAGTCTCGTGGTTCTGGAGCAATGCTCTCACCAGCGAACGACGATCCAAGCCTTTCAGTGTTGCGCAAAGATCGTCCAGGACGACTCGGACGATATCATTCAGGTACGACGTGCATTCTGGCACACCAGAGACCGCAGGTCCGTCGCTTCGGAAACGTACTCTCCAACCGAGCCCGATTCGGGAGGAAGCATCATCCAGTTCGTCAATGAGTACTGGCTTGCCGCTAACCTCTGACCTGACGAAGTCCCGGAAATGATGGGTTTCAAACCGGTGCATCCACCTAGCCTGTGAATTCGGACAAATCTCATTTACCAGATGCGTCCGTTTGCCAAGGTCAGCGGCCTCTCCGCCTGCCTGCGCTGCCCCAGCAACGAGGGCCTCAACTAATACGCGCTCGGCAATATTCTCCGGCTGCGATAGACCTTCGTCGAAACGTTTGGCAACATTGATCTGAATCCGGGAACTACCGATCTCCGTCGAAATCGTCAGGAGCCGGCGGAGTTCGTCTTCATTTTTTGTCTCGATGGCTCCATATTCACCACCCGCGACTTCGGCGAAGCTGACGCAAAATGAGATTGGACCCGGAGGCAGAGCTGAATACCCCGTGTCAAGAACAGGCGCGGAACGCCGAAGCCACATGCACAGCAATTCCCAATGCTTGAACACCAAGTCGGTCGGGGCATCTTCTGGTGTGGCGATCTCGACCCACCATGGTCGCTTGGAAGCCACATAGACTCCACGCAATTTGCCTTTTAGAAGGTCCTCCTCACTTCCATATAGAGGGGCACTATTGTCCTCGGCAAACTCCGACTTGTCCAGCTTTCTCACCTTCACCCAGCGACCGCCTGAGTCGCGGACACGCCTTGGGTTCCAGTCCCTCGCCACGTCGCGCCTAAGATCCCGGAGCATATCTTGGGGTAACAGTATTGGGTTTCTTGAAGAAGGCGCAGCAAACTCGTCCGGCAACTGGCCGTGTGGCACAAGATGCCCATGTAAATGCCTTGCCCATGCCACAAGGTTAAGTATCCCGTTGACATTCACTAGCACGGCTCCCTGTTGCTCGATTGCTTCCTGCGCGTCGAGCAATCGCCAAAGTGACAGCCCGTCGAAGCCAGACAACCAACTCAATGTGACCAAGTCATGAGCCGCGATTGGCTCGAGCCGCCAGTGTTCAGGCAGACCCTCCTCGAGCCCGAAGTAAATCGCACGGCCAAATCCGCCTGCAACGAAAAGCGATATCCCACCGCGGAAGCCCGGCGTTTCCCTCGCGCGGGCTGCCGCGAGGCCCAGATGCGTACTGAGGGCCGAAGCCAAGGAATCTGGATTGGAGTTTTGCCCCCCCAATCCGCCCTGTGAAAACCCATCGACCCCATCTACGAAGATGACAAGATGAAGGAACCTGCCAGGATCGACCTGGTTCATCACAGCAGCTATCCGCCCACCGCTAATTCTCTGAAATCTGATCTCCGCCCCGTATCTGTTGCCGAGAATGGGAGTATCGTTGAAGAGTTCCGCGAAGTCATCTGCGAGCGCTCGATCAAAATCGTCAGCGAAGCCCATCGCGACTACCTCCTCAATAACAAACCGCGTGATTGCTGATCCGACCGCAGTTGGTAGAAGGAGGTGGGCGGTGCCTTCATGAAAAGTGACAGGGCGTCGTTCAAGCCGCGTGTGCCCAAGCGACTCCGCACGCATTTCGAGCCTGTCATTGGACCGGAAAGCGAACTCCGACAGGTAGGTCTCAGGAATCTGAAGCTGCTCAAGATCCTTTTCTCTGAACCGGACTAGGGCTCGCGCCGTCGACGTTCGACGGATGACGTTCCTCGGCAAAGCGTCGAGAGGTAGTTCTTGGCCCACACTGTTCTCGATTACGCCTGCACGCGCTGCGACCGCGTCCGAAAGCTTGAGCAGGGACTCGACAGAATCGCGAATTCGCGTAAAGGGCGTAGCCTGTGGCATCCTCTCTAAGACGTTAAGGATTCTCTGGAGATGGAAGCCGGTGCCTTCGCGAACTCCCTCAAAGACCCTGAAATTACCTCTGGGGGTGTTGACCAGAGCTACGAAAATGTCCTCGGCAGGATCCTCCTGCATGCCGCAGTAACCGTTACCAAGACGCTCGAAGCTTCGGCGAACAAATCCCTGGCTGGGATCCATCCTGCCCTCGCAATAGACCGACGCCAAGTGAACCAGGTATTCAAGGCGAAAGCAGTTCGCCTGCAATTCGGGCATGGCAAGAAGGCCACCAAAGGTGGCCGCCGTGGCTAGGGGCTCCAGCTTTCTGAGTTCTGCGACGAGGTCTGGGTGCGCTTTCGCGAGCGCTTCGATACTACCAGTGTCGGCAGGGGATATCTGTCCCGTGTCCGTGTCCCTATGCAACATTAATCCTACGATACCGCCAGTCGTCTCAAGGACCCGAGCGCGGCGGAACGGTTCAGGCGCAATCCCTCCTCCGGTTGGGCTCGGTTGGCCGGAAAACGCGCAAGCCGTGGATTTGAATTCGCCCACATTGTCCCAAAGCCCACCTCTAAGAAGTTTGGTACGGCAGCGCGTTATTTTAGCGCCCATGGGGGGTGAGGGGCGAGCTCACGCATCAGCACACTCCCTTCACCAGCCCGCCATCCACGGCAAGCGACACGCCCGTAATATACCCGGCGCGCCCAGAAGCAAGAAAAACCACGGCGTCGGCGAACTCTTCCGGCCGCCCCACTCGTCCAAGCGCCGTCTGCCGCGCCCACCGGTCTACAATCTCTTCGGCCGCCACGCCGTCACGGGCCGCCAGCTTGCGGCTTAGCTCGACCAACCGCGCGGTCGCCGTGTAGCCGGGGCACACATTATTCACCAGCACGCCGTAACGCCCATATTCGTTGGAAAGTGTTTTGATCAGCCCGCTCACGCCGGACCGTATCGCATTCGAAAGGATCAGCCCTTCAATCGGCTGCTTGACGGCCACCGAGGTGATGGCGATGAAGCGGCCCCAGCGCCGCTCCTGCATCAGCGGCAGCGTTTCCTTAGCGAAGTAAACTGTGCTCATCAGGTTGAGATTGGCAGCCGCCTGCCAATCTTCGATGGTGGTTTCGGCAAAGGTCTTGGAGGGCGGCCCGCCGGCGTTGGCTACGCAAATATCGACGCGGCCGAACCGCTCTGCCACCGCGCCCACGAAGCTTCGCACCTCTTCGTGGACGGTCACATCCAGAGCGCGCGCCAGCATTTCGGCGCCTGTTTCGCGGCGGATCTGGTCCGCGGCGGCCTCCAAAGCCGATTCGGTGCGCGCGCAAATCGCCAGCCTGGCGCCTTCCCTGGCGAGCCCCAAAGCGACGGCCTTGCCCAGGCCCTGGCTGGAGGCCGCCACGATGGCGACCCGGTCTTTGATTCCCAGATCCATAGATCACCCCCGGCGCAGATAATGGTCCTGGCCGGTGAGCCAGTCGATGCGAATCGGGCTGAAGATGTCCAGATCGAGAGTGTCCTCCAGGGCGACGGCGCGGTGCGGCACATTCGAGGGGATGCGCAGCACCTGTCCGGCGGATACCACGATCTGACGCCCTTCGATTTCGAATTCTAGCGCGCCCGTCAGAATATAGGTGATCTGCTCGCTCTCGTGATGGTGCTCCGGCACCACGGCGCCCTTGGCGATGAAGACCTGCGCAACCATGGCTTTGTCGCCCGTGATCACCTTCCGCCAGATGCGTTCGTTCACCACTTCTTTGTCCATGCTTTCCCAAGTGTAATGTTCCATGTTCCAGCTATTGTACACGCCGCCACCCTGGTAAAATAGAAGCGATTCAATCCCTGGGAGGACAATCGAGTTGCCATCCGCCATCCTGGCCCTGGAAGACGGCACGGTCTTCGAGGGCAGGAGTTTTGGTGCGTCCGCCGAGCGATCCGGCGAAGTCGTTTTCAATACCGCTATTACGGGTTACCAGGAAATCTTCACCGACCCATCCTATGCCGGACAGATCGTCATTTTGACCAACCCGCAAATCGGGAATTACGGGACCAACGCCGACGACGACGAAGCGGCGCGGCCCCATATCGAGGGCTTGGTGGTGCGCGAGTTTTCGAGCATTACCAGTAACTGGCGCTCGCGCGAGGAGGCCGGCGAGTTCCTGGGCAGGCACGGCATCCCGGTGGTTTCGGAGCTGGATACGCGTGCTCTGGTCCGCCACCTGCGTACCCGCGGCGTGATGCGCGGCGTGCTGTCCGCGATCGAGCCGGACGCCAGCAGACTGGTCGAAAAAGCCCGGCAGATTCCGACGATGGCCGGCCTGGACCTCGCCAGCCGCGTATCCACCACGGAGACTTACGGATGGGACCATCCCGTCGAGCGCTGCTCTCCTTCCGATCTGGCGCCGCCCCCCGCTGAGCCGCGCTTCCACGTGGTGGCCTACGACTATGGGATCAAGCGGAATATCCTGCGCCGCCTGGTGACAGTTGGCTGCCGGGTCACGGTGGTGCCATCGCTCACCTCCGCCGAAGACGTTCTGGCGCTCGCGCCTGATGGTGTTTTCCTCTCCAACGGTCCGGGCGATCCCGAGCCGCTCGAAACGCAAGTGAACAACGTGCGCAAGCTGATGGGGAAGACTCCCATCTTCGGCATCTGTCTGGGTCACCAGATCCTGGGTCTGGCCGTGGGCGGCCGCACTTACAAGCTGAAGTTCGGCCATCGCGGCGCAAACCATCCGGTAATCAACCGACTTACTAACAAGGTGGAGATCACCTCGCACAACCATGGTTTCGCGGTAGACCCCGATTCACTGAACCTGAACGAAGTAGAGATCACTCACATGAATCTCAACGATCAAACGCTGGAGGGCTTCCGGCACCGCGGCTATCCGGTGTTCTGCGTCCAGTATCACCCGGAGGCGGCCCCGGGGCCGCATGATTCCCACTACCTGTTCGACGATTTCGTGAAGCTGATGGCGGAAGAGCGCTAACGGATGCCCCGGCGAAACGACCTGCACCGCATCTTGATCATCGGCTCCGGCCCCATCGTCATCGGGCAGGCCTGCGAGTTCGATTACTCGGGAACACAAGCGGCCAAAGCCCTGAAGAGCGACGGTTACGAAGTGATACTGGTGAATTCGAATCCCGCCACCATCATGACCGATCCCGATCTGGCCGACCGCACGTATGTCGAGCCGCTCACGCGTCCCTATCTCGAAGAAATCATCCGCAGGGAGCGGCCGGATGCGCTGCTCTCGACCGTGGGCGGTCAGACGGGCCTCAATTTGTCGGTGGAGCTGGCCGAAGCTGGAGTGCTGGACTACTACGGCGTGGAGTTGATCGGCGCCAAGATCGACGCCATCAAGAAGGCGGAGGATCGCCTGCTGTTCAAAGACGCCATGCGCAAAATCGGCCTCGAGACGCCGGGCTCGAAGCTGGTGAGAACCGAAGAGGAGGGCCGGGAATTTGCCGAGCGTCTCGGCTATCCCTGCATCCTGCGCCCCAGCTTTACCATGGGCGGGACCGGCGGCGGCATCGCTTACAATCGCGAGGATCTGCTGGAAATCCTGGAGCGCGGTCTGGCGCTTTCACCGGTACACGAGGTGCTGATCGAAGAGAGCGCGCTCGGCTGGAAGGAGTTCGAGCTGGAGGTCATGCGCGACCTGGCGGACAACGTCATCATCGTCTGCTCCATCGAGAACTTCGATCCCATGGGCGTGCACACAGGCGATTCCATCACCGTGGCGCCGGCCCAGACGTTGACCGATCGCGAATACCAGATGATGCGGGACGGCGCCATACGCTGCCTGCGGGAGATCGGCGTCGATACCGGCGGATCGAATGTGCAATTTGCGATTCATCCGGGCACCGGACGCATGGTGATCATCGAAATGAATCCGCGCGTTTCGCGCAGCTCGGCGCTGGCGTCGAAGGCCACCGGCTTCCCTATCGCCAAGATTGCCGCCAGGCTGGCCGTGGGCTACCGGCTCGACGAGATCCGCAACGACATCACGCGCAAGACACCCGCCTGCTTCGAGCCCACCATCGATTACGTGGTGGTGAAGATTCCCAAGTGGCAGTTCGAGAAATTCCCCGGAGCGGACCCCACGCTGGGCACGCAGATGAAGTCGGTCGGCGAGGTGATGGCGATTGGACGCACCTTCAAACAGGCGCTCTGGAAAGGGCTGCGCAGTCTCGAAACCGGCAAGGCTTTCGGCTCGGAAAAGCTCGACAAAAACCTGATCGCGCAGAAGCTGATCACGCCCACGCCGGACCGTCTCAACTACATTCGCTTCGCCTTCGAGAACGGATACACGGCCGCTGACATTCACGAGATGACCGCCATCGACCCGTGGTTCCTGGAGCAGGTAGAAGAGGTGGTCCGGCTCGAAGCGGAGCTGGGGCGCGAGAGCCTGGACACGGTTTCCAAGGAAATGTTGGGGCGCGCCAAACGCTACGGAATCTCCGACGCGCAGCTGGCGAAGACCTGGGACGCGCCGGAGCTGGCGGTGCGGGAGAAGCGCAAAGCGATGGGAGTGCGAGCGGTGTTCAATCGCGTGGACACCTGCGCGGCGGAATTCGAGAGCTTTACGCCATACCTGTATTCGAGCTACGAGAGCTGCTGCGAAGCGAACCCCACCGATCGGCGGAAGGTGATGATTCTGGGCAGCGGTCCCAATCGCATCGGGCAGGGGATCGAGTTCGATTACTGTTGTTGCCACGCTTCCTTCGCCCTGCAGAGCATGGACTATGAGTCGATCATGGTGAACTGCAATCCGGAGACGGTCTCGACGGATTACGACACCAGCGACCGGCTGTACTTCGAGCCGTTGACGCTCGAGCACGTGCTCAACATTTTCGACACCGAGCGTCCCGACGGCGTGATCGTGCAGTTCGGCGGGCAGACGCCGCTGACCCTGGCGCTACCCCTCAAGCGTCAGGGAGTGCCCATCATTGGAACCGATCCGGAAGACATCGACCTGGCCGAAGACCGCAAACGGTTTGGCAAGCTGCTGGAGGATCTCGCCATTCCGGCGCCCGAAAACGGCTCGGCGACCAGCGTGGAAGAAGCCTGCGCCATCGCGCGGCACATCGGGTATCCGGTGCTGGTGCGGCCCAGCTATGTGCTGGGCGGGCGGGCCATGGCGATCGCCTACGACGAGGATACGGTGCGGCAGTACGTGCGCGAGGCGGTGACGTTCTCGCAGGATCGGCCGGTGCTGATCGACCGCTTCCTGGAAGACGCGACCGAAGTGGATGTGGACGCGCTGTCGGACACTGAAGACGTGCTGATCGCCGGCATCATGGAGCATATCGAAGAGGCCGGCGTGCATTCGGGCGATAGCTCCTGCGTGCTGCCGGCGCAATCCATCCCGCCACGGCAACTGCAGATCATCGAAGACTATACCGTGCGTCTGGCAAAGGCGCTGCACGTGATCGGGCTGATGAACGTGCAGTACGCCATCAAGGATGGGACTGTGTACGTGCTGGAGGTGAACCCGAGGGCTTCGCGCACGGTGCCCTACGTCAGCAAGGCGACTGGCGTGCCGCTGGCGAAGATCGCGGTGGGGCTGATGCTGGGGAAAAAGATCCGCGACTTCACCGACGCCACTGGCGTGCTGCCGGTACCGCAGAACTTCGTCAAATCGCCGGTATTCCCGTTCAACAAATTTCCGGGCGTAGACCCCGCGCTGGGGCCGGAGATGCGCTCGACGGGCGAAGTGATGGGGGTCGGCGCGAATTTCGGTGAGGCATTCGCCAAGGCGCAGATCGGCGCGGGGACGCCGCTGCCGGAGAAGGGCACGGTGTTCATCAGCGTGAACGACCATCACAAGCAGGAGGCCGCGGAGGTGGCGCGCAAGTTCGCGGCGCTGGGCTTCCAGCTGGTGGCCACCCGTGGCACGGCCGCGGTGCTGCGCGCGGCCGGGCTAACCTGCAAGATGGTGTTCAAGGTGAACGAAGGGCGCCCCAACGCGGTGGATCTGCTGAAGGCGGGCTCCATCCAACTGGCGATCTACACCACGGCCGGCGCGCCGGCATTCTTCGATGAGAAGGCCATCCGGCGTAGCGCGGTCACGTATCGCGTGCCCTGCATCACGACGATGAGCGGCGCGCGCGCGGCGGCCGAGGCGGTGGCGGCGCGGCGGCGCGACCCCATCCGCGTGTGGAGCTTGCAGGAGATCCACCAGCGCGAGAAGACTTTGGCGTGACGCGCCGCCTGCTTACGGTTCAGATAAACAGATCGGCTGTAACCTTGAAAAACGCCGCGAGTTTCTTGGCTTGTTCTTTGCTGATGGAGCGTTTGCCGTTCAGGACTTCCGAAAGCCGTCCGCGCGTACCAAAGATGGACAGAACATCCTTGGCTGTCCGGCCGCTGGTTTCCATAAGATACGCGAGCATTTCGTGTGGAGGAACAGGCGGCAGAGGATAGCGGCGATCGTCATAAGCCTGAATCAGGATGGCAATGGTCTCCAGCAGGGCCGATTCCTCCGGCGAGAGATGGGCTTCTCCCTTTTCCATCAACGCTTCCACCGCGGCCACCATCTGGTCGTATTCCTGCTCACTTTCGATGGCTTTGACAACGATCCGATTCGCCAATCGAACGTATTTCTTTCGGTCGACTGTTAGAGTCGCGCTCATGATTTCCACGCTCCGTTTTCGTATTCCTTGTGCGTCACAATGCGCCGAATGAACAGGACCTTGCGGCTGAAGTTAAGCTCCGCAATCAGACGGTATTTGTTGCCTCCGATATCAAACACAACGTGCGGAGCAACGAGGTCCGCGGAGTTGAATGATTGTTTCACTTCGGAAAACTCCTCCAGGTGGCACGTTTCGCCACTCTGTACCAGTGCTCCAAGGCGCTTGAGGCATCGAATGTTTCTGGCAGAAAGTCCGAATCGCTTTGTGGCTCACGATGTGCACGCCCGGCTGCCTTATGGTCCCATAACGGGACCACCGCGTCAACCGTTGCCTGTGCGTGCCCAAGCAGTCTGCCGAAATTGCTGGCAGCGGCACACATCACAGCGGCAAGTCGGGCCGGTCCTCGAGCACTATGCGCCCAGTAGCGCCATGCCGCTGACTCCCACCCGCTTCGCCCGCTTCACGAACCTTTCATCCAGGCTGACGAATTTACGGCTTTCGCCTCTGCTCGCCAGATGCAGCGCGTCGGCAAACTCCAGCCCGACCGCCGCCCAATCCAGCGCTCTATGCACCGCTGTGGCATCTTCCACCCATACGTTGGCAAGCCCGGCGAGTCCCCGGAGCACGGCTACCGTCCGGTCGCCGGGCAAGCCATACACGCTTCGCAAGACCCATTCCGTTTCCAGGAACACAGTCTTCGACACCCAGATCTCTTCCGATCCGAATAACGCCATGGCCAGCGAAGCCTGACCTGGATCGTCCCTCGTAAGCAGCCGGACCACGACGTTAGTATCGACCGCGACCATGCCGCTCCTTGACTTGCCGGGCGATCGCTCGATCCATTTCTCTGAGACTCTTCGGACCGCCGTGATATTGCGCGGAACCGGCCACGTCCTCCAATCGCGAGGGCGATGCCGAAGTCAATGGGCGCAGCACCACTCCCCCCGGCGCCTCTTCCACCACGAACCGGGTGCCGGCGTCCCAGCCATGCTTGTTCCGAATCGTCTTAGGCAAAATGAGCTGACCTTTGGTTGACAGCATTGTTGTTTCCATGGCACGCATCCTCCTTTGTAAACGGTAAGATCCTGGTAAGATCATAGCATAAAAACTGGGCCGCGCCTACCTCTTCAGCATATCCTCGACCCACGGCGGTGTGGCCTCCATCAGCCGGCCCAATTCCGGCTCCAGTTGCTCCATTCTGAGCTTCATCTCCCAGGCCACCTGGCGATAGCTGAAGTGGCCTTTCACGCCGCTGCGCACGCGCGCGATGTATTCAGCCTCGGCGAAATCCATCTTGAACAGAAAGCGCGAGCGGGCGCCGAACGGCAGCAGATAATGCGACCCGGGCGCGGGCAGACCCTGCATGGCCTTCAGACCGCCATCCATGGCCTCCTGATAGATAGCCGTTGCGCCGGCTTCTTCCACTAGCGCAGGCGTATCGAAACCCAGCCGGCCCGAATAGGTCTGCCGAAATTTCTGGCAGCGGCGGTGACGGTGCAGGTCGCGATATGCGCCGATGTCGATCACCATGTCGTAAGCGTACATGCCGCCATGAAAGCCGGCCAGCAGGTCGTCGCGCCTGGTGCGGGATTCGAGCGCCACGTCCAGTACTTCAGCGCGCCACGCCGGACTGCGGTTGCGCGCGATCTCATAAAGCTCGCGGAAAGGCCGGTCCGTCACCGGATAGAGCAGCGTGGCGACGATATCGGCGGCTACGTCGGACGGCCGGATCAGATCGACCCGCACAATCTCGCCAGCTTCAGCGGCTTCGGAAGGCGGCAGATTCTGCTCGGCCCAGCGCCGCAGGCCGGCGTGCGCGTGCGCGGCATATTCATCGGCATCGGCATGGCGTGCGAGCGTAGGGGCTAGAAGCTCGCGGGCGGCGCCAGGGTCCCACACGCAATCGGGCTCAGAGGCGCAAGCCGCGGCGATCTCGTCGCCCACTTCGCGCAATTCCAGGTATTCCGCAGCCTTCAGCCGCCGGATCTGTTTTTCCAGCGTGCGGATGCTGGTCACCTGCCCGACATTGGTGGGAACGCCCCAGAACAGCAAATAGCGCGCCACATCGAAAGCGCGCGCCGCGAGATTGCGTCGATACATCTCCGGCTTCATATCTTCCGGCCGGGGCAGGCGTTCCGCAAGGCATTCAACGGCCAGCGCGTTGACCCGCGCGTAGGCCTCCAGCAGCTTGCGCGCGGCGGCCTGATAACAGCCGGCGCGATCGCCAGTCAGCTCCGGCGGCGTAACAAACCCGGCGCGGGAGAAGTCCTGATAGCGGGAGGATTTCGCCTGGCCGTCCCACAGTGCCTCCTCCTCGATCTCGGTGGCCGCCAGCTCGGAAAGGCCCTCGAAGCAGAGCACCGTGTGCCCCAGGTCGGCGATGGATGCGTGGCCGTACTGGAAGTAGAAGCTCTCCAGGAATTTCTGTGAATCGTGGGTGCGCACCCAGTCGAGCGATTGGCGGATGGAGTCGGGCGAGCGGCTATAGCGCGCCAGGGCGTACGCGCATTTTTCGGGGGGCATCGGCGCAACGGAAATTACACGCTTCGGTTTGGATTCCGGCATGAAAAAGCTATCATAACGGATTCATGCGAATACGAATTCGAAGATTGCGGCAGGACGCGGCCTTACCCGCCTACGCGCACGGCCCGGAGGAAGACGCCGGCTTAGACTTGCGGGCCGTAGAACGCGTGACCCTGGAGCCGGGCTCGCCGCACCTGGTGGCCACCGGCCTGAGCATCGAGCTGCCGCCGGGCTACGAGGCGCAAATCCGCCCGCGCAGCGGGCTGGCGTTGAAGCATGCCATCACACTGCCCAACAGCCCCGCCACCATCGACCCGGGCTATCGGGGCGAGATCCGTGTGATTCTGCTGAACCAAGGCCGCGAGCCATACGAAATCCAACCGGGCGACCGCATCGCGCAGATGGTAATCGCGCGCTACGAGCCGATCGAGTGGGAAGAAGGCGAGCTGAACGAGTCGCGCCGGGGCGAGGGAGGATTCGGGTCGTCGGGGCGCTAAAAAATGAAGCCTAAAAAATAAAGCTTAAGCCGCCCCGAAACATGCGCGGCGTCTCCATGAGCACCAGGCTGCTGCCATCCGTGGTAGGGAGCGGCAAATAGCCCTGCTGCAGAAGATTGCGCAAATCCGCGGTGAGTTCCATGCGCCATGGCAGAACCGACAACCCCGGAATCGGCTGGCGGAAGTAAATATTTAATCCCGGCTCCGGACGCACGCCGCGCGCGCAATCGAGAGGATCGGGCACCGCCCAGCGGTTGTCGGCCCACTGATAGCTGGCCACGATGTGCGTGCCGCTGTGCCGAACGGTTGCGTCCAGCCGGGTGGTTAGGGACGACTGCCTCCCGACGTGGAGCATCGAGCGCAACTCGTCGGGATTCTGGCTCACCAACTCTCCGCGCTCCGCCGTGAGCGCTCCCATCGACCCATACGTCACCGTCGCGCTCAGATTGTCGCCGAGCTTTTGAGTAGCCGATGCGAGATACCCCATGCTCGAGAAGTTTCCTGCGTCGAACATCGCGGTACCCGAGTAGAAGTCGGGAAGGATATCTCCGGTGGGCAGGAAACCGTCAGGTGACGCGATGGTCAAAGCCAGGTTGGAAACCGATTCATGGTAGGCGCTGACGCTGAATTTGCGCGAGCCTATCGTGCGAGAATAGCCCAGCTCGAAATCTTCGCCGCGCTGCACCTCGGCGCGTCCGCCCTGCAACGATACCAGCGGAAACTGGCCCAGCGCGTCAACGTCCCGCTGCAATTGGCCGTCGAGGCTGCCGGAACCCGCCGGCTCCGGTCGTGCGTTGCCGGTGGTATAGTCGAACTCGATTTCGCCGTTATTGCCAAGCGAATAGGTCAGCTTGGCAAACGGGCTGAAGTAGCTCAGGTGATCCATGAAGGATATCGAGTCCAGGGCCGCGCCGTACTCGAGCGATAGCGCGTCGGAAATCTGGGCGTGGTCGTCGAAATTGACCGTGACGCTGCGCAGGACAGGCACTCCGGAATCCGTGCCGAAGATCTCGGCGCCCATGCGGTCCGGCAGGAACAACTCACGGACGGTCACCGATACTTCGGGGCTGGCGGAGCCAACGTTCCGGCTATAAGTCGTCCGGAAAGCCGCTGACGGAATGCCCGACTGCGCCCCGGTACCGACGTTGCCCGCAAATTGGAGCTGGTTGGTACCAAATAGCGACGTGCCCAGAGCGAACGCCGTGCCCATGTCGGCGCTGCTTCCGAAACCGGAAACCGGCGCGCCATCGCCGGCTGACAGCAGCAGCAATCCGCGCGTATCGGAGAAAACCACCCGGTGCGGTTTGGGCTCATCCAGACTCACGTTCGGCAGCAGGCGCAACACGGGCCGCGTGGAATTTGCCGTGCGCAAGACCCATTTCCAGTCGTCCATCATGAAGACGGGTGGCTCGGCGGGATAAACCAGGCGGACGGAACTGAACAGCGTCGCCATGCTCACGTTGAGCGCGCTCCGCATACCCGGCTGAACCAAAATGTTGTCCTTGATTGCCGGAACGAAGCTGGCCAGCGTCACGCGGATGGAGTAGATGTCGGGAAGCAGGCCGGCAAACGAAAAAGTGCCCTTTTCATCGGTAAAGACTTTCTCGGCAAGGCGGTCTTGCCGGGTGAAAAGCATCACGGCAGCGCCCATCTGGGGAACACCGCCGCCATCCGTTACCAAGCCGGTGATGACTCCCGAGAGGCTGACAGTATCCGCCCCGGAGACGGGATCGGGTACCCAAAGGCACGCCAACCCGACAACCACGCTGGCAAGCGAGATGTGCGTTCGCGCACTCATCATCAGCCGACGCTGAGCATAACCGCGGGATTAAAAAACCCGCTTTGTTTAGGTTACCGTAAATTGGGCAGACGGTGTTAAGGTCTGGTTCCGATTTTTATCCGTAATCTTCAACTTCAGGGTGTACTGGCCCGGCTGTAACTTCCCTAGCGGCAGCAGCTTTTCCACGGTCACCTGCGAAGCCGAGGCGCCCGGCAGACTGCCCACATCCTCGGTGAAATCGAAAATCTTCTCGTTGCTCCCGTTCTTGACCACCTCATACTCGATCAGACCGCTGGGCTTTTGGGTCTTTTCGTCCGGGCCGAAGTTGTACAGCTTGAAATAGATGCCCATCTTCTCGTCACGCTTGAAACTGTCGTTCACGCGCGGGCGGACTTTGGTGGTCCCGATCACAAACTGCCCCGTGCCAATGCTGCGCGTGGGGACCTTTTCAATGAGGTCCGCCAGCACGATGGTGCTGGACATCAGCTTCTCCATATCCAGATGCGGCACGTTCAGGGCGGTCTCGTAGTTGTTCATGTTGCCGCCCACTATATCCTTAACCACCACGTTAAGCCGATAGGTTCCGGGCGGCAGCGGAATCGATTTCTGGTAAATCGAGGAGCGCTGCGCGTAGGCCTGCAACATTTCCGTGGGGCTGGTCACTTCCACGGTGTCCTCGAAGGTTTGCACCACGCGCCGCGTCATCGTGGTGATGCGTCCGAAGATATTGACGGCCGCCTTCTGCACGCCCTCCTTGGCTTGGAACTGCAGATCCTTATTCTCCAACTGCAGGGTGACGTTGGTGAGAATGGAAGCTTCGGTGAGCGGGAAGAAATCGGCGCGCACCTTCATGGGCAGGATGTTAAAAGTGATCTTGGACGTTACCGCGGCTTCCAGGTCCGTGAACTTGACCTTCGGCGGCTTCTGCAGGTTGGCATACTGCTCCAGGCGAGTGAATTCGTTCATACTCTCGGGCGTACCGCCGAATGCCTGGCCAAGGTGAGTGCCGTCGGTATTCTGGAAGCGCTGCGTCTTGGTGGAGAGTCCCATCTGCTCCATCAGCGTGAGCCCGGCGCCGGGAACATATAACAGGGCGTCCTTTTCGGAAGGGTCCATGGTCAGGTGATACTCGCCTGACATGGTCGGATCCACGAACTCGATAATGATGTTGGTGCCGATGCCCTCGAGGTACCGGTAGCGCCATTGCTCGAACGGATAGGTGGACGTTTCGCCGCCGCCCTCTTCCATGGGCCGCTCGTAGGTGCCTCCGGAAGGATGCGAGTCGATTTCATCCGGCGGGCCGTAGGTGATATAGATGCGGCCACGGTCCGTTTTCCAGCCCGGGATTCCCGAAGCGTAGTGATCGTTGGCGTACGCGATACGCCGGTAGTGCTCTTCCTTGAACTCGTTCTCTTCGGTATCGGGCGTGGGGTCGCGCCGCAGCCAGAACGACTCGATGAACGATTCGCGCTCCTCGTCGCTCGCCAGGCGCTTGAAAGCGGCCCGCTCCTCATCGGTGATGATGTAGACGACGTCTTCGTTCAGCCACTTCTTGTACGGGGTCTCGAGTTCCTTGCGCAGTTTTTCGGCTTGCTTGCGCTTCTGTTTTTCGGTGAGCGGCTTGGCCACCGTCTCGCGCGCCGGAGCCGCGTTCTGCTGATCGTCTTTTTGATCTGGTTTCGGATCCTGGCAAACCACCGCGCCCGGCAAGATCAAACCAAGGGAAACGCAGGAAAACAAAACATATCTACGAACCATACGCAACGCCTCCCGAACAACGGTCTTTTTCGTTAATCTATTGTAAGGCCCAGGTTTAACGCCAGTCAAGTTGGGCCGCCGCCACCACACTGGGCGCACGTTTCACGCGGGCGGCGACCTGATACAATCTCCTTCCATGAGCAGATCCGCTCTGGTTGTTGCCATGGCTTGCGCCGCGACTCTGGCCGCCGCGCCTCTCGATCGGCTGGATAAGGTGGATAAGAAGGACGTCGAATACGCCCGCCCGGGCGGGAAGCCCTTACTGGTCGACCTGCATGTTCCGGAAGGACCAGGGCCGTTTCCCGCCGCCATTCTCGTCCATGGCGGAGGGTTCGACGAGGGGAGCAGAAGCACCAATGTCCGACCGTTGTTCGACGTGCTGGCGGGCGCCGGATTGGCGTGGTTCAGCATCGATTACCGGCTCGCGCCGGAGTTCCATTTTCCGCAAGCGAGCGAGGATGTCCGCAGCGCCATCCTGTGGGTGAAGGCCAACGCCGCGGCGTACCGTGTGGACATCTCGAAGATCGCGCTCATCGGCGAGTCGGCCGGCGGGTTTCTGGTTAACTACGCCGGAACGCACGAGACGCCGGAAACGAAAGTTGCGGCTGTGGTGGATTTCTACGGGCCGGTCGATTACGGAAAGCTGGCTGAACTGCGGCGCGATCATCCGGAGCGCTTCAACATGACGACGATCAACCGGCACGCGTCGAACGGCGGCGGCATACATTTCTTCGGCGCGGAACAACTCGACGAGGCAGGCCTTGCCAAGCTGCGCGCGCTCGCGCCGATTGCCGCGGTCCATCCGGGAATGGCGCCGTTCCTGTGCATACACGGGACCAGGGACGATCAGGTGGCGTATGAGCAATCGCCGGCCATGTGCGACGCGATGCATAAAGTGGGCGCGGCTTGCGAGCTGATTACGATCGAAGGCGGCGGGCACGGCACGGCAGGTTGGCGCGCGCCGGAAATGCAGCACTGGAAGCCTGAGATGGTTGCGTGGCTGAAGAAGACGCTCGATGTGCAGTAATTTGAGAAGGCGAATCTGTGCCGCTATGCCGGGTTGGCAGCGACCCTGATTGTATGCAGGGCCGGGGGTTGAGTAGGGACTAAGATCTCTTCGGAAGGATCGACCCATGGTAATTGACCTCAAACCGGAACAGCAGCGCATGATCGATCTGGCGATTTAGTCTGGCGTATTTCATAACTCCGATGAAGTAATTGCGACGGCGCTATTGCTACTGGCCGACGATATCGAGGACGGAGCCGTGTCGGAAGCGAGAAGCCAGGAGCCGCGCTTCACTCTGGCCGAGGTGGAAGTGGAATCGCGCGCGCTCGGCAAAGTGAAGTGACGGAATATCTCGTCACCTTCGCCGCCTCCGCCAAGAAAGAGCTTAAGGATTTACCGTCCGATGGAATCGGGCGGCTGCTTCTCAGAATCCGCGAACTGGCCGGCAACGACCAATGTTTGTCGTGCATGCTCTCGTTCGCGCGGGGCAGGTCGAACCGGTGCGCCGGCGGCACATATAATAAAGGAACATGTCCTCGGCATTCGTGGATCTCGCGCCTCCGGAAGCGATCGCCAGGTACGAGCCGGTCATTGGCCTGGAAGTACACGTTCAGTTGGCCACCGTGACCAAGATTTTCTGCGGTTGCCCGACGAGCTTCGGCGCCCAGCCGAACAGCAACGTTTGCCCGATATGCCTGGGTTTGCCAGGCGCGCTGCCGGTCCTGAATCGTGCGGCGGTCGAGCTCGCCATCAAGGCGGCCCTGGCGCTGCACTGCCGGGTGCGTCCGGTTTCGCGTTTCGCGCGCAAGAATTATTTCTATCCCGATTTGCCCAAAGGCTACCAGATCTCGCAATACGAGGAGCCGCTGGCCGAGCAGGGGTGGGTTGAGATTCCGGTGGATGGCGCGCTCAAGCGCATCGGGGTCACTCGCGTCCACATGGAGGACGATGCCGGCAAGAGCATCCACGATGGTTTCCGGGATTCCGACCGTTACACCTACGTGGATCTGAACCGCAGCGGTACGCCGCTCATCGAGATCGTCGGCGAGCCGGATCTGCGCAGCTCACAGGAAGCTTACGATTACCTGACCGAGCTGAAGCAGACACTCGAATTCGTGGATGTTTCCACCTGCGACATGGAAAAGGGACATCTGCGGTGCGATGCCAACGTGTCGGTGCGGCTGAAGGGGGCCGCGCGCCTCGGCACCAAGGCCGAGATTAAAAACCTGAACTCGTTCCGCTTTCTGAAGCTGGCCCTGGACCACGAGATCGGGCGGCAGGTGGCCATCCTGGAGAGCGGCGGCAAGATCCTGCAGGAGACCCGCCTGTTCAATCCCGACACCGGCGAGACGGCCGGTATGCGCAGCAAAGAGCACGCGCACGATTACCGCTACTTTCCGGAGCCGGACCTGGCGCCGCTGCGCGTTAGCGACGCTTGGCTGGATGAGATTCGGGCGCGGATGCCGGAGCTGCCGGCCGCCAGGCGCGCGCGCTTCATGGAGAGTTACGGGCTGCGCGAATACGATGCCGAGGTGCTGACGGCCAGCCGCGCGATAGCCGAATATTACGAGAAGGCGGCCACGCGATCGGGCCAGCCCAAGACCGCCGCCAACTGGGTGATGGGCGATCTGATGGGCGCGCTCAAGGCCGCGGGCAAGGAGATTGACGAATCCCCCGTTGGTCCCGAGCAGCTTGGCGAGCTGGTGGCGCTGATCCAGAAGGGCGAGATCTCCGGCAAGCTTGCCAAGGAGATCTTCCCCAAGATGTTTGCGAGCGGCGAGGCGGCGGCGGCCATCATTACGAGCGAAGGACTGCGGCAGATCAGCGATGCCGGCGCGCTCGAGAAGATCGTGGACGAGGTGCTGGCGAGCAACGCCAAGCAGGTGGAACAGTACAAGAGCGGCAAGACCACGGTGCTCGGTTTCCTGGTCGGCCAGGCGATGAAGGCCTCGCGGGGACAGGCGAATCCCGGGGTTGTGAGTGACTTGTTAAAGAGGAAACTATGTTAAAAGAAGGCGATCAAGCTCCTGACATTCAAGTAGAGAGCGATGCGGGCGAGCCGTTCGATTTGGAGAGCCTGCGGGGGAAGAAGGTTGTTTTGTATTTTTATCCGCGGGCCAGCACTCCGGGCTGCACCGTCGAAGCCGGCGAGTTTCGCGATGCCATCCAGCAGTTCGAAGAGAAAGGCGCGGCGGTGATCGGCGTTTCTCCGGACAGCCCGAAAGCGCAGACCGGCTTCAAAGAGAAGGAGTGTCTGCCTTTCACGCTGCTGTGCGATTTGGATAAGAAGATCGCGAAGACTTACGGTGTGTGGCAGGAGAAGAACATGTACGGCAAGAAGGTGATGGGGATCGCGCGCACCACTTTCGTTATCGACGAGCAAGGCAAGATTCAGAAGATCTTCGCCAAGGTCAAACCGGCGGGGCACGCCGCGGAAGTGCTGGGCGCGCTTTGACCACTATCTCGCGCGCCTCAAACATGAACGCCGAATCGAGTCAGTATTTGGCGTCGCCCAAAATTTGTGATGTCTAAGGCCCTGCTGTCGAGATCCGGGATCACCCATTTCCTTTGCAGCGCGACTCTCAGAAGAGCCGCCCCCAGCGCCCCGCCCACATGCGGCCGCCGCTCACTCCAATCGAGGCATGCGTATGCGAACCGCCGGCGCAGCGTCCGAGTTGCGTCAAGGTCAATGCCAAGCGCGGCAAACGCCTTTGTTCCGTCGAGAGTGAGGTTGAGCGCATCGCCGCCGCCCGTCGAACCGGCTGACAGCCAGCCAAGGGCCTGGAAGCGATCGTGGAGCGCCACGCCCAGTGTGCCCGCCATGTGATCGTAGCAAGTCCGCGCGGCGCGCAGCCGGCTCGGCGTATTTGGCACGAACTGCCCGCGGGAGACGCCGGCGAGGACGCTCAGCCCTTCCAGCGCACCGGCCACGTTGGGCCCTTCCAGACTGTAATAGCGATGCTTCCCCTGGATGAACACGGTCACCAGATGCTCCGTCTTCAGCCGATTCAGGTGCACGCTGGCGGTTGACGGACTCACCTCAGCCACTATCGCAAGCTCGGTGCTGGTGCGTGCATGGCCGTCTACCAGGCAATAAAGCATGCGAGCCCGGGCCGGCTCGCCGATCGCAGCGGCAATTCTGGAGACCGCCACGTCAACATGTTCTTCGACACTCATACTTTGATTGTAGACGAAGTGTCCATGTAGCCAGGAGAGCCAGGAAGCCGTCGTAGAATGGCAGGATGCCATCCCGCATCGCCGCAGTCTTCGCGCTGGCCGCCGCGCTGGCCATGCCGGCGGAACTGACCTACCAAAAGCCGCCGCACGAGATCCTGGATGTTCTAGATGCGCCGTCTCCGCCGTTGATCTCGGTAAATCCAACGCGCGATTACGCCATTCTGATGCAGCCGTTGCGCTACCCGCCGATCGCCGAGGTGGCGCAACCCATGCTGCGTCTCGCGGGGCTGCGCATCGACATCCGCACCAACGGTCCGCACCTGCCGTTTTACAGCACTGCGTACACTATCAAGCGGCTATCGGATGCATCCGATATTCGCGTTGCGGCGCCCCCGGATGCGAAGCTGGGCGCGCCAGTCTGGAGCCCCGATGGCAAGCAGTTCGCCTTCACCAACACGACTGTCAACGCCATTGATTTGTGGATCGGAGCCACCGCCAGCGGGCAGACGCGGCGCATGGCCGCCATTCGCTTGAATGCCGTGATGGGTCAACCGATGGTCTGGCTCGCCGATAGCCGCACGCTATTAGTGCGCGCGATTCCAGAACATCGCGGCGAGGCGCCCGCCGATGCGGCCGCGCCCACGGGTCCGCACGTGCAAGAGAGCTCCGGCCGGTCGGGACCCGTAGTCACTTACGAAGACATGCTGAGCACGCCGCGTGACGAAGATCTGTTCGATTACTACGCGACCGCACAGCTCGTGTATTTAGACGGGTCTACGGGGAAGGTCGCGCCGGCGGGCAAGCCCGGCATTTTCGAAAGCGCGGAGCCGTCGCCGGATGGGCTGCATCTGTTGGTCTCCCGCGTACACCGGCCTTACTCGTACCTGCATCCTGTCTTTCGGTTTCCGCAGATGGTTGAAGTATGGGACAGAGCCGGACAGAAACTCTACCAACTGGCCGACCTCCCGCTGGCCGACCGTATTCCGGTAGAAGGCGTGCGGACCGGCCCACGCGCGTCTCAGTGGCGTCCGGACGAAGCCGCCTCGCTCGTTTGGGTTGAAGCTATGGACGGAGGCAATCCGAAGGAGAAAGTACCGCATCGCGACCGCATCCTGACACTGGCCGCGCCGTTTCAGTCGCAGCCTCGCGAGATTTTCGAAACGGTCGAGCGCTTCACCGGTCTCGAAGCGCTGGCCAAAGGCGGCCATGCTCTGGTAACCGATTACGAGCGCGACAAGCGTTGGGCGCGCACTATCGAGATCGGTTGGAATACGGCCAATGCGGAAGGCCGCGTGATCTTCAGCCGCAACGTGCAGGACCGCTATCACGACCCGGGCCGTCCCGTAATGGCCCGCCTGCCGAACGGGCAGCAGGCCATCCTGCAACACGGCGACGACATCTATCTGACGGCGGAAGGCGCCAGTTCGTCGGGCGACCATCCGTTCCTCGACCGCTACAACCTGGTGACGCAGAAATCCGAGCGTCTGTTTCAATCCGGCAAAGGCAGCTATGAAACCGTGGTCGCGGTCTTGGACGACAACGGCGCGCGCCTGTTGACGAGGCGCGAAGGTCCGGCGGAATTTCCGAACTATTACATACGGGCGGGAGAATCGCTGACGCCGCTCACTCAGATGGCGGATCCCACGCCGCAGGTGCGCGGCATCCGCAAGCAAATTGTAAGCTACCGGCGCGAGGACGGCGTGCCTTTGTCGTTTACGCTGTACTTACCGCCGAACTATAAAGATGGCACGCGGCTGCCTACTCTGCTCTGGGCTTATCCGCTGGAATACAACGACGCGGACACGGCCGGGCAAGTCAGCGGCTCGACGGACCGGTTCACCCAGTTCACCGGCGCGGGGCTGCACTTACTTTTCCTGCTGCAAGGATACGCCGTGCTGGATAACGCCGCGATGCCGGTGATCGGCGATCCCGAAACCGTGAACAACACCTATGTCCAGCAGATTGTGATGGACGCGAAAGCGGCTATCGACAAGGCGGTCGAAATGGGTGTCACGGACCGGGATCGCGTGGGCGTGGGAGGCCACAGCTACGGCGCTTTCATGTCTGCCAATCTGCTGGCGCATTCCGATCTGTTCCACGCGGGAGTGGCTGAAAGCGGCGCCTACAATCGCACGCTTACGCCGTTTGGGTTTCAAACCGAACGCCGCACTCTTTGGGAGGCGCCGGATATTTATCTGCGGATGTCACCATTCCTGCTGGCCGATAAGATCAAGACACCCATCCTTCTCATTCATGGCGAGGCGGACAACAATACCGGCACGTTTCCGATCCAATCCGAGCGGATGTATCAGGCGATTCGCGGCAACGGCGGAACGGTGCGGCTGGTGATGCTTCCGTTGGAGTCGCATGGTTACGGCGGGCGCGAATCGATCGAGCACGTGTTATGGGAGGAGTTGAACTGGTTTGACAAGTATCTGAAGAAGCCATGATGTAAGGCGGTGGGCTGGTCCGGCTGAAGCCGCAGCCGCCAAAGTCGAACCTGCTACTTGCTGGATGACCCGCAGTCGCGTAAATCACTCCTCAGACGGGTCCGCGGCGCGCGCTGGCCAAAGTACCTCTATGTAGACCTTGTTCTCCGCTTCCCAAAATGCGTAATATACCTTCCAGTTGTGCGCCCGGAAGCGCCGCAACCCGGCCCAGCGTCCGCCCGGTTCGACCTGATACATGCGCGGGTGGGTCTCAATCACGGTAATTTTCTGAAGAATTTCGGCGCGGATTGCGGATGGAAGACCTTCGAATCGGAAGCGGGCCTCTCGGGTCCATACTACTCGGGGTGGCGGCGGTGCCACTCCACCACCTCCGCATGGTCGAAGACGCGCCCGGCACGCACGTCCGCACGGGCCCGCTCGAGTGCGGCTCCAAGATCCTGATCCTGCACGATCTCTTGGTCGATTTCCAAGGTGGATGGCCCGAGGATGGTCTCAACGATGAACTTCACTACCTCCTCGGGAGGCAGGTTCATCTCGCTGGCTTTAGCGGTCAGCCGTTCAGTCACGTCCTCGGGAAAAGAGACCTGCATGACGTCATCTCCATCATAGCCTAGCAGAAACAGGTCCCTTCCCGCGCCAGCAAAACGGATGGCTGGGACCATCCCGGACGCATGCCACAAAAGTCTCAGCGCAATGTGATATCTTCTGGGGGCACCGCAAATGACCTTCGATACCGCCCGGGCCGCCCTGCTGCGGCGCAAAGTCGCCTGGCGCATCATGCCGCTGGTGATCCTCATTTATCTGGTGGCTTATCTCGACAGGGCCAATGTCGGCTTCGCGAAGCTGCGCATGGCCCGCGACCTGCAATTCTCCGACGAAGTCTTCGGCCTGGGCATCGGCATCTTCTTCCTCGGCTATCTCACGCTGGAAATTCCCGGCGCGCTGCTCGTCGAACGCTGGAGCGCGCGCAAATGGTTCGCGCGGATTCTGATCACCTGGGGCCTGATCTCGGCCTGCACGGCACTTGTCCGGACGCCCATGCAGTTCTACGTTGTGCGGTTTCTCCTCGGTGTCGCCGAAGCCGGTTTCTTTCCTGGCATCATCGTCTACTTCACGCATTGGTTTCCGATGCGCGAGCGCGCGCTGGCCATGTCGGGCCTGATCATGGCGGTGCCCATCAGCCTCGCGATCGGCGCGCCGTTGTCGGCGCTGCTGCTGGATGTTAACTGGCATGGTTTGCCGGGCTGGCAATGGCTGTTCATCTTCGAAGGGCTGCCCGCGGTGGTGATGGGCGTGGTCACTCTTTTTGTCTTGACCGACCGGCCGCGCCACGCGAAGTGGCTGAGCGAGGAGGAGCGCAATTATCTGGAAGGCGTGCTGGCGCGCGAAGCCGAGGCCAAGGACGTCGTGCGCAAAGTCAAGGTGACGGAGGCTCTGCGCCTGCCCAACGTATGGCTGCTCGCGCTCGGCATCTTCGCCACCAACACCGGCGGCTATTCGCTCACGTTCTGGCTGCCGACCACGGTGAAGAGTCTGTCGGGCGGGTCGGACCGTTCGACGCTTCTGTACAGCGGGCTGTTCTATTTGTGCGGTGTGGTGGGCGTGCTCTACTCCGGCTATTCGTCGGACCGTAGCGGCGAACGCAAATGGCATTGTGTCGCGGGTCAGCTCCTCACCGGGTTGCTGCTGGCTGCCAGCACCATTCCTGGCCAGCCGTTCGGCCTCGTCATGGTCTGGCTCTTTCTAACGGGTTTGGTCGCCACTTCGTGGTCTCCGCCGTTTTGGGCGCTGCCGACGATCACGCTCACTGCTTCGGCGGCCGCCGCGAGCATCGGCCTCATCAACATCTTTGCTAACCTGGCGGGTTATCTCGGCAACCATCTGTTTGGTTTCTTGAGATCGCGGGGCATGAGTGACGGTAACGGCCTGCTGTTTCTCGCCGGATGCTATCTGCTCGGCGGCGCCATCGTGAGCCGGGTGCGCGTGCAACAGTTATGACTTCGTCCCTGTTTGACCTGACTAACAAGGTGGCTGTGGTCACCGGAGCCGCGCAAGGCATGGGCCGCGCGATGTCCATGGCCCTGGCCGAAGCTGGAGCCGACCTCCTGCTGGTAGACCGCAACGAAGCCGGGGTGCGCCAAACCGCGGCGAGCATCGCCCTACTGGGCCGCCGCGCCGAGTTCGCGGTACAAGACGTCTCCGAACCCAAACAGGTTCGCGAGATATTTCAGCGCCTGGATGCCGAGTTTGGCCGCATCGACTTCATGGGAAACGTCGCCGGCGAGGGCCTTCTCGGCAAGCCCGAAGAGATTTCGCTCGAAGATGTGGAGCAGGTCTGGCGCAACCTCGTGCTGGGCCGGTTTTGTGCTTGTCAGGAAGCGGGCCGCCGGATGATCGCCGCCGGCCGCGGCAGCATCGTCAATATCGGCTCGCTCGCCAGTATCAGCGCGCTGGGCCGTGGCCACATCGCGTACAGCATGGCGATGGGCGCCGTGGCGCAGATGACCCGCGAGCTTAGCACCGAGTGGTCCGGCCATGGCGTGCGCGTCAACGCCATACTTCCCGCGCAGGTGCTCAATCCAGGGCTTGAAAAACGGATGGCTGAATCGCCCGGACTTCGCGATCAGTTCTTGAGCGGGATCCCCGCCGGCCGCTTCGGCAACCCCGACGACATCAAGGGCCTGGCGGTGTTGCTCGCCTCCGACGCTTCGCAGTGGATCACCGGCGCGCTCATCCCCATGGATGGCGGCAACCTCGCATTGAACGGCGGCGGTTCGGTGCGGCATCGCCGGATGGACGTTACCCCATGACCGCTGACCAGGCCTTCCTGTACCGCACGATGCAGCTCATCCGGACTACGGAAGAGCAACTCGCACGCTTGCACGCGCGCGGCCTCGTGCACGGCGCGTGTCACACCTACGTAGGGCAGGAAGCCATCGCGACCGGCGTGTGTGCGCACCTGCGCGCCGATGATGCAATCTTCAGCACGCACCGCGGCCACGGCCACGCGCTCGCCAAGGGTCTGCCGCCGTGCGAGCTGATCGCCGAACTGCTCGGCCGCTCCACCGGTTGCTCGCGCGGGCGTGGCGGCTCGATGCATCTGTTCTCACCCGAAATCGGCATGATGGGCACCAGCGGCATCGTGGGCCCGTGCATCCTGCAGGCCGCCGGCGCCGGTTATACTTTCCAACTGCTCAAGACCGATCAGGTGGCGGTCGCGTTCTTCGGCGATGGCGCCGTGAACAATGGCGCCTTTCACGAGGGCCTGAACCTCGCCGCGATCTGGAAGCTGCCCGTGTTGTTTGTCTGCGAAAATAATCAGTACGCCACCGAAGTGCCATTTCAGTATGCGGCGGGCAATCCGGACGTGGCTTCGCGCGCGGCCGGCTACGGGATCGCCGGGGTCCAACTCGACGGCAACGATGTGGTTGCGGTCGCCAGCGCGGCGGGCGAGGCCGTGGCGCGAGCGCGATCGGGCGACGGTCCGACGCTGTTGGAATCGAGGACCTACCGTACGCGCCCGCACGCCGAAGGCATGGGCGACTATACGTATCGTACTCGCGAGGAAGTTGCCCGATGGCGCGAACGGTGCCCCATTCGGCGCTACCGGGCCGCGCTGATCGAAAGCGGGCAAGCCGGCGCCGCTGAACTCGACACCATAGATGCCGAGGTGAACGCCACGGTGTTGGCCGCGAGCGAGGTGGCGGAGAAGGCGCCATGGCCCGAGGCGCGCGATGCGGCGGCGCACGTCTACGCATCTCCGGCCACAAAGCCGCGTAGCGCCGAGCCTGGTGAAGCAGCCGGCGCCGGCCGGGAAATCTCTTTTGTCGCCGCCACGCTCGAGGCGCTAGACCACGAGATGGCCCTCAACCCGCGCATCTTCGTCCTGGGCGAGGGCGTCGGCGAGCGCGGCGGAAACTTCGGTACCACCATGGGGCTGTTTGCAAAGTACGGCGCCAGGCGGCTCCGCGATACGCCCATCTGCGAGCGCGGCTTCGTAGGCCTCGCCTGCGGCGCGGGCATGACCGGTAGCCGGCCGATCGTCGACTTTATGTTCGTCGACTTCATCAACGATGCGTTCGGCGAGTTGATCAATCAGATCGCCAAGATGCAGTACATGAGTAGCGGCCGTCTCAAAATGCCGGTGTTGCTGCGCGGCTGCATCGGCATCGGCCACTCCGCCGCGACGCACCACTCGGGCAGCTATCACGCAATTTATAGCCACATCCCCGGTCTGCGTGTGGTGGTGCCTGCGACGCCCTACGATGCGAAGGGCCTGTTCATGCGCGCTCTCCGTTGCGACGATCCCGTCCTGTTCCTCGAGCCCCGCGAGCTTATGTCGGTCAAAGGTCCCGTGCCGGCCGATTTCTACGAGATTGAATTCGGCAAGGCGCGCATTCACCGCGAGGGAACACAAGTCACCGCGGTGGCCATCGGCCAAATGGCGCCGCGCACGCTGGCCGCGGCAAATGAGTTGGCCGCGCAAGGCATCTCGGTCGAAGTGGTCGACCCGCGCACGGTGTCGCCGCTGGACACTGCCGCGATTCTCGCTTCAGTGCGGAAGACCGGCCGGCTGCTGGTGGTCGACGAGTCGTTCGGCCCCTGTGGCCTCGCGTCGGAGATCGCGACGCAAGTGGCCTGCGCGGGCTTTGACGATCTGGACGCTCCCATCCGCCGCCTGCATGGCACGTTCGCTCCTACGCCCTACAGCCCAACCCTCGAAGCGGCCATGATCCCGAACGCCGGGACAATCGCCGCCGCGATCCGGGAGTTGGTGAACGAGTAGCTCCCGCGCCATGCCGATTGAAATCACAGTTCCGCGTCTCGGCTGGTCGATGGAGGAAGGCGCCTTCGCCGGCTGGCTGAAGCAGAATGGCGATCATGTATCCGCCGGCGAGCCGCTGTTTGCCATGGAGAGTGACAAGGTGACGATGGACGTCGAGTCACTCGACAATGGGATCCTCTATGTGCCGCCTGGCGCGCCTGAGCCGGGCGCGGTCGTAGTCGTGGGCCAGCGCCTGGGATTCCTGCTCGCGCCGGGTGAGCCCGCGCCCGATGCTCCCATTCGAGACAGGCCCACTCCTGTGACACCGCGCGCGCGCCGCGTCGCCGCCGAACTCGGCGTTGACACAGCCCAGTTGCGAGGCAGCGGCCGCGGCGGGCGGATTCGCGAAGCGGACGTGCGCGCGGCTGGCGCCGTTCCCATCACCGCTCTGCGGCATACCATCGCCAGACGCATGATGGAGAGCCGGCAGAATACCGCGCCGGTCACCCTCACCAGTCGTGCCGATGCCACCGCGCTGGTTGCGCTGCGGAACCAGTGGAAATTCGCGCCCGGTCCCGGACCGGTGCCGTCTTACACCGACATCCTCGCCAAGCTTGTCGCCATCGTCTTGGCAAGCCATCCGGCTCTGGGCGGGCTGTCCGGCAAGGCGCACATTGGCATCGCCGTCGACACTCCAGAAGGCTTGCTGGTCCCGGTGCTACGCGACGTCGCTGCATCGAGTCTCGCGGATCTGGCCCGCCGTTCCCGCGAGCTGATCGAGGCCGCCCGGGCACACCGGCTGCGCGCCGAGGATCTCGCGGGCGGCACGTTCAGCATCACCAATCTTGGCGCATTCGGCATCGACGCGTTCACGCCGATCATCAATTTTCCCGAAGCTGCTGTGCTGGGAGTCGGTGCGATTCGCAAAGAGCCCGTGGTGCTGGAGAGCGGTGAGGTGGCCGCGCGCGAGCAGATGACGCTGAGCTTGACGTTCGACCATCGCGTCGTCGATGGAGCCCCAGCCGCGCGCTTCCTGCAGGCCCTGGTCCATTTGATCGAAGACTTAGGTGGGACGGACCTCCTGCCCGGTCCGTCTTCTTAGTGCCGCTAACCGCTGACTACGTTTCGCGCCGGCTTACCATTCAAGACGTCGTGGATGATCATGGCGGCCTTCTGGCGCAACTCCGTCACCGATTGTTGCGAATAGAAAGCGCAATGCGGAGTAATCAGACATTTCTTTTGCAGCCGGAGCTCTTCGCCAACGGTCGGCTCTTTTTCAATCACGTCGAGCGCGGCGCCTGCGAGTGGTCCGCTCCGCAATCCCTCCGCCAAGGCCCGCTCGTGCAGCACCGGGCCCCGCGCCGTGTTGATCAGGAAGGATCCTTGTTTCATCCTGCTGAGTTCCGTTGCGGCAATCAGGTGGAAAGTCTCCGCGGTCAGTGGGACATGTACGGAAACAATATCCGACTGCTCCAGCAGCGAATTCAGATCCGGCCAGCGGCACACACCCAGAGCCTTCTCGTAACCAGCGCTAACGTAAGGATCGTAAAAACCGATCTGTAATCCAAACGCCTTTGCCCGTAACACCACGGCAGTACCAATCCTTCCACAGCCGATAATGCCGAGACTAAGCTCCCGCAGGCGACGGTTCGCCGCACAAACTCGCCAATTCCAGTTCCCGGCTGCAACATCGGCCAGGGCATCCGGCAACCCGCGCAGTAACGCGAGCATCAGCGCGATGGCGTGGTCCGCGACCTCCTCGGTGCCGTAATCGGGCACATTACAAACCACGATCCCGAGCCGGGTAGCTTCGGCCACATCCACATTGTCGAAGCCGACGCCGTTACGGACGACCACCGTCCCGCGCCGCATACGGCTCAGAGAAAGGTGGCTGATCCGCGAGTTGGACGACACGATACAACCATCAATTTCCCCGGCGATTTCGGCGAACTCGCGTTCTTCATGAACGTGCATCGGCTTGAGTTCCGCGACGTCTGCCAGCACTGCGCGTTCGATGTCACATTCGGAAGACCCGGGACCGACGGCAGAGTCCAGCATCACGACCAGGTGAGACATAATTGTTAGTTCGAAGCGAAAGCCAAAGACAAGTATATACTCAACTGTTTGGTCTCCTCATGAAACTTTATCTGAAAAAGCTGGTTCTCACTCTCGCCTGCGCGCTGGCTTGTTTGGCTTCCCCGACGCCTAAGAACCCGGAGCTCGCGCGCTGGGAGGAGGAGGCCCGCTACGTCACCATCGTCCGCGACGATTGGGGTATCGCGCACGTCTACGGCAAGAGCGATGCCGACGCTGTGTTCGGCATGATCTATGCACAAAGCGAGGACGACTTCAATCGCGTCGAGACCAACTACATCAACGCAATGGGGCGGCTCGCGGAAGCCGAGGGCGAGTCCAAAATCTATCTGGACCTGCGGATGAAGCTCTTCATCGATCCGGAAGCGCTTCGGAAGGAATATACAGAAAGCCCGGAATGGTTGCAGAAGCTCATGAACGCATTCGCCGACGGCTTGAATTTCTATCTCTATAAGCACCCCGAGGTGACGCCGAGAGTCATTCAGCGATTTGAGCCTTGGATGGCGCTCAGCTTTACCGAGGGCAGCATCGGCGGCGATATCGAGCGCGTGAATCTCAAACAGCTTGAAGCGTTCTACGGCAACGGCCCGGTCAAGCAGGCGCTGAATCGCAGCCTTCCTCATGACCGGATCGCCGAGCCGACCGGATCGAATGGCATGGCTATCGCGCCCTCGAACACCGCCGTGCATCACGCGTTATTGCTGATCAATCCGCACACTTCCTTCTTCTTCCGATCCGAATTGCAGATGGCGAGCGAGGAAGGGCTGAATGCCTATGGCGCCGTGACCTGGGGCCAGTTTTTCATCTACCAGGGATTCAACGATCGCGCCGGTTGGATGCACACGTCGAGTGGCGCGGACGCGATCGACGAGTATCTCGAGACCATTACCAGGACGGGCGATCGTGTCTTCTACAAATACGGGAACGAGCAGCGGCCGGCGATCGCGACTCAGATCACCGTTCCGTACAAGACCGATCACGGGATGGCCGAGAAGAAATTCACGGTCTATCGCACCCATCACGGACCGGTCGTCCGCGAACTGAACGGCAAGTGGGTGAGTTTCCGTATCATGCAGGAGCACATCAAGGCGTTGATGCAATCGTACTCGCGCACCAAGGCCCGCGACTATAAGTCCTATCGCGAAACGATGGAGTTGAAAGCGAATTCGTCGAACAACACCATCTTCGCGGATGCCGATGGCGATATCGCGTATTTCCACGGCAATTTCATTCCCCGCCGCGATACAAAATTCGACTGGACCAAGCCAGTCGACGGCGCCGATCCCGAGACAGAATGGCGCGGACTTCTTTCCGTTGACGAGACGCCGCACCTGCTGAATCCCAAAAGCGGTTGGCTGTATAACTCGAACAACTGGCCGTGGTCCGCGGCAGGTCCGAGCAGCCCGAAGAAAGAAGATTACCCCGCCTATGTGGAGAACGGCGGCGAATCCGCCCGCGGGCTGCACGCCATCAGGGTCCTTGAGAATAAGAAGGATTTCACGCTCGACTCGCTCATCGCCGCGGCCTATGACAGTTATCTTCCCTGGTTTGAGAAACCACTCCCCGCGCTGGTCAACGCCTGGGAGCAAGCCCCGGCCGGCAATCCTCTGAAAGCCAAACTGGACCAACAGATCGGGCTTCTGCGCGTATGGGATCTGCGTTGGGGCACGACGTCGGTGCCCACATCGCTGGCTGTGTTCTGGGGCGAGGAAATCCTTCGGCGATTTGGCGCCGACGCGAGATCGGCGAGCATGTCCGTGGAGGATTACGTCGGCGGCAAAGTGCCGGCTGAGCAGCTTCTCGAGTCGCTGGCGGCAGCGTCCGACAAGATCGAGTCCGACTTCGGCAACTGGAAGACGCCGTGGGGCGACATCAATCGATTCCAACGGCTCACCGGCGACATCGTGCAGCCGTTCAACGATGCCGGAGCGAGCATTCCGGTCGGCTTCACGTCCGGGGTGTGGGGATCGCTCGCCGCATTCGGCGCGCGTGCGTATCCTGGGACGAAGAAGTGGTATGGCACCAGCGGAAACAGTTTCGTGGCCGTAGTTGAATTCGGCGATCGGGTGCGAGCCAGAGCGGTGACGGCGGGCGGTGAGAGCGGCCATCCTCAGTCGCCGCACTTCAACGATGAGGCCGAACGGTACGCGACGGGGAAACTGCGCGAGGTCTATTTTTACCGCTCGCAATTGAAGGGACACACCGAGCGGGAGTATCATCCCGGAAGCTGATTCTGTCGCGTTACCGAGGTGCGCCTAAGCTAGTACTCGCGCGTCGTCTTGATGCCTGGCTCCGGCAGCGGGTACTTGCCGTTGGCGTCGGCGCGCAGGGGCGCGGGTCCGTCCAGTGTCAGCTTATCCACGTCGGGTGCGAACTCGTGGTCGTGATTCATCATCTGGTCGAAGGTCACGATCTGGCCGGTGTGCGCCGCGAAGCGGCCCATCGATGCGACCAGGCTGGCTTCGGCGCCCCGCTTGACCTCGTTGTAAGGCTTGTCGTCGCGAATTGCCGCTATCAGGTCGTCCCACTCCCAGTCGTAGGGCGAGCGCTCCGGCTGCGGGAACGCCCACACCAGGTTCTCCGGCGCCGGCTCCTTCTGGCCGCTCTGCCAGCGCGGAATGTTCTGCCCCGTGTAGATGCGCGTGTGGCCGGGCGTATGCGCGTTGGTTGAAACCACGGCCGAGCCCTTCGACCCGTGAATGTAGCTGGCAAACTCCTCGTGTACCCCGGGCATGTTGCGACCATCGAAGAACAGGCGTGTGCCGTCCGGATAGGTATACTGCACCGAGTAGACGTCGAAGTTCTGGTCCACGGAATCGCCGCGGTATTGACGCCCGCCCAGAGCCATCGCTTCCACCGGCCACGCGCCCTTCATCCACGAGAGCTCGTCGATCTGGTGGATGTAATAGTCGCTGTAGACGCCGCCGCTGGCCCACAGAAACGAGTGGAACAGACGGATCTGATGCATCAGTTCCGTGATGCCCTCGGGCTTGACTGGCGCGGTGCCGCCGCCCGATCCCATGCGGTAGCCGCGCATCGCCACGATGTCGCCGATCTGCCCGTCGCGGATGCGGGTGAGCAGTTCCTGCCGCGCCCGGCAGTGCCGTATCATCAGCCCGACTCCGACCTTCAGGTTCTTGCGTCCAGCCTCTTCGCCGAGCGCGAGCATGCGCCGCGTGGTCGGGCCGTCCACGGAGATCGGCTTCTCCATGAACACGTTCAAGCCCCTGTCAATGGCGTAGCGGAACTGTACCCAGCGAAACGCCGGCGGCGTTGCGAGAATGACCACATCGCCCGGCTTGAGGCAGTCCATGGCCTTGCGGTAAGCGTCGAAGCCTATGAACTGGCGCTCCTGGGGCACGTCCATCTGGGAAGCGAAATGGCCGCGCAGCTTTCCGTGGTTGTCGCTCAGCTTCTGCGGGAAGACGTCGGCCATCGCCACCAGTTTGATGGGCCCGTTCTTGATGCCCAGCGCGTTCTCGGTTGCGCCCGTGCCGCGCCCGCCGCATCCCACCAGCGCAAGCTGAATCGTATTGGTCTCCGCCGCATGCACGTGTGGCAGAGTCATGCCGGCCAGGGTCGAAACCCCGGCGATGCGGCCGGCGTCACTCAGGAACGCGCGGCGCGACGTGGTGTCCTTCGTCTCAGTCATCACAGATACCTCGTCGATACTTTACTTCATTTCACGGCCGCGCGTTGGGGTGAGCGGGAGGCCGGCGCGGGTTCCGGTGCAACGTCGGTCATACCCGCCGGCCGCTCGTCGATTCGGCCGATCTGAAATTTCGACCGCGTTCCTTATCTTGGCTTCTAACAGACGTGCCTGCTGGCGCAAGTCGCGGGCATGGCGCTGCAGAGCCTCGGCCCGTTGATCCAGATCGTCGGCGATAGCGTACAACTTTTGGTGCGCGTTATTCATAAGAGCGTCGCGATAACAGTGAGCCGGCAGGAGCAATCGGCGTGCCATCAAAGCAATCGCGCCGCGCGCTCGGGTGGCGCGGTGCAGGAAGGCCGGGCTGCCGTGTGCCGCAAACCAGACGGTTTACCGGGAAACCGATGGGTTTGTCAGAGCCGGCCTGCCACCGATGTGGGCGCCATCGCATTGGCGCTGCCCGGCTGCCCTAAATCCCTGTGTATCAGAAAGATTCCGTCGCCCGCGAAATGACATGCGGACCGGTGCGGGCTTGGTACTCCGAGTGCCCTCGACGCGAGTATGTCCATTCAGCCCACTTCGAAAGATCAGTCACGACGGACTCCCAAGAGGCTCATCGCAGCGGTCACACGCCAGCGCGCCATCCGGTTTCCGGTGAAGCTTCCCGTGCGCTACAAAATTGGCGAAGAATTTGGCTGGGGAGAACTCGTGAACATCAGCAGCAGCGGTGCGCTGTTTACCACCGAACGGACCTTGCCCGTGCGAAAGGGGGTGGAGCTGTGCATCCATTGGCCGGCGTTGCTGCTCGAGGCGGTGCCTTTGAACCTGGTGGCTAAGGGGCCGATCGTGCGTGTCGAGCCGGGAAGGGCGGCCGTGAGAATCCTTAAGTACGAATTCCGTACCGCCAGTTCCTCGTTCCTGCGGGAAGCCTCCATGCCCGAATGTCGGAGTAACCGGATCGCGTTACAAGCCGCCTCAACCGACGGGTTTTCCCTTCAAGTCCAGGTTGCGAATCAAGCGATGCAGAGAGTTGGGGTGTAGATCGAGCAGCCTGGCGGCGTCGGCGTGATTGCCGCGGGTCTTCTGCAGCGTCTCGATAATCAGACGCTTTTTCGCTTCCGTAATGCTGGCATTAAATCCGGTTGAGGACACGCTCGGGGATTGGCTCGCGTCCAAGACCGAATCGGGCAGATCCTCGGGCTGGACCATGTCGGTAGTGCCGAGTACCAGCGCGCGCTCGATGGCGTTCTCCAGTTCCCGCACATTGCCAGGCCAGTCATAACTCGCGAGGTGCGCGAATGCTGGTAGGGAGATCCCGGCGATCCTTCTTTTCAGTTTGCGGCTATGCTTCTGGGCGAAGTGATTCGCCAGGAGTTTGATGTCATCCGGATGTTCCCTGAGCGGCGGCAGGTGCAGCGAGACCACATTGAGCCGGTAATAGAGGTCCCTCCGAAAATCGCCGCGCTGGAGGGCGTCTTCCAGATCGCGGTTCGTCGCGGCGATGATGCGAACGTCAGCCTGGATCAGGCGCGTTCCTCCCACGCGTTCGAATTCCCGCTCTTGCAGGACGCGCAGCAGCTTGGCTTGCAGCACGGGAGACATTTCCGTCACTTCATCGAAGAATATGGTTCCCCCGATGGCCTCTTCCAGCTTCCCCTTTTTCTGCACGACCGCGCCCGTGAACGCGCCCTTCTCATGGCCGAATAACTCGCTCTCGAGGAGGGTCTCGGTCAGAGCCGCACAGTTAATGGCAATGAATGGCTTGTGGGCCCGCAGGCTGTTACGATGGATGGCACGCGCCGCCAGTTCCTTGCCGGTGCCGCTTTCTCCGCGGAGCAAGACAGTGGAGTCGGTGGGGGCCACTTTCGCGATGGTTTCAAAGACCCGGCGCATCTGCGGGCTCTCGCCCACTATATTGTGCTCGAGGTTAATGGCTGCCCAGCGCTGCCGGTTCTCAGTTTCCCTTATCCGGGCACTCTGGGCGCCATCCAGCAGCGCAGCCGCAATCCCGGCCGCCCGCCTCAGGAACCGGAGATGATCCTCATCGAAACGCGTCCTGGGATCGCCCGACGTCAGGCACAGAGCGCCAATGAACCGCTCGAATGCCAGCAGAGGAACGGCGAGTACCGAAGTGACCCGCGGTCCGATCGGAATGTCCGGAACGTTCCCTGGGGCGCCCGCCACAGAAGCATTCCACAGTATTGGGGAGGGGTCCTGCATCATCCGGTCCACCAGCACCGAATACGGCGCCGCGGTCTCCTGGTTGCCCTGCAATTTACTCCATTCGAGTACGGAGGCGGGCTCCCCGGGGCTAAGTCCGGTCAGAACCACAATTCCCTGTTCCGCCGGGAGCGCCCAACATAGAGAGTCCAGAATCTGCCGCTCGAGCGTTTCCAACCCGCCGATCGAAGGTATCGCCTGGCCTAGCGATAACAAAGCCTCGCAATATCTTCCGGAAGGCCCGGTCAAACGGCCGCTCTCGGCCGCGGGGAGCATCTGGGTGCTGGCCACATGGATGCTTCTTTGAGACAGAGCGCCCGGCTCGCCCCGTTCCGCGCCTGCATCTGCTTCCATGACGAACAGGAACAGCGACTCCCCGATCTTGATTTCATCTCCGTTCCGGAGGGTATGCTCCTGCAGGGGAAGGCCGTTGATGTAAGTGCGATTGACGCTCCCGCGGTCGGTGATGCTGAACTGTTGCCCGATGGAGGTCAGCACACAATGGTTCCGGGAGACCGAGGGATCTTCGACACAGAGTGTATTGTTGACCGATCGGCCGATGGAAAATGTGGCGCCTTCGTCTTGCCCGAGCGCGAAGACTCCCCCGATCAACGGACCGGCGATGGAAACCAGCTTTGGCATTCCCCGAAGAGACAGCGAGTCCAGTATACCCTACGGGCTGGTTTCGTTGGTTCGGCTCCCAGTCATATCGCAGAACCGTACCAGCGGTTCAATCGCGACTCGCGTGCAAACCAGTGATCCGCACCAGTTGCTTCTCCAAATCCGCCAGCGCCTTGCGCGGGCTTGCTTGACGAGTGAGCGCCGAATGCACGGCCGTATAGTAGGCGCGCGACACCGCCTCATAAGACTTGCCGGTGATGACGGAAGGGCGCGCGACAATCCCGGTCAGCACGTCTTTCGCAAGCGGGCCGCGAAAGGGTGTGTTGTCCATGATGTCGAACCGGTTTTGGAGCATCGAACGCGTAGGGACGCTGCCGGCTTGCCGGGCTCGAACCGCCTCATTCCTCGCGCTGGTCAGGTCGCGAATGGCTGCGACTGCTTCTGCCCGGTGCTTTGAGTATTTCGAGACCGCCACGGCCATGTCGCCGAGGACGCGACTCCGGCCGCCTGGTCCGCCAGGCAGCAGTGCCGCGCCAAAACGGTCGTGAACAGGACAGGAGGGCTCCCGCATCGAACCATAGCCATAGAGCCAACCGCGCATGAAAGCGGCATTTCCGGACTGCCAGACGTTCAAGCTGTCGTCTTCGCCATACGAGACCACTCCGGGAGGCGAGATGGTGCCGATCCAGGATACTGCCCGCTCGAGCGCATGAATCGCTCTGGGATTCGAAACGCGGATTGTTCCATCGGACTCGATGATGTGGCCGCCACCCTCGGAACTTTGCCATTCCAGGGCGTCGCAGGTCAGCCCCTCGCCGGCCTCGCCTTGCCACACAAAGCCCCAAAAATCGCGCTTGCCAGAGCGTCTCTCGCCTGTCTGGATTACCTTGGCCATGCTTCCCAATTCGTCCCAGGTCGCGGGCGGTTTCCGGAATCCGTACTTCTGCAATAGGTCCGATCGGTAGTAGAGCAGGCCGGTGTCCAGGTAAGTCGGAAGCGCCACCAGCCGTCCGCCAATCGTGAAACTCTGAATCAGCTCCTGCGGGAACGCTTTGATATCGTCCCCTAGATAAGGGGTCAGATCGACGAGATCGTCGGCCAAAATCGCCGGCCAGATGATATCGATCTCGCAGATATCGGGTTGACTGGATCGCTCTTGGAAGAGCTGTCGATACATCCCCAGGCACTCGTTAGTGCTCCCCAGGTAAGGGAGGTAGCGAACGTGCAAGCCTCGCTCGGCGCCGAACTTGCGGAGAGCTTGATCTTCGAACTTCGCATTACTCTCATCGGTCATGGCCATCACTGTCAGAGACACGCCTGCGCCCGGATTCGAAACAGCCGATTTACCTGAAACGGATTCGCGTGACCCGCACCCCCCGAGAAAGATAACAGCCATCATGGCTACCGGCGCCAGTCCCCTGCTTGGATGCCTCACAAAGGACTTATCGGCGGTATCCATTTGCGCCTGCAGAGTGCAGCGCATGTATCGCATCTATGCATATCGGGCCGAAAACCGCCGATAGAGGGAAGACGACCGAGGAGCGGCCTTCCGCGTCAAGACCATGGGACTGTGGGTGAGAGTGGCGAAGCAACGCCGGCGAATGGGCTCGATGAGAATTGGCGTCCGCCTCTCGTTGTGTTTCGCTACAATTCTGCTGCTGATCGTCGCCGGCAGCGTGCTGGCACTGTGGCAATTCAACTCGTACAATCGGCAGGTTCGCAACCTGGATCGAATCGATCGCCAGGTTATGGCCGTGCTGCGCGTCAACAACACTGTCCTGGCTTATCAGGGAATGCTGCAAAACGCCGCCGCGGAGCGCGATGCCGGAAAGTTCGTGACTGCCATCCGCCCTTTCAAGGATGGATTGAGCCGGGATCTGGACGCGGCCCGGCAAACGCTCCGGGAATCGCCAGGCGCGTCTCAGGAGCACGCCGTGACCATAGCCGTGCTGGCCTACTTCCGATCGATGGTCCCAAAACAGATCGACGTTGCGCTGGCCATGGCGGAGGCGGGCGACTGGCTGGCTCTCCATTTGCGGCTGGACAACCAGGTCCACAACATGAGCCGTATCGTCGCATCTCTGGTGCAGGATGTCGATACAGAAGCCGCCAGAGAACGCGAACAGTCGCTCGAAGCCATCGAGGACGCCAGAGAGAGGGCCTTTGTCATATTGCTGGTGTGCGGCATATGCACGCTCATCGCCGCCGGCGCACTGGCTTTAGCCGCTACGCGTAGTATTTCCAGACCCCTGAAGCAGCTCGAGGCTAGCGCGCGGGCTTTGGGAGAGGGTAATTTCGAGTATCGCGTGAGCACCGCGGGAGAAGACGAGCTGGCTCTGGTAGGCCGTGCGCACAATCGGGCCGCCCGCCAGCTTCAGGAACTGTACGATGCCTTGAGCCGGAGCGAGGCTCACTTTCGCTCGCTGATCGAAAACGCGGGAGAGCTGATCATGGTTCTGGATCGCGAAGGTACGATCCAGTATGTGAGTCCCGCGAGCAGCGGCTTATTGGCCCGTTCGCCCGAGGACTTGCTCGGCTCGAACCTGGTCAGTCATATTCACGTCGATGACCGCACCCGGCTTCGCACGATCCTGGACAGCGGCGGAGGCGAAACCGCCGCGTCGCTTGAGTTTCGGTGGGACCGTGAGGACGGTTCCTGGCAAATTCTCGAGAGCATCGTGAGCCATCGCCTGGATGACCCGGCCGTTGCGGGAGTGGTGATCAATTCCCGCGATGTGACTGCCCGCAAGCAGGCCGAGGCGCAGGTTCGAAGACTGAATGAGGACCTGGAGCGGCGGGTCGCCGAGCGTACGGCCGAACTCGAAACCGCCAAGGTTGCCGCCGAGTCCGCCAACAGCGCGAAGAGTCAGTTCCTGGCCAACATGAGCCACGAGATCCGAACGCCAATGAACGGCATTCTGGGCATGACCGACCTGGCGCTCGATACGGAATTGACCCGCGAACAGCACGAATATCTCTCGGTGGTGAAGAGTTCCGCCGATTCCCTGTTGAGCGTCATCAACGATATCCTCGATTTCTCCAAGATGGAAGCGGGCAAATTCACGATCAGCCCGGTCGAATGCGATCTGATTCCGGCGCTGGAGGGAATCATCAAGTCGCTGGCCATGCGAGCCCATCAAAGGGATCTCGAGCTGATGTGTCGAGTTCTCCCCGGGGTTCCTGAACGTGTCGTTTTGGATATTGACCGTGTGCGTCAAATCATTGTCAACCTGGTGGGCAACGCGATCAAGTTCACCGGGAAAGGAGAAGTGGAGCTGCAGGTTTCGGCCGATGCGGCATCCGAATCGGATGCTGTGCTCCATTTTTCGGTTCGGGACACGGGGATCGGAATTCCGCCGGAAAGGCAACAAGCCATCTTTGAGCCATTCAGTCAAGCGGACGGCTCCATCTCGCGCCGGTACGGAGGCACGGGATTAGGGCTCACGATCTCGACGCGCCTGGTCCGATTGATGGGTGGGCGCATCTGGGTCGAGAGCATATCCGGTGCGGGAAGTACGTTCCACTTCACTCTTGAATGCCCCATCGCTCAACGTGAGCGAGCCGTTCCTCTTGCTGCCGACCCCGAGCAATTGCGCGGTCTTCGAGTTCTGATCCTGGATGATAACCCGACAAACCGGCGGATCCTGGAGGAAACGCTTAAGAGATGGGACGTCGACGCCACCCTCGCGGAAGCCGGCCCCGCCGCATTGACGATACTGGCATCGGCAGCCAACTCCGGACGGCCGTATTCCCTGCTGCTGCTGGACGCGCATATGCCCGGAATGGACGGCTTTACCGTAGCGCAGCGAATCCAGGAGAATCCTCAATACACCGGCACCACGGTGATGATGCTCAGCTCCTCGGATCTGAACGCGGATGCGGCGTCTTGCGGCCGGTTGGGAATCCACAGGTACCTGGTAAAACCCGTTTCCCAAAGGGAGCTGCGCGAAGCTGTATTGGGCGCGATATCCGAGTTCGGTTCACTCCGAGAGCCGGCACACAGCCAGGAAACAACTAAAGCGCCCGCGCCCGTCGGCCAGAGGATTCTCGTAGTGGAAGACAACGCAGTGAACCAAATGCTTGCCTTGCGCCTGCTCGAAAAGCAAGGACACGCGGTCACTATCGCCGGCACGGGTCTTGAGGCAGTGGAACGAGCGGCCGCCGGCGGCTTCGACGTCATATTGATGGATGTGCAAATGCCCGGGATGGATGGGCTTCAGGCTACCGTGGCCATCCGCGAAGCGGAAGCAGGCAGCGGAGTACACGTTCCGATCCTGGCGATGACCGCGCATGCCATGAGTGGCGACCGCGATCGTTGCATGGCGGCGGGCATGGACGGATATCTTTCCAAGCCCATTTGTCCCCGGACGTTATTCGAGACTCTAGATTCTATTCAACGCCCAAACATCACTGCCGACGCGGCGCCAGCCGCACCTTAATCTGCGGCGGCACAACGCGCTCCATGATAATTCCCGGCGGCAGGTCCACATCACTCGCACTCACCGGTATAGTCAGCGACCCGGCGGGCTTCCCCGCCAGATTGAAGCGGGCTACGAGACGCGTCAGGCTCACCGAATCCATCATCCAGGAACCGCCACGTACTTCGACCTGGAGGTGATCCGTCCATGGAAGCGCCACCTCCATGCCCTTTGGCACGCCATCAAGCTCCACCGACACGCTGACCGTGCGGACGGTCGTACCGGTGGACAGAACCGATGCGCTCCAGATCAGCGCCGCCAGGCCCAGCGCGGCAAACTTGACCGCCGCGTTCGAGAACAGCGTTTGGCGCAGCCGGCTCCCCAGATCGGCCGCCGGACGGCTGCAAAGGTTCTCCAGCATCAGAGCCAGCTTCTGTTCGTCGTCCACGGCCAGGATGCGGCGGCCCTCCATCAAGGTCACCTCGCCGCGCTCCTCGGAAACCACGATCAGCAGCGCATCGCAGCGCTCGGCCAGGCCCATCGCCGCGCGATGCCGAGTGCCATAGCAGCTCGGTACCCCATCGCGTTCGGTCAGCGGCAACACCCCGCCCACCTTTACAATGCGATCGCCGCGCACTACCACCGCGCCATCGTGCACCGTCGAAGTTTTCTGAAAGATCGCTTCCAGGATCTGGGACGAAACCTCGGCATCGAGCGCGAGGCCGTTGCCGATCAGTTCCCCCACAGAGTTGCGCCGCTCCACCACCACCAATGCGCCCACCGCTGCGCCAGCCAAGTGAAAGGCCGCCCGGCTGAGCGATTGATAGGTCTCGGTGAGCCGGGCAGCCCCGTGCCAACGCCAGCTCAGAACGCCGTCGAGCCGCATAAAGGAGCGCCGCAGCTCCGGCTGGAAAACCAACAGTAGCAGGACGATCGCCAGAATGGCCGCGCCGTCCAATACCCAACTCGTGATCACCAGGTCCAGGTGCAGCGCAACAAGTGCACCGGCATGCAGTCCCACCACCAGCAGCGCAACCCGCAGCGCGCGCGCTTGCTGCGCCCATCGCAGCAGGACATAGAGCGCCGCCGTCAGCACTACGAAATCCACCGCGCTCTGCCATCGCACCAGAATCAAGGGAATCATGTCGTCTTCCAATATCGCGCCATCCGCATCCAACTACAACGAGTGTGCGGCTATGATAAACACTTGGGGCCTGCGCACAACGAGCACTCCGGTTCAACCGATCCACCTGACCGGCGGGAGCGTTCGCGGTTAGGTCGGCTTTGGGGGATGCGGCGCCACATGCCGCGCTGGCTCCCCCAGGTGCTGGGCTACGCCCTCTCCGCCGCCTGCCTGTGGTGGGTGCTGCGGGATTACCCGATCCGCCAGCTGCTTCCGGAGATCCGCACGCTCGATTGGAAATGGGTCGGCTTGGCCGTGGCCTTCGATCTCTCGGTGTACGTGTGTCATGGCTGGCGATGGTTGCTCCTGCTGCGGCCGGTGGCGCGCGTGCCCTTTTGGGGGACTGTGCAGGCCATCTACGTAGGCTTGTTTGCCAATGAGGTGCTTCCGCTGCGCCCCGGCGAGCTGATTCGCTGCTATCTGCTGGCGCATTGGAACGACATTCTCCTGTCGGTGGTCTTTTGTTCCGCGGCCATCGAGCGCCTGATCGATGGCGTGTGGATGATCGCGGCCTTCGTCGTCACAGCCCACTACGTGCCCGGGCTGCCCGCGGATTTGCTGGATGTGGTGCGCCTGACGGGAGCCCTGACGGCGGTGGGGCTGGCCGTGTTGGCTTACGTGGTGCTGCACAAGACCCACGCGCATTCCATGGTGCGGGAGAGCCGGTGGGCGGTCACGCTCCGCCACATTGTCGAGGGATTGCACACCATGGGCAATCCCGGTACGCTCGCCAGCGTCGTTCCGGTCAGCTTTCTGTACTTCCTGTTGCAGGTGTTCTCCTACTGGGCTCTGATGAAGGCGTTTGAACTGGATCTGTCGTTTTGGGCGGCCGCGGGTGTGCTGACCATTGTGCGCTTCGGCACCGTTATTCCCAACGCGCCCGGCAACGTCGGCCTGTTTCAGGCGGTGTGTTTCTACGCCATGCACAAACTGTTCGGCATAGAGTCTAACGACGCCAAGACGTTCTCCTTCGTTTTGTTCTTCGCCCAAACGCTGCCCTTGCTGGTGTGCGGAGCCATCGCCACGGCTCTCACCGGGTTGAACCTGGGCGAGATCCACGCCCATGCGCGCAAAGGGTGGCAGGCGGGGCAGATCAAGCTGCCGGAAGAAATCGAATAACCGGCGATTATCGTATAATCCGCTGAGGAGATCTTTCTTAATATGGCTGAGTCTGAATCCGGCTTTTCCCGCAGGCAGCTCCTTGAAAAAACCGGCGCGGCCGTGGCTGCCACCGCTTTTACCATCGTTCGCCCGGAGGCTGTCCGGGGCTCGCAGGCCAATTCCAAAATCACCGTCGGGCTGATCGGAGTGGGCGGGCGCGGCTCCTTCGATGCGACCATCTTCAACACCGATCCACGCGCTCGGGTGACCGCGCTGTGCGATCTGTTCGACGACCGCATCGAAATCGGCATACAGAAGATCAAACTCGAGAAGCCCACTGTCTACAAGGATTTTGAAAAGCTGCTGGCGGCCGGCGATATCGACGCCGTGGTGATCGCCACGCCTCCCTTCGAGCACCCGCGCATGCTGGAGGCCGCCATCCAGGCGCGTAAGCACGTCTACTGCGAAAAGCCCATGGGCGTGAACCTGGAGGGCGCCAAGCGGGTGATGGCCGCCGGACGCAAAGCGGACCCCAAGAAGAATGTCTCCGTCGGATTCCAGCAGCGCTACGGACCCGTTTATCTGGAAGCTTACAAGCGCATTCAGGACGGCCAGATCGGCGAGCTGGTCAATGCCCGCGCCTTTTGGATCAGCGGCGATCCTTTCAAGCGCGCGCCCTATCCCGATCCGCAGATCGAGCACCTGCGCAACTGGTTCTGCTACCGGGACTACTCCGGCGACTTCATCGTAGAGCAGGATTGCCATAACTTCGATGTGCTGCACTGGTTCCTGGACGCGCGCCCGATCCGGGCAGTCGGCATGGCCGGCACCAAGGTGCGCACCTCCATGGAAATCCTGGATCACCTGACTCTGTCGTTCGAATTCCCCAACGGCATTCACGTGAACTTCGAGGCTAATCAGATCTGCCCTCCCGGATTCAGCCGCGTCGGCGAGGAATTCACCGGCACCAAGGGCGTCATCGAAACTTCGCGCGCGCGCATGATTCACCATAAGGGCCCCAAGGTTACCGACATCGAGACCATACAGTCGAAACGCGACATCACTAACGACGCTATCGAGGCCTTCCTCACGCGCATCCAGAACGGCGAGGTGGAAAACGTGGCCGAGCGCTCCGCCATCAGCACCCTGTTTGCGATCCTGGGCCGCACCGCGCTCTACGAGAAGCGCGAAGCGGTCTGGAAGGATGAGTTCGGGGATGTCTGACATGTTCCGGTTCTGCGTGTTTCTGCTGGTTTTCGCAGCCTGGCTGCCGGCGCAGGATCATCCATTGCGCGTCATTGCTTTCGGGGCGCATCCCGACGATTGCGATATACGGGCCTCCGGCACCGCGGCCCGATTCCGAGCGCTCGGCGCCGCCGTGAAATTCGTATCGGTCACCAACGGCGACGCCGGCCACCAGATCGAAGGCGGCGGCGCGCTCGCCAAACGGCGCCGCGCGGAAGCCGAGGAATCCGGCCGGCGTCTCGGCATCACCTACGAAGTGCTCGATAACCACGACGGCGAGCTGCTGCCTACGGTCGACGTCCGCGAGCAGATCATCCGGCGCATACGTCAGTGGAACGCGGATATCGTGCTGGCGCCGCGGCCCAACGACTACCACCCCGATCACCGCTATACCGGCGTGCTGGTCGAGGATGCCGCCTACATGGTGGTGGTCCCGAACATCTGCCCGGATACTCCGCCGCTGCGCAAGAACCCCGTGTTTCTTTACTACGAGGATCGCTTCCAAAAGCCGTCGCCCTTCCGCCCGGATGTGGCCATCGACATCGACAGCGTCTTCGACAAAAAAATCGACGCGCTGGATGCGCACGTCTCGCAAGTCTACGAATGGCTGCCCTGGGTAGATCACAAACTGGACGAAGTGCCCAAAGACCCGGTCGCCCGCAAGCGCTGGCTGGCCCAGAGCCGCGACTACGAAGTCTCCCCGGCCGTGCGCCACGCGCTGGAGAAGTGGTACGGGCCGGAGCGGGCCGCCAAGATCCGGCACGCCGAAGCTTTCGAAGTTTGCGAGTATGGCTATCAGCCCACCGATGCCGAGTTGCGGCAACTCTTCCCAATGTTGCAGTAAGTACACACCGGCGCCCAGCCCCTTGCACCGGCGCATAGGGTCTGGTATAAGACGTTACTGACTCAACGCCAGGCTACTGGTTCCGGTCATGCCAGCGAAAAAGAAAGCGCCGATGCCGAAGGGTCCGGGGAAACGGGACCTTCCCGAAGTTTCGACGGCCCAAGATGGCGCGAACGGTCAAACTGCCCTGCGCATGACCAGGGGTGCGCCGCCCCGCAGCCAGATGGAGTCTTTCGGGGACGGTATGCGTCTGTTTCACGCGCGCCAGTTGGGCCAGGCACGAGAATTGTTCCTGGCGGCCTCCAACGGCCCGGACCGCGCCGTCTCGCACCGCGCGGCACTGCACGCCCGCATGTGCGAGAGCCGCCTGCAATCTTCCGGGGTGGTCCTGAGCACGCCCGAAGATCATTACAACTACGCCATTACGCTTATCAATTCCCGCAATTTCGCGGCCGCCCTGGAGCACTTGCGCGCCGCGCTCGCAGCCGAGCCCTCCGCCGACCATGTGCTCTACGCGCTGGCGGCGTGCCAGGGCCTGACTGGAGATTTGCAGGGAGCCTATGAGAACCTGAAACGTGCGATCGATTTACAACCGCGTAACCGCCTGGCGGCCCGGCAGGACCCCGACTTCGCGTCCTTCGCCGGCCAGACGGCTTTCTCCCGGCTGCTCTACCCGGACAAAAAGAATTAGCGGCCCGATCTCCCGCCCCATCTCTCGCCATGGCTAACCGCGAACCCTTGCGCGTGGTCGCCATTGGCGGCGGTACCGGCCTGTCCGCCCTGCTGCACGGCCTTAAGCCCTACGCCAAGCCGGGCCGCCGCGTCCTGCTAGACATTACCGCCGTGGTCACGGTCACAGACGATGGCGGAAGCTCCGGCCGTCTCAGCCGCGAATTCGATGTATTGCCTCCAGGCGACATCCGCAGTTGCATGGTGGCGCTTTCCGAAGACGAAGCTTTGCTTTCGCGCCTGTTCCAGCACCGCTTCCAGACGGGCCGCGGACTCAAGGGCCACAGCTTCGGCAACCTGTTCCTCACTGCCCTCACCCAAATCATGGGCGACTTCCCGGAAGCCGTCCGGGCCTCTTCGGAAGTGCTCAAGATCGTGGGCCGTATCTATCCCGCCACGGTCGCCAATGTTGCGCTGGAGGCCACTCTAGAGGATGGCACGCACGTTATCGGCGAAACCAACATCAGCCGCAGCCGCGCCCCCATCCGCGGCATCCGTCTGCGACCTCGCCGGGTGCGCCCCCTGGGCGATACGCTCACCGCCATCGCGGACGCGGACCTCATCACCCTCGGCCCCGGCTCGCTCTATACCAGCGTCATACCTAACTTGCTGGTCGAAGGTATTTCCGCCGCCATTCGCCGCTCACCGGCTATCAAGGCCTATTTTGTGAATCTGATGTGGCAGCCCGGCGAGACTATGAATTACACCGCTTCCGACCACATCCGCGCGCTCCATAAGCATGCCCGCGGCAAGCTGATCGACTACGCCATACTGAATGTACGGCGGATTCAACTGGCCCTCCGGAGGCGCTACGAAAAGCAACAGGCGCTTCCAGTGGAGAACGACATCGATCGAATCTTCCGCATGGGCATTAAGGTGGTAACCGCCAATCTGCTGCAGGAATCGAAGAGGGTCCGGCACGATCCGATCGAGACCGCGGAGGTCGTCGTGCGATTGGCTCAGGAAGGCCGCCGGCAACGGCTCGCCGCGGCTGAGAGGAAATAGAATTCATGGAAACGCCGTTGACCGTTGTGATTCTCGCGGCCGGGTTGGGCACCCGTATGAAGTCGCGGAAAGCCAAGGTGCTCCATCGCGTGGGCGGCCGCACCCTGGTCGAGCACGTCGTCCGCACCGCGCAGGCCCTGGCCCCGCCCGAGCGTATCTTCGTGGTGGTGGGCCACCAGGCCGAGAGCGTGCAGGCGGCGGTCGCGACTGCCGGCGCCGGCTTCGGCTTCATTCAGCAAAACGAGCAGAGAGGCACGGGCCACGCGCTGATGGTGGCCGCCGATCGCCTCTCCCACCTGGAGGGTTTGCTCGTCATTCTCTACGGCGATTGCCCGCTGGTGCGCGCGCGCACGCTGGAGGGGCTGGTCGCCGCGCAACAGTCGTCCCAGGCTGCCGGCGCCATTCTGACCGCGATCATGGACGATCCCACGGGATATGGCCGCGTGCTGCGCGACAGCCGGGATGGTGTCACCGCCGTGGTGGAGCAGAAGGCCGGCACGCCGCAACAACTCGCTATTCGCGAGGCCAACATGGGCCTTTACTGCTATCAAGCCGAACCGTTTTGGAAGCATATTCAAGAGCTCCAGCCCAATAATCCGGCGCGCGAGTATTACCTGACCGACATGGTCGAGGTTCTCAACCGCGCAGGCCACGCCATTCGCGCATTCCGTATCGACGATCCCCGCGAAGTGCTGGGCATCAACGACCGCGAAGAGCTGGCCGTGGTGGACCGCCTGCTGCGCGAGCGCAAAGTCCGCGAGCTCATGCTGGCCGGCGTCACCATCGAAAAACCCGAGACCGTCACCGTGGATCCCGCCGTCGAAATCGGTATCGACACCATCGTTGAACCGTTCGCCCAGATCCTCGGCAACACGGTCATCGGCGAGAACTGCAGGATCGGAGCGTGCGCTATCGTGCGCGATTCCGAACTGGCCGACGATGTCGAAGTGGGCCCGTTCACCATCATCGGCACGTCGCGCCTGGATCGCGGCGCCCACGCGGGCCCCTTCGCCCGCCTGCGCATGGAAAACCACCTGGGGCCCGGCGCGCACGTGGGCAATTTCGTCGAGCTGAAGAAGACCCAGTTAGACGCCGGATCGAAGGCTATGCACCTGGCGTACCTGGGTGACTCCCAGATCGGGCCGAAGGTCAATGTGGGCGCCGGCACGATCACTTGCAACTACGACGGGTACCGCAAACATGTAACCAAGATCGGCGCGGGAGCCTTCATCGGCAGTAACTCCACGCTGGTTGCGCCGGTCGAGGTCGGCGAGGGGGCCTATCTCGCTGCCGGCTCCGTCATTACCGGTGACGTCCCCGCCGATGCTTTGGGCGTGGCCCGCGCCCGCCAGGTGAACAAGGAAGATTGGGCCAGGAAGCGCCGAGAACTGGCCAAATAACTATGGATCCTTTCCGCGTTGTGCGTCAATCCTGGGCGCCGGGCGACACGCGCGAGGTTGAGGCGTCGCGCATCGAGCGTCAGATCGGCGTCGAGTACGATTCCTATCGCCGCGTCTACCTCGCTGACAGCCACGAGTGGATCATCGCCGGCCACATCGCCCGCGACGACGGCAAGACTTACTACATTCTCGAATGCGTTTCGTGATCCGCCCGGCCGAACTGTTCCTCAAGGCGCTTGGCGTGGTCTACCTCATCGCCTTCATCTCGTTCGGCGTGCAGGCCGATGGGCTGGTCGGCTCCCAGGGCGTGCTGCCGCTCGAGAATTACCTGCGCGGCATGCATCAGGCCATGGGCGCGCGAGCTTTCTGGTACGTGCCCACCGTGTTCTGGGCCAACTCGAGCGATCTCGCGCTGCGCATCGCCTGGATCGCTGGGGCGGCGCTCTCCATCGTCCTGACACTCGGATTTTTTCGCCGCGCGTGCCTGGTCCTGCTGCTGATCCTTTACCTCTCGATCTGCACGGCCGGTCAGGATTTCTGGTCCTTCCAGTGGGATATTCTCCTGCTCGAAGCCGGCTTTCTCGCGATCTTCCTGGATTCCTCACCAGGCCGCCAGTGGCTCTTTCGCTGGCTGCTGTTCCGGCTGATGTTCATGTCGGGCCTGGTGAAGCTGCTGAGCGGCGACTCCGCCTGGCGCAACCTGACCGCGCTTGGCTATCATT
>Ga0302325_10002089_pt1 | contig 49285 bp, 39 predicted proteins | sample Palsa_T0_2_FD_201948 | JGI IMG/M metagenome (GOLD analysis project Ga0302325, IMG submission 201948) | Peat permafrost microbial communities from Stordalen Mire near Abisko, Sweden - Palsa_T0_2 | ecosystem: Environmental > Terrestrial > Soil > Palsa > Peat permafrost | place: Sweden: Abisko...
GCGTCGGCATCCGGCTCACGCCCGTCCATGAGGCCATTGAGCGCGACCTGAGGTCGTGGAGGAAGGCCGCCTAGGCGCCATGAACATCCTCGTCACCGGCGGTTGCGGCTTCATCGGGAGCAATTTCGTGCGCCAGCTCCTCAAGTCGGGAGGAGGCAGGGTCGTGAACCTCGACAAGCTGACCTATGCGGGCAACCCCGCCAACCTGGCCGACGTCGCCAACGACCCAGGCTACGTCTTCGTCCACGGCGACATTGGGGACGGCCCGCTGGTGTCCCGTCTCCTCCCAGAGTACGATATTGGGCAGGTGGTGAATTTTGCGGCGGAGACCCATGTCGATCGCTCCATAGATTCGCCCGAGCCCTTCGTGCAGACCAACGTCGTCGGCACCCTTCGGCTCCTGAACGCCGCGAGGCTCCATTGGTCGGGGCTGAAGGGCCCTGAGAAGGACTCGTTCCGTTTCCTGCATGTCTCCACGGACGAGGTATACGGGTCCCTGGGTCCCGGCGACGCCTCGTTTACCGAGGAGACGCCCTTTGCGCCCAATTCCCCTTATGCGGCCTCCAAGGCGGCCAGCGACCACCTGGTGCGCTCCTACCAGCACACCTACGGCCTGCCCACCCTGACGACGAACTGCTCGAACAATTACGGCGCGTTCCAATTCCCGGAGAAGCTCTTTCCCCTGGTCATCCTGAACGCCCTCGAGGGCAAGCCGCTGCCCATCTACGGCGATGGCCAGCAGGTCCGGGACTGGCTTTACGTCGGCGACCATTGCACGGCAATCTCCGCCGTGCTTGCGAAGGGCCGCACCGGAGAGACGTACAACGTGGGAGGCCTCAACGAGTGGGCGAACCTGAACGTGGTGAAGCTCATCTGCTCGCTCCTCGACGCCCGGGTCCCGCGCCGGGACGGGCGCTCGTACACCGAGCAGATCGAGTTTGTCGCCGACCGACCGGGCCACGACCGCCGCTACGCGATCGACTGCTCGAAGATCCAGCGTGAACTCGGCTGGACGCCCGCCGAGTCCTTTGAGACGGGCCTGGCGAAGACCCTGGACTGGTACATTGCGAATCGCACGTGGTGCCAGGACATCACGGCGAAGCGCTACGCGCGGGAGCGCCTCGGAAAGACCGCCTGAAACCCATGGACCGAAAGGGCATCATCCTCGCCGGCGGCTCGGGCACGCGCCTCTTCCCGCTCACCATCGCCGTCAGCAAGCAGTTGATGCCGGTCTACGACAAGCCGATGGTCTACTACCCGCTCTCGGCCCTCATGCTTGCGGGGATCCGCGAGGTGCTCGTGATCTCGACCCCGCAGGATCTCCCCCTTTTCCGGCAGCTGCTCGGCGACGGCTCCGACCTGGGAATGAAGCTCGCCTACGCCGAGCAGCCCAAGCCCGAGGGCCTCGCCCAGGCGTTCCTCATCGGGGCCGACTTTGTCGGTGGTTCACCGAGCGCCCTTATCCTCGGCGACAACCTCTTCTACGGGCACGACCTGGTGCGGACGTTCTCAGCCGCCAACGCCCGGCAGACGGGCGCTACGATCTTTGGGTACCATGTCGCCAACCCTTCGGCCTACGGCGTCGTCGAGTTCGCAGCCGACGGCAGGGTCCTCTCCCTCGAGGAGAAGCCCCAGAAACCGAAGTCCAACTATGCGATCCCCGGGATCTATTTTTACGACGCCGACGTGGTCGCCCACGCGAGGAGCCTCAAGCCCTCTTCCCGGGGCGAGCTGGAGATCACGGACCTCAACCGCCGCTACCTGGACGCGGGTCGGCTGCATGCCGAGGTGCTCGGCCGCGGCACGGCATGGCTCGACACCGGCACGCACGACTCGCTCCTTGAGGCCGCCCAATTTGTCCACGTGATTGAGAACCGGCAGGGTTTGAAGATCGCCTGCATCGAGGAGATCGCGTGGCGCAACAAGTGGATCGACGACGCGAGGTTCGAGAAGAACATCGCGAGGCTCGGAAATTCGAGCTACGGCCAATACCTGCGCAGGCTCCTCTCGCAAAGCTAGGAAAAGCAACCCGTGGCCACGTGGAAATCCGGCAAGCCGCAGCTCAGCATCATCACGGCGCTCTATAACTGCCTGCCGCTCACGCAGGCGATGGTCGCCAGCCTCCAGGCGTCGCTCGGATGGTGGATCAGCTACGAGGTTATCCTCGTCGATGACGGCAGCACGGATGGCACGAGGGAATGGCTGGCGACCCTGAAGAAGCCGTTTCGCGTCATCCTGAACGAAGGCAACATGGGCTACGCGAAGTCGAACAACCGGGGAGCCGCCGCGGCTGAGGGCGAGGTCCTTGCCTTCCTCAATAACGACCTCGTACTCGGGGGTGGATGGCTCGGGCCCATGCTCTCGGCGCTGAACTCAATGGGGGGCCGCGCGGGCATCGTCGGGAACGTCCAGGTCAACCCGTCCACGGGCGAGGTCGACCACGCAGGGATTGTCATCAACCTGAAGGGCAAGCCCGACCATGTTCGCAAGGCGCCCAGTTTGTTCTCGCGTGTCTTTCGGCCCGTGCGGCCCGTGGCGGCCGCCACAGGCGCATGCCTCCTGATCCGTGCCGAGACGTGGCGCAAGCTGGGAGGATTCGACGAGGGTTACCTGAACGGCTGCGAGGACGTGGACCTCTGCCTGCGCGCGCGGGCCGCGGGCCTGGGGACCGTCGTGGCCCTGAGGAGTCGCATCCTTCACCATGTGAGCTCCTCGCCCGGAAGGAACCTGCGGCACGAGGAGAACGCCCGCCGGCTCTTCCTCAAGTGGCGCAGCGAGCTCGCGATCCTGGCCAGCCGCAAGGTCACGGGGCGGATGTTCCTGCGCTACCTCGCCGAGCCCCGCAACATTCCCAGCGTCCCGATGGCGATATGGGTCGCGGCATACGCGGCACATATCCACTCCCGGCCCCCAAGCAAGGCCGTCACCGGCATGCTCAGGAACATTGACGTGGAGCTCGCGCGGTGGCGCGAGCTATTCTCCGGCTGAACATGGGCACTTTCCAGCACAACACCCCCTATGGGGGCGCCTATGCGAGGCGCTTCACCCGGTACTCGGGGTTGTTTTTCGACGAGTTCGCCACGGACTCGGCCTGGGTCCGCGAGACGGCCGTCATCCATTTGCCGCCGATGTCCGACACGGAGGCGGTGGTCCTCAGGGGCGAGTTCAGGGCGCATCCGAAGGCCAGGGGACCTGAGGCCGGGTTCCCGACGATGGAGGTCTTTGTTGACGGGCTCAAGGTGGCGACCGTCACCGCCGGCGCCCCAGGCCCGTGGGAGACGAAAATCTCCCTTGGCGCGAAGTCGTCCCAGTTGGGCTCCATCATCTACCTAAAGCTCGACGGCGTGGGGTTCACGAACGCCCTTGCTTGGCTCGGGCGCGTGACAGGGCTCGGCCTGCTCCAGCGTTACCGTTCCCAAAACAGGAACCGGCAGCTCAGGATCGGGGCCATCGAGTCCCCCTCCGGAGAGAAGATCTACGATTTCTCCATGCGGGAGGCGCCCTTCGTCTCCGCGTTCGCGCGGGCGCATACCCGCAGCGGCGTCAACGTGGTCGGGTTTCTGACGGCGGACCTCGGCATAGGCGAGTCGGCACGGTGCATGGTGCGCGCGGCCGACGCGGCCGGAATCCCCACGGACCTGGTCCCGCTGAAGCTCAACTGCAGGAACAGCCTTGGCGACATGACCTACGCCTCGCGGCTCCAGGATTCGAATCCCCAGGGCACAAACATCTTCCATGTCGATCCGCCCGTCGTGAGGGATATCGACCACCACCACGGCCCGGAATTCAGAAGGCACAAGTACAACATCGGGTACTTTGCCTGGGAGCTTCCGGAGTTTCCCGACGCGTGGATGGCCTCCTTTGACTACCTCGACGAGGTGTGGTGCCCGAGCCACTTCGTCTCCGAGTCGATCTCCCTCAAGGCGCCCTTCCCCGTCATCACCATGCCGCACTCGATCGGGTTCGCGCGGCCAGGCGAGCCCGTGACGGCTCTGCGCGCCAGGTTCGGTCTGCCCCAGGACCGCTTCCTCTTCCTGTGCCTGTTCGACCTCAACTCGTATTCGGCGCGAAAGAACCCGCGCGCCGCGATCGAGGCCTTCCGCAATTCAGGTGTCGCCGCAGACAGGGCCGCGCTTGTCATCAAGGTCCACAATGCCGAGCTCAACCCCGCGGATTTCGCGGCACTGAACGAGGCCGTGAAGGACCTCCCTGGGACGGTTGTCATAGGCGAGACCCTGTCCAGGACCGATGTCTACGCCCTTGAGGCGGCCTGTGACTGCTTCGTCTCTCTCCATCGCTCGGAAGGCTTTGGTTTCGGCATTGCCGAGTGCATGTACCTCGGCAAGCCCGTCATCGCCACGGATTGGTCGGCCACATCGGAATACCTTGACCGGCACAACGGCTATCCCGTGCGGTTCTCGCTCGTGAAGCTCACCGAGAATCATGGGCCGTACACCAAGGGGTCCACCTGGGCGGACCCGGACGTCGCCAATGCCGCCGACATCATGGCGCATGTGGTGGCGCATCCCACGGAGGCTGCGCAGCTGGGAGCCGCCGCCTTGAAGACCATTGAGGAGCGGTTCTCGCCCGCCGTCGTGGGGGCCCGTTACCGGCGCCGTCTCGAGGCGATTGCCGGGACCTGAGGCCGCTTCAGGCTTCCTTGGGCGCCTTCAGACCGAAGAGGGCATAGGCGATCGCGGCCATCAGCAACCCGATCCCGATGGCCGAATATTCCAGGTTCTCGGAGAAACCCTTGGGCCAATAGGAATACCGGACGTCGTAGGTTCCCGCCGCGTCGACGTAGATGCCCTTGAAGGCGTGGTTCACGCGCAGGTAGGGCACGCGTCTTCCATTGAGCCATGCGCGGAAATTATCGGCCTCATAGGCCTCCGTGAGAACGATGAACCCGGGCCCATCGGCGGTCACGGTGAAGGCCGTCGAGTTGGTCGTCAGCTTGTAGTTGACGGCTGGGATCACGTGCCGCTTGGCGAGATCTCCCGAGACCCGCGGCTGCGGCTGGATGTGGGGCCAGTCGTCCCTGCTCACTCCCACGAAGGGCCGACCATCGCCCGCGTTCATCCACGACCAGAATTGCCCGGCGCTGGAATACACGGCTGCGCTGTCCGTGAAAAAGGCGCGCGGCCACGGGGTGCGGCTCTCGAAGACGTCCATGTCCGAGGAGAGGACCGGGGTCAGCTCGGGCCCGGGGCGCTGCTCGCCCATGTGATAGCCCATATAGTAGCGCACATTCAGCGCATCCAGGAGCGGCTTCAGCTTCGGGACTTCCGGTGGCTCGATGATGTACCGCCAATCCCATACGCGTTTCACGCCCGCGGCGTCGACGAGCTCGCGGTAGTACGGATTGATGAGCGCGTCGGGCCCGGAGATCCCCTCGAGACCGTAGGCGATGGACCAGCCCGGGAGCAGGTCATTGTGGAACCCGAGAGACCGCGACGGCGCGTCCTGCCGCGATTGGATCCATTGGACGGCGGGCGACTCGGCCCCCGCCTGCATCCTGTCGGTGGGCCGCACCACGTAGGAGGAATACGCGGGGCCGAGCTTCATGCCCTCCCGCCAGTGGAAGGCTCCGAAGGCCAGGACGAGGCACACCAGGGCGCCGGGCGTGGCCGCGCCCCGCCGGAGCATCGTGCCGCCCGCCGCGAGGAGGAGCGCAATCGCGGCAAGCAGGCTGAGAGCATAGCCATAGATGAAGGGGTTGAGCATGATGACGCGGCCCCACGTGAAGTCCGCGTACGCGCTTCGCACCACGGCCTGCGCCGTCCCGAGGTACGCGCAAAAAAGCAGGACGGCGAGCGCCACGACGGCGAGCGCCTCTCCCCTTCCCTCCCGCGTGCCGAGGCGCCCCCACGCGTCCCTCAGGCCCCATCCCGAGAGCACCGCCAGGATGACGATGAGGGCGCAGGAGAAAGTGTTGTCGACGTGCAGGATGTTCCCGAGAAAGGGGACCCTTGCGGCGAGGTCAGGCGGCACAATGCCGAACACGAGTGCGAAGAACGGGATGCTTGAAAGGAGCAGCGCGGTGGCGAGGCGGTCCGAGAGCAGCGCCCTCAGGCGAACCAAGGCCCACAGGAGGCCCGCGAGGATGAAGAAGTTGGCGGACGGGTTCACCACGCCGAGCTCGATCTGGAATGGCCGGTAGAAGGCCTCGTCAAAGAGCCCGATCAGCATCCCCGGTTGGATCTGAAACACCGAGGGGGCATTGTAGCTGGTGTAGGACGCCTTGAGGGCATGGTAGAAGGTGACCCATACGGGCGCCGCAATCATGGCGAACACGAGGCCCGCGACGCAGGCGCCCAGGAGGATCCCCATTTTGCTCCAGACCGTCCGCCGGGACAGGAACAGAAGGCACACTCCCGTGAAGTTCATCGAGACCAGCAGCACGTAGGCCTCCTTGGCGGTGCCGCTGTTCATCTCCGTCCAATTGGCGCCGATCAAGGCGGCCAGGCCGAGGATGGCGCCGCGAGCCGAGGATACTCCCGCAAGCCGCATCCAGCAGTAGAGTATCCAGGGCGAGTAGCAGAGGCTGAAGACCGCAGGATGATTGATCCGGTAGACGAAGAACCCGATGAAGGCCGAGGAGGCGCTCAGCATCAGGGACGTCGGCAGGTGCCGGAAGGCCCGCCACGTGCAGAGTCCGATCCCGAACGCGAAGAGCCATTTTGCCACGAGGAATTTCACGTCCCAGGCCCATGCGGCGCCATCGGCGAGGACCGGGATCAGGTGCAGCGGGTCGCCGAAGCACGACTGTCCCTGGCCGAGGAGAGGCAGGCCCGCCGAGTCGTACCGGTTCCAGAGCGGAAGCTCCCCATCCTGGAACACGGCCTTGTGCTCGATCATCGAGAGCGGGACATGGTGCCAGAGCAGGGCCGCTACATCGGCCTTGTGCGGGTCGCCCGCTTCCGCCGTGGGCTGGCCGGGAAGCCAGGGGCTCTGGCCGTAGAGGAGCGCCACGCCCATTCCCGGCGAAATGAAACTCTTGCCGGCGAAGATGACGGGGTAGTTGGCCAGCACCGTCGCGAGGAGCGCCACAAGGGCGGCCGCCTTCGAGGGTGAACGTCCGGACCACTGGCACAGGGTGCGCCACCGCTCGTCCAGCCGTACGGCGTGCGCACTGCGCGCCCAGGCCACGGCCAGCACGACGGCCACGAGGATGGCAAAGATGAGGGCCACCTGTCCGGCCGGTGACGGACGCCCGATGTCGATGGGTCTGGTGAGCGTGACATTGAGGCTGGGGTCGGTCGCCCGGACGGAGGTCCGGACGACCAGCGTGCCGTCCTTCTCGTCCAGGGAGCGGATCTCGTTGCGCGGCTGGAACTGCCTAGGGGCAAAAGCCACCGCCACATTGCCGGAGGCGTCGAGGATCCGCGCGCCGGCCAAGGTCACCTGCCCCGCCCCGTCCAGCGGGTCGAACCTGAGTGCCGTGATACGCCCGTAGGGCAGCGCAAACCGCAGCGTGGCCGTCTCGCCGGCCTTGATGGGCTGGAGGGACGAATCGGGCTCGTTGAACCCGTTCCCGGTATCGAAGTAGAGTTGGACGAGCCCGGACTGGTCGGACCCCACGCTGACCTCGAAGACGCTGGCGCTGCGGCGCGCCGGCGACCCGGGCTCCGTGCTGACGACGGCGGCCGCGGCAAGCAGGAGGCACGCGAGGAGGCAGGGTATGGTCAGGCTGCGGGGCATCGGGGACGGGGGCCGCGCTTAACGACAACCCGCCCCACCCTTAAATGGGCCTACGGGCACCGGCAACCAGTATCCTCGCAGCGCGCCTCAACGCTTTGCCTTGAGGTCGATCTCGAGGTTGCGGACGCTGAAGGTGAGCCTGCGCTCATCGTCGTTTCCCGGGTACGCCGCCGGCCTGTCGCTCTGGAAAAGGAGTGTCGTGTCGCCCGGCTGCAGGACAACCCCTGCGATCGTTGCCTTGCGCACCTCGGCCGGCTTGAGGATGCCCTGCCATACCAGGGTTCCATTGAGGGAGACCAGGGCGCCGCGCTCATCGACCGCGCGCAGCCTGAATTTTATGTCGGCCAGGATGGCGAACGGCTGGGGGTTGCGGACGGTGATCGTGCTGTCTCCCAGGCTCCAGCGGAAGTATTCCCAGCGGGATTTCTCCGGGTCCCACCAGTTGCGGGGGCCGAAGATCGCCTCGACGACGCTGTTGTCCTTGGGGTTGATGCGCAGGTCCGCCGGTCCCGCGACGCGGAAGGTCTCGCGCCCGGGGGGCTTGAGGAGGTCGGGCGCACCCAGGATGCCGAGATTGCCAATGACAAGGAGCAGGAGCCACCATCCCTTGCGCGGCACAAGGATGTTGAAGGCGAGCGTCATCGGAAGGAGCACGCGGGCCGCCGCAGACGGATAGTGCTCCCATACGGCGTCCCCCAGGAAGAGCATCAGGACGGCATAGCTCGCCCCCACGCGCCACCAGGGGTTGCTCCACCGGATCCGGCCCGCGAAGAACAGGCATTGGGCCAGCAGGCCAATGACGACCAGCAGGTCGAGGCGGATTACCGCAGGGTTGCGGTTCCCGATCGCCTCCAAGCTGGAGACGATGTCCTGCAGCTTGTTGGCCAGGCCTGAAAAGGGAGGCGCGAAATTGCGCGCCCCGATATCATCGGCCGGCCCAAGCCAAATGCGGATGCAGACCATCCAGAGGGCGAGCGGCACGATAAAAAGGGCGCCCTTCGCCAGCCAGGGGACAAAGCTCCTCGGAATCCGCATGTCCGGCGGGCTGAGGGCCGCCCCCGCGAGGATGCTCGTGTCCTTGCCCAGTCCGGACAGGCCCATGAGCGTCGCCCCGGTCCACGTCCTTCCCGTCTCAATGAGCGCCATGCCGATCGTCACCAGCAGCAGGCTCGGTCCGTCGAGGAGTGCGCTCCGGACGCTGAAGATCAGCCCGAATGATAGCAGGACGCACACCCACCGGAACGTGTTGCCCCAGTTGTCCTGCGGGAACCACCTCAGGAGCACGGCGGCGAGGATGTACCAGCAGAAGACGTTTTGCAGCGCGTAGACGTTCATGACGCGCCGGGGGTCGCCACCCCCCAGCAGCCACGCCGTCCATTCGAACAGGATCCGCCGGGCGCGGTAGGGAAGGCTGTCCACGGCCACCCTCAGGGCGGGATCCTTCAGGTGGGGATCGACGGCAATCTGGGCATACCACTGGGAGTCGTAGCCCGGCGAGTTGCGCATCTCATAGTGGTTGACCGCCTTGACCTGGGGCAGGAACCGGGCGTGCTCCATCGACCCAAACTCGATGAAATAGGTGAAGCCCTGGCCGGGGAGGTAAAAGAGCGACACATTCCAGGTGAAGAGCGCGACCACGAGGGCGCACACGAGCCACCGCAGCGCATTGCCCCGTCCGTCGAGAAATGATTTGAGTCCAGCCACCAAAAGGGGACAAACCACTCTCCCCGCCCTTCCAAAGCAAGTATGGATTTTCCCGCCGCCGAGACGCCCCAAGCCGACCCACCGTGGCGGCGCGCGGCCGCCGGGGTGACGCTCCTATGCCTCGCGGCCTATGCCCTGATCCTCGCCCTTAACGTGGGAGCCGTCGCCGGCGGGTCAGACTCCTCCGGCTATATGAACGGCGCCAGGCTCCTCGCGGCGGGACGGGTGCACGTGGCGCCGCGGACGGTCGCCGGCCTGCCCGCCTCCAGCGTGGCGCCGTTCCTTTACATACCCCTGGGGTTCAAGCCGGCGCCGAACGGCGACGGGATGGTCCCGACCTACCCCAGCGGCTTTGCCCTGTTCATCCTTGCGTTCAGGCCCCTGGCGGGTTGGCGCCATGCCGGCGACGTGACAGTGGTCCTCCACGCCCTGGCAGGCGTGGTGGCCACCTACGCCCTGGCTCGCCTGCTCGGCCTAGGCAGGAAGGGTTCCGTCCTGTGCGCGTCGATCATCGCGCTCAGCCCCCTGTACCTTTACATGTCGCTGCAGGCGATGAGCGATGTTCCGTCGCTGGCATGGACGACCCTGGCCCTCGTGGCTGCCCTGAAGAGCCGCGCCCGCCCTGTCTGGGCCCTGGCGGCCGGCGCCGCCCTCGCGGTGGACGTCCTCCTGCGCCCCACGAACATCCTCGCCTTCATCCCGACGGCGATCGCCCTGGGAGCCTCGCCGCGCCGCTGGGCCTATCTCTGCCTGGGTGGGCTGCCCGGCGCCGCCTTCTTCTGCGCCCACAGCCTCGCCGCCTACGGGCGCATCGCGACGACCGGCTACGGCGACAACACCAACGCCTTCAGCACGGCCTACGTGCCGGTCACGCTTCGCAGGTACGCGCTCTGGCTTCCGGCCCTTTTCACGCCCCTGGTCGTCCTTGTGCCCGCCATCCCGTGGCTGGCCTCCCGCTCCCCGTCGGTGCGCTGGCTCCTCGGCGCATGGATCGTAGCCTTTGCCGGCTTCTATGCCACCTACCAGAACACCCACGAGACCTGGTGGTACCTGCGCTTCCTGCTGCCTGCGGCACCCGCGATCGTGGTGGGATCGGCGCTGGTGCTGCGCGAGATGGTCTCCCGCTCGAAGGCCGGAGCGGCGGCGGCTCGATCGCCGCGGGCCTTCGCCGTGTGCCTCCTCCTGGCGGCGGGCTACCTCATCCTTTGGGACCGCAGTCTCGACGCCCTGGACATTGGCAAGACGGAGCTTAGGTACGGGCTGGTGGCCGACTGGATGAAGAAGCATGTTCCGCCCGATGCCGTCTGCCTCGCGATGCAGGCAAGCGGTGCCCTCTTCTATTATACCGACTACACGTTCCTGCGCTGGGACGTGATCAACAGGCAGAACGCGGGCCGGGTCGAAGCCGCGGTCCGCGACGCCAAGCGCCCCCTTTACGCCGTCCTCTTCCCGTTTGAGGTCGAGGAGAAAGGCGTCCTCGACAAGCGCATGCCGGGCAAATGGACCGCAATCGGATCCGTGGACGATGTCACGGTGTTCCGCCGCGACACGGGCCCCTCGACGCCCTGAGGCCCCCAATGAACCCTCCCCTCATCCTCGACCTAAGCCACACCAGCCACACGCGCGCGCGGACGGGCGTGCAGCGTGTGGCCCGCGCCCTGGCGGCCGAGCTAGGCGACCAGTGCGCCCCGGTATGCTTTGACCCCTACCAGGGCCTGTGGCGCCCGCTCGAGGACTGGGAGAAGGAGAACCTAGAGTCCGCGGACCCGGCGCGGGGACGCGGGTCGCACTGGCCCCTCGGCGCCCGGATACGCGGCAGCCTGAGGAAGGGGCGAAACGACTCGCCGCTTCTCACGCTGCCCGAGCGCCACGGCTCGGGTCCTGAGGGGGTCCTGATCCCCGAGATATTTTCGGCCGAGGTAGGCAAGGCGCTTCCCTTCCTCTTTGCGGCCACGCAGGGACCGAGGGTCGCCCTGTTTCACGATGCGGTGGCCCTGCAGTACCCGGAATTCACGCCCCGCTCCACCGTGGCGCGCTTTCCGGGATACCTGCGCGAGCTCCTTCAATTCGACGGCGTGGCTGCGGTGTCGGAAACCTCACGTGACGCGCTCCTCGACTACTGGCGCTGGCTGGGCGTGGCGCGCACCCCCGCGGTGGTCGCCGTCACACTCGGCATCGAGGAACCCACGGCCGAGAGGTCCAGGGCGGATGCCGCCGGATCGCCCATCGTCCTCTGCGTCTCGAGCATCGAGGGCCGAAAGAACCATGCGGCGCTCCTCGACGCCTGCGAGCAGCTGTGGGCCTCCGGGTCGACTTTCCAGCTGCGCCTCGTCGGCATTGTCAACCGGGAGACGGGCGCCTCGGCCTTGGAGCGGATTGAGCGGCTCCGCGTCGCCGGGCGGCCGCTGCGGTACGAGGGCCCGATGAAGGACGGGGCGCTCGAGGTCGCCTATGCCGAATGTTCCTTCACCGTCTATCCCTCGCTTGCCGAGGGTTTCGGGCTTCCGGTCGTGGAGAGCCTGTCCCGCGGCAAGCCCTGCCTGTGTCGGATGACCGGGGCCACGGGCGAAGCGGGGCGAGCGGGCGGGTGCGCGGGCATCGGCTCGGGCTCGCCGTCTGAAATCGCCTCGGCCATGGCGGCCCTCCTCGGCTCACCGGCCGAATTGGCGCGCCTGCAGAGGGAAGCCCTCGGCCGGCGGTTCAAGACCTGGCCCGAGTACGCCTCGGAACTCCTGGGTTGGATGCAGGGACTTCCCCGGCACCTATAATTCGATTGGAATGCGTTGATGCAGAGGCTCCAAGCCTCCGGCATTTGCATTTGCAAACGCCTGCCGCGCTCTTACGGTCGGCTTCGCATGGCGATAACGTTATTCCTAAAGAACAAGAAGCCCATCCTGAGTCGTTGCAGCGACGACTACTCGACGAAGATGCGGCTGCGCTACGCGCCCTTCTACCATGCGATGGATGCCCAGAAGGGCACCACCATCCACCTGGATGGCCGAGAGATGATCATGCTCTCGAGCAATGATTACCTGGGCCTGTCCTTTCACCCCAAGGTGGTCGAGGCCGGCCGGGCCGCCCTCCTGAAATGGGGCACGAGCACGACGGGCGCCCGTCCGTCCAACGGCTCCCGGACCTACCACCTTGAGCTCGAGCACAAGATTGCCGAGTTCCTGGGCCGCGAGGCCTGCCATATCCACGCCGCGGGCTACCTCTCCTGCCTGTCGAGCGTCGCGGCCTTCGCCCAGAAGGGCGATGTCATTTTTGCGGACAAGAACGTCCATTCCTGCCTCTGGGACGGCGTGCGCCTCTCCAACGCGACCGTCGAGCGCTTCTCGCACAACAATCCCGACGACCTGAGGGAAGTCATCGCCACGGCAAACCCAACCGCCCCCAAGATGATGGTCATCGAGGGCGTGTACTCCATGGAGGGCCACATCGCGCGCCTCCCGGAGCTCTGCGAGATCTCGGATGAGCACAGCTGCTTCACGGTCCTCGACGACGCCCACGGCTTCGGCGTCCTCGGCCGCCAGGGCCGCGGGACGGTCGACCACTTCAACCTGAACGAGAGCGTCGACGTGATCTGCGGAAGCCTGTCGAAGTCGCTCGCGAGCACGGGTGGCTTTGTCGCCGCGTCAAAGGACGTGATCGAGTTCCTGCGCACCCACTCCAAGCAGACCATCTTCAGCGCCGCGATCAGCCCGAGCCAGGCAGCCTGCGCGCAGGCATCCCTCGAGATCATGCAGACGGAGCCCCAGCACCTGGAGAAGCTCTGGTCCAACACCAAGAAATACAGGGCCATGCTCAAGGGACTTGGCTTCGACCTCTGGGAGAGCGAGACGCCCGCCGTTCCGATCGTCCTCGGCTCCAAGGAGCGCGTGTACCCGTTCTGGAAGGCGCTCCTCGAAAAGGGAATCTTCACGGTCATGGCGACGTCGCCGGCCGTGCCCGCCGGCAAGGATCTCATCCGCACCGCCGTCTCGGCGATGCATACGGACGAGCAGCTGGAGAAGATCGCCGGTGCGATGGCCTACGCGGCCAAGAAGCTCTGACGGACGGCGTCCGCTAGGTGAGGGCCTCGCGGAGCGTCTTCGCGGCGCCGGCCCAGGTCGGCAGCGGGCGCCTCTCCGCCTCCGCGGCGAGAGCCGCATGGTGCGCGTCGTTCGTGATGATGCGTCGCAACGCCTCCACCCATCCCTTGAGCGTGTTGCCCGCGACGACGGCGCAGCCTCCGCCCGAGGCATTCTCCAGCACGGGGGCGATGTCGCTGCACACGCAGGGAACGCCCATCCAGAGCGACTCGAGAACGGGCAGGCCGCAGCCCTCGGCGATGGACGGGAAAGCCGTCGCCCTCGCCGAGCGCACAAGGTCTGCGACGGCCGCGTCCTTCAATCCCTCGTGATGCCGCACGCCCGTGTAGCGTGCCGCAAGGGCGGCGACGCGCCTCGCAATCGGCTCCCCATAGTGGGGATTCACACGCCCAACCAGGTGCAGCTCGAAGGCCAGGCCCTCGGCCCGCAGGGCCTCGAAGGCGTCGAGGAGGACTCCCTGGTTCTTCCTCGGTTCAAGGATCCCTATTGAGACTATCCTGTGCAAGCCGGACCGGCGTGGCGGAGCCTCGGCTATCCTCGCGATCCCGCGCCAGTCGGCGCCCAGGGCCAGGACTTCGACCGGGGGCGGCTTGGCTATCCCCTGCCATTCCCAGAAACCGAGGAGCTCGGCGCGGCTCGCGTTCGAGACCGCCCACACCCGGTCGAAGCGGGACAGCAGCTTCATGTACCCAGGGTGCCGCTCGACGCTCTTTGGCCAGGTGATGTGGGGCAGCTTGATCGGGATGGCGTCGTGGTACACGGCGGCCACGGGGCAAGGGCGGTTATCGAGGAACGTGGTGAAGCCCGGTCGCTCAGCCTCGGAGAACAGCTCCGGAGTCAGGAGCCAGTCGCCCCCGCCCGCTGCCGGTCCAAGCGACGGCCATTGGGCCGCTCGTGCGGACGCTCCCAGTTCTTCAAGGAGCCGGCCGCTGACCCGGGCCAGGCCCGAGGCATGCCGCCAGGACGCCGCACTGGTGGTATCGAGGAGAATCATGGGGCCGCGGCTGCCTCGAGCCGCTTCAGCAACCTCTCGGTGTTCGCCTTTACGTCAAAATTGGCCTCGATCCACGCCCGCGCCGCCCGGCGAAGGACCTCGTTGTAGTCGTCGTCGGCCGAGAGCCTCCGCAGGGCGGCGACCCAGTATTCGGGCCGGTCGACCGGAAGCACGATCCCCGTTTCCCCATCCGTGATTGCCTCGGTGGTCCCTGCGGTCGGCGAGGTGATCACCGGCACGCCCGCGGCCATGGCCTCCGCGATGACATTGGGAAGGCCATCCTGGTCGCCGCTCGGAGCCACGACGCCGGTGTGAAGCAGGACGTCCGCCCAATTGAGGTGATCCCACACCTCATGCGAGGGGACCTGACCCATGAAGGTCACGCGGTCGGCGACGCCGAGGTGCCCCGCCAGTTTCTCAAGCTTGGACCTCAACGGTCCGTCCCCGACAATCCGGGCGGTGAAGCCGAGGCCCGCGGCCTTCAGCGCGGCATAGATCCGCAGCTGCCGGTCGATGCCCTTCTTTTCAACCAGGCGCGCCAGGGAAAGGAGGTTGAGGGGAACGCGCGAGGCATGGAGGGGCTTCATGGCCGGCAGCCTCTCCAGGCCGCTGCGGATGCAGACCACCTTCCCGGGCTGCACGCCCTTGGCGACGAGCGCCGTTCGGGCGAGATCCGTGGAGGTGTGGACGAGGAGCGCCGCGTCGAGCTTCTCGCGCAGCCACCAGTCTCCACCGTGCTCGAAGATATCATAGGCGTGGGCACCGCAGGTGTACCGGACTCCGTCCATGCGCCAGAGAAGCCACGCCGCGGTGGCCGGCGCCCCGCTCCAGGCCGCGTGGATGAGGGAGGGCCGGTCCCTTCGGAACGAGCGGGCGTAGACGCACGCGAAGCCTGCGCCGAGCATGTTCTCCCAGAAGTTGACCCAGGAAGGCGCCCGCCGCGTCGCCAGCCCGCGCAGCAGCTGCTTCATGATGTCCGGCTTGCGCCAGGTCTCGTAGGGGATCAGCCAGAAAAGCTCCAGCAGGCGCCACTTGTTGAAGCGCTCCACCTCGATCCCGCGGAAGGTCCCTCCCCCGCCCCACATCGAGTGCACCCTAAGGCGTACGCCCTTTGCCCGCAGGGCCGCCACCTCGCGCTGGAGGAACATCTCGGTCGTCTTCGGGAACGTCGTGAAGAGGTAGGTGATTGCGGGACCGTCGGAGTTCAATGCCGGCGGACTGTAAACCGCCGGGACCCGGCGCGGGAAGATTCTTCGGTGTTTTCGGGCCTCCGTTTTTCTCTCGCCCGGGCAAAGCCGCTCTGATGCTTTCGTGGGCTCGATTGATGAATTACTACCGCCGGAGCGACCTCACTCCTGACGTTGCCGCAACCCTATCCCGCTACGACGATACAGTCCGGAGGTTCGTGGGTGCCGATTACCGCCACCCGATCCGGATGAGGGACTGGGAGCTGGCACGGGTCCTCGAGGCCGTCCGCACCGTGCCCGTGGGATCCAGCATCCTGGACACCGGGTCCTACAACACCTACCTGCCGCTGGCGCTCGCCACCCAGGGATACCGCCTGACGGCCTCGGACCTCATCTGGGGCCGGATGATCAAGAGCTTTGAGCGCTCCCTGGGGCTCGCCCCGACGAAGGCCACCGAAGCCCCCTTCTTCGGATGGATGGGCGTCTACAAGCGCGCGGGGGTCCCGGTCCGCAACCTGAACCTGACCCGGCTCGCCTGTGCGGACGCCTCATTCGACTGCATTGTCGCCCTCTCCGTCATCGAACACGTGCCGAATGTGCGTCGCGCCCTGGCCGAGATGTACCGCGTCCTTGCGCCAGGCGGGCGCATGCTGATCACGACCGACTGCTCGCCCGAGCCCACGCCCTACAGGAAGGGTGTCCGGTACTTCTCGGAGACCGAGCTCGGCAGCCTCTTCGCCCCGTACCAGGTCACCTCGCGCCGAAACACGCCCGACTTTTCCGAGGAGAACTGGTGCTACGGACTGGGCCGGCCCGTAGTGACCGTCTTCGCCGAGGTCACAAAACCCCGGTAAACGGCGCGTGCGCGTGCGCGCGAAACGGCAGACGCGTGGGCTTTTCTTCGGACACGGTGGCGGCCAGCCCGACCAGCTCGTCGATCAGGACCGTCGGGTCCTCCTCGGAGCGAAGGCGCAGGAAATTGTCGCGCATGCGAATGTAGGCCTCGGGACCGGACAGCCATGACCCTATGATCCGGTCAAAGTCCTCGCCGTTCTCGATCTTGTCGGACGCGGCGCCGTTGCGCAGGTATTTCCAGGTGAGCTCCTCCTGCGGCATGATGCCGTCCGACGCGTTGAAGATGATCGGGCACTTGAAATGCAGCGCCTTGGCCGTCGTCGTCGTGCCCCCGCGGGTCACGATCACGTCGCTGACCTGCATCAGCAGGTGCACGATCTCGGAATACCCCTCGAGGTAGCAGTTGAACTCGGGATGGTTGGCCCTCCAATGGACGAGGTCGTTGTAGGCCTGCTTGTTCCTCCCGCAGATCACGATGGCCTGGCACCGGTCGGCGCGCTTCACGAGGGCGGGCAGCAAGTCGAAATGGTTGTTGGCGCCGTTGCCGCCGGTCGCAAGGAAGACCGTGAAGAGGTCCGGCCTCAGGCCCAGGCGCTCCTCGCGGAAGAGGCCCCGCTCCTGGGGCGCGACCGTCTCAAAATGGGCGTGCGGGTGCATGAGGTAGCCGCGCACCTTGGCCCGATCGGCCGGTATCCCCTTCTTGATGGCGTAGTCCTGGGCCGTCGCCGTCCTCGAGAAATACATGTCGACCGTGGGCTCGATCCAGTTGCGCGAGTAGCCCCAGCCCCCCGAGAACTCGCCGCAGTAGGTCGCGCACTTGACCTTGTCGTCGCCGAGGATCTTGTGCGCAAGCTGGAAGTAGCCCCGGTTCAGGCAGTCATGGACGCTGAAGATCAGGTGGGGCCTGTATTCCTTCAGGACGTTCACGTAGTAGCGGCGCCCCAGGGAGACCGTGTCCTGGTTCAGCAGGCTCTGGCACTCGATGAAAGCGTAGAAGGCCTTGTGCACCCAGGGCGCGCTCGCCTGGATCTTGTTGTAGAAGTTGACGCAGGCGCGGTTAACGACCGAGGACTTCTCCAGCATCTGCTCGATCCGGACATCGACATCGTGCTTGTAGAGCTGGAAGCACCAGTCGGCGAACGCCTCCGCGCGCGCGTCATGACCCCCTCCGGTGCTCGAGGTCAGGACTAGAATGCGGATCTTGGACATGTGCGGCTAGGAGGGCCCCGTCGCGTGGCTCGGGGATGAGCCCCCGACAGTTGCTGAAGCCGCCCCCGATTCAAACATGAAACGGCACCCCCGAAAGGGAATGTCTCATGTCTTTTTCATGAGCAGGGCCACATTCGCCCCGCCGAAGCCGCTGCTGTTCTTGAGGACGACCTTGGGGGCCTGGGTCGACGTGGACCGCAGGATGTTCAGGCCGTCGCAGGCAGGGTCGAGCTTCGAGATATGGGCCGATCCCGGGACGAACCCCTCGCGCATCATGAGCGCGCAGAACCCCGTCTCCATGGCGCCCGCCAGCGAGAGCCCGTGGCCCGTCAGGGCCTTCGTGCTGCTGATTCCCGGGCGGATACCCATCTCGCCGAAGACGGAGCGCAGGGCCCTGGCCTCGGAGACGTCGCCGATCAGGGTCGAGGTCGCATGGGCATTCACATAGTCGACAGCGGCCGGCTTGATGCCCGTCGCCTCAAAGGCGTTGTCCATCGCCATCTTTGAGCCGGTCCCGTCAGGGTGCGAGATCGCCACGTTGTAGCCGTCCGAGGCCTGCCCCCAGCCCGCCAGCTCGCAGTACGGGGCCACTCCCCTGCGGTTCACCTCGTCCTCGCTCTCCAGGACAACGACCACGCCGCCGCCCGTGCCGACGAAACCATCGCGCGCCACGTCAAAGGGGCGCGAGGCCAGCGCCGGGTCGCTCTGCAGGGAAAGGGTCCTCATCCCCGCAAAGGGGAGGATGGCGTCCCGGTTCCCGTCCTCGCCGCCGGCGATGAACATGCGCTTCTGGCGGCCGCGTACGATCTCCTCGTAGCCATAGGCGATCGCGTGCGCCGAAGAGGCGCAGGCCGAGGAGAAGCCTGTCGAGGCGCCCTGTATCTTGAACGCGGCGACCAGGTTGAAGTTCAGCGTCCCTACGATCGAGGCGACAATGCCGAGCGGCGAACAGCGCGCGGGGCCGAGCTTGAGCATCCGGTCGTGATGGTAGTAGGTCAGCATCGGCGATCCCCCCGACGCCGCAAAAAGGCCCGTGTGCCGGTTTGAGATGTCCCCATCGGAAAGCTTCGCGTCGGCAATGGCCTGCAGGAACGCGCAGTGTGCAAAGAGTCCGTGGGGCGCCATGGACCGGATCGTCTCCCGCTTGATCTCGTAGCCGGCGGGCCACGTCCAGTCCTCGGGATCGACCGAGTCCGTCATGAACCCCTTGATCGTGCCGATGACCTTGCAGGCGATGTCGGGCTTCTGGAACGGCGGGTAGAGCTCAAAGCCGTGGCGCATCTCGCGCAAGTTGCCCGACACCGTCGCCGCATCGTTGCCGATGCTGGTCACAAAACCGAGGCCGGTTATAAAAACTCTGGGCATGTCCTGGGGCGGGCTGCCCGGCCCATCGTGACGAACGTCACGATCCGGTCAATATCAGGCGTTGATCGCGACCCGGAGAGGCGGGTTCGCCGAATTCTCGCTCTCGGAAGCAGGCTGCGCGGCGCTGATGACGGCGGGCACAACTGCTGATTCAACGTAAGCAAAGGTAAGCGTGATGTCCTCGGCGATGACCGCCTTTTCCTGGCCCACGCGGATGGCGCCCTCGAACGTCGCCAGCGGCATCTTCATGCGCTTGGGCTTGATCGACAGGGTCAGGATGTCGCCGGGCTTGCACATGCGGTGGGCGCGGACGCCTTCGCAGCCGGTGAAGAAGATGGTGTTCGAGCCAATCGCCTTGCCCGGCTCCGTCGGGGCCCCCTCGAGAAGGTAGAGGACGGCGAGCTGGCCCAGGGCCTCGAGCATGATCGAGGCGGGCATGACCGGGTTGTCCTTGAAGTGGCCCTGGAGGAAAAACTCCTGACCCGTGATCTTGTACTTCCCGTTCGCCCCCGTGGAGCTGACCGAGGCCTCGTTCAGGAAAAGGAACGGGGGCTGCACCGGCATGACGGCGCCGATGTGCTCGATCGGCAGGAACTTCGTCGGGCGCGGCAGCGGGAGGCCGCGGATCTTGCAGTCAATGAAAGTCTTCACGTCGCCGACAGTCCGCAGATTGCGCAGCTCGTCGTTGTTGATCGTCAGCTGCAGAACGTCCTCAACCAGGATGACGATTTCCATCATCGTGAGGGAATCGATGCCGAGATCCTCGATGAGCCTGAGGTCGTCGTCCGCATCCTTGAGCTTGGCCCTGAGGTCCGGCTCGACGAAACGCTCGATGACGCCAATCACCACCGCCGGCATGTGGTCGGCGTTGCCAGTCTTGCGGAACTGAACCGCAGCCTCGAATGTCGAGGGCGAGCAGCGTTTCAATGCCTCCCTGAGCGCGACCTCGTCGTCTGGCGCAAAAGGCTTGGTAGCAAGCGTTAACGATTTATTGCCGCCTTGGGAAGGTTGTACGGAATCTGACATCGGGCGTTCTTTGTATGTAACGGTGTCCGATAAAGTAAACCCATTTCTTGGCACCCGCCACCTCCCTCAGGGTCTGTCGTTAATGCGTGCAACGCTAGGTCAACGTTTTGCGTCAGGCACCCGCATTAACTGGGCTTGAGTTTTGGGCGTTCCCATCACTATCGTTTGTCACCGAACCCGCTCAATGAGCGCATCTTCAATCGTAAAGCCATCCTCGCCCCTATTCCTCATCACCCATGAGTTTTACCCCGTCAGCGGAGGCATAGCCACGTTCGCAGAGGAGATAGCAAAGGCCTCGGCCGGCCTGGGCTACGATGTGGAGGTCTGGGCCCAGTCGGCCCCGTCAAGCGTGGAGAAGAAATGGCCGTTCCGAATCCGTCGCCTTCCCCTTAAGGGAACCCACGACCTGATCTGCCAGTTCCGGCTTGCCTGTCAGTTGGTGGCGTCCCGGAGGCAGTTGCGCAATGCGACGGTCTACCTCCCGGAGCCTGGTCCTATGATGACCATGATGCTCCTGCAGTTCTTCAAGGCCTTCCGGCCCAAGCGGCTCGTCCTCACCTTCCACGGATCAGAGATACTGCGTTTCGCACAGAGCCCCCTGCGGCGGTGGCTGGCGGGCAAGCTCATCAGGCACGCGACACGGGTCAGCACGCTGACCACCTACACGCAGGAGCTCCTCCTGGAGCGGTTCCCGCATGCCGCGGACAAGATCTACCTGACGCCGGGCGCCCTGCGCACCGACTTCGCCGTGGTCCCGGGTCGGGCCGCGCGCACCCAGGGCAAGATCGTCATCCTCACGGTCGGCAGGCTCCATCCCCGCAAGGGGCAGCTCATTACGCTCCAGGCGCTGCAGATGCTTCCCGACGAGGTGAGGCGGAACATCGAATACTGGATCGTCGGGGGCCGGAACAAGGGCAACTACGAGGACCGCCTGCGCGCGTTGGCCGCGAGCGACTCGGACATGGTCGTCCGCTTCTTCGGCAACATACCCGACGAGGAACTGGCTGAGGTCTACGAGAGGTCCGACATCTTTGCCCTCACGAGTGTCAGCCACGGCCACAGCGTCGAGGGCTTCGGCCTCGTCTACCTCGAGGCGGCCGCCCACTCTCTCCCGATTGTCGCCCACCGGATTGGCGGCGTCGCCGAGGCCGTGAGGGACGGGGTGACCGGCCTGCTTGTGACGCCGGGACGCCCGGCCGAGCTCGCCGCCGCCTTTGAGAAGCTGATCCACGACGTCCCGCTGCGCAAACGCCTGGGAGACGCCGGGCGCCTGTGGGCCGCTAGGAATTGCTGGGAGGAGAACGCGTCCACCCTTTTTGAAAAGGTGGAGGCTCTGGGATGATCCAATCGCGGGTGTCGGTGACGGTCCGCTACGCGGAGACCGACATGATGGGCATCGTCTACCACGCGAATTACCTGCCGTGGTTTGAGGTGGGGCGCACGACGCTGCTCAAGGAGATCGGGGTCCCGTACAAGAAGCTTGAGGAGGAGGGTTACCGCCTCCCCGTCCTCGAGGTTTCCGCGAAGTACGTCCGGCCCGCCGTCTATGACGACACCCTCGAGATCATCTCGACGGTCTCCGAGAAGCCACTCCTGCGCATCCGCATCGACTACGAAGTGCGACGCGACGGCGAGCTCCTCGCCACGGGCAACACCGTGCACGCCTTCGTGGACAAGTTGGGCCGTCCCGTGCGCCCCCCGGCCTGGGCCGCAGAGGTCCTGACGAGGGCGTTCAGCTGAGGCTCAGCCGTAGGACGGATCAAGCTCGAGGCGGAAGTAGTCGCGCGCATTGGCGAAGCAGATGCGCTTGACCAAGCCTCCCACGAGGCCGGTATCGGCGGGAAGCTCTCCCCTCTCCATCTGGGACCCCAGGAGGTTGCACAGGACGCGCCTGAAGTACTCGTGCCGCGTGTAGCAGAGGAAATTGCGGGAATCGGTGAGCATGCCGACAAACCGGCTGAGGAGCCCGATGTTGGCCAGGGCGCTGATCTGCCACTCCATCGCCTCCTTCTGGTCCAGGAACCACCAGCCGCTTCCGAACTGGACCTTGCCCGGGATGGTGCCGTCCTGGAAATTGCCCGCCATGGTCGCGAAGGCGTAGTTGTCCGCCGGATTGAGGTTATAGAGGACCATCCGCGGCAGCTCGCCCGTCCTGTCCAGGGAGTCGAGGTAGCGTCCCAGCGCGCGCGTCTGGGGGAAATCTCCGATCGAATCGAAACCCGTATCCGGGCCAAGCTTCTGGAGGAGCCTCGTGTTGGCGCTCCGCTGGGCGCCCAGGTGGAGTTGCTTCGTCCATCCCCGCGCCGCATCCCAGTGCCCGAACTCAAGCATGAGATACGATCCGAACTTGGCCGCCTCGTCCGGGCTGGCCGCGCGGCCCCCGCGGACCGCCTTGAACACCGCGTCGGCCTCGGCGTGGGTGCACGGTTCCGAGAGGGCGGTCTCCATCCCATGGTCCGACAACCTGCCGCCCGCCGCATGAAAGTCATCGTGCCGTTTCTTCAGCGCCCCGACAAGGTCGTCAAAGGTGTGGATCGAGGCCTGCGCCGCCCCGGCGAGCCTCTCGACCCAGGGGTTGAAGGCCGCCGGGTTGGCGACGCCGAGCGCCTTGTCGGGACGGAAGGCGGGATAGACGCGCGTCTTCAGACCGGACTTCGAAATCTTCGCATGGGTCTCCAGGGAATCCGCCGGGTCGTCCGTGGTGCAGATGACGGCCACGCGGTTTGCAGCGAGGATGTCGTGCACCCTCAGGTTGGCCAACTTGGGGTTGGCTGCCTCCCAGATCGCCTGCCCCGTCGCGGGACCGATGATCTCGTTTATCCCGAAATAGCGGGTGAGTTCCAGGTGCGACCAGTGGTAGAGGGGATTTCCCAGGGTATGGGGAAGCGTGTGGACCCAGGCGTCGAATTTCTCCCTTGGCGGCGCGTCCCCGGTGCAAAAACGCTCGTCGACGCCATTCGCCCGCATCGCCCGCCATTTGTAGTGGTCGCCGCCGATCCAGATGTCGGCGAGGTCGGGAAACTGGTGGTTTGCGGCGATCTGCTGCTGCGAGACATGGCAGTGGTAGTCGTAGATGGGCACACCCTCGGCGTACCTGTGGTAGAGCTCGCGGGCGGCATCGGTCTGGAGGAGGAAATTCTCGTGGATGAAGCGCTTCATTTGGAAATGTCGTTGAGGAACTCGTCGTGGGACTCGATCCGGTTCAGGAGCCTGCGGACAGCGGCGCAGCGCTCCGCAAAGACAAGCCCCGTGTGCTCGGCAAGGAACACGATGTAGGCCGCGACTCCCTTTGAATAAAGGAGCCTGGCCTCGGGGCTGATGGCGTAGAACCGCGCCCGCTGGCGGTAACCGGCGGCGGAATGGTCCCCCAGCGCCGCCTTCACCGGCCGGCCGTCGGCGGCAAGGACAAAGAGGAAATTGTACTCGAAGAAGATCATGTGCTCGGGGCTGGGCTCCAACGATTCGACGGCCGCCCGACACGCCTCGGGCGTGGCAAAGACATCGACCGCCTTTCCCGCCTTTGACAGCGAGTCGGTGATGAAGGTGCGCGCCATCTTGCTCTCCGTCGGGTCGGCGCTGAAGGCGCCCGCCAGGGCAAGCTCGGCCGTGAACCGGTACCAGTCGTTCCAGAGCGCCTTGTCCGCAGGGCTCCTGGAATTATAAAGCGCGACGCCCATCTCATAGGTATAACGGCCGCTCGTCTTGATCTCCAAGCGGCCACCGGTCACGTCGCCCATCACGCGGTAGTTCTCCGCGGATTTGCCCGATCCCGAATGAAACCCGATGCTGACCCCGAATCCCTCGGCCACGGTCCACTGGCGCGAGATCAGCGTCCGCAGCGCCCCGTTGTCCGGATAGGGCATGTTCTTCTGGAAGCCGAAGGCGGGCGCGATGAAATTGACCGGCATTCCCATGGCCTCGCAGAAGGCGAGCATCACCGCGGTGGTCTCCGGTGTGGTGAGGCCGGGCAGCTCATCGATGGAGAGCTCGCGCAGGAAGCGGCGGCCTGGATCAGTCGTGAAGGCGGCCTCCCTCGCCTTCCGGTATTTCTCATCGCGGCGCTTCATCTTCTGGAGCGCCGGCCACACCGAGCAGACGAGCGCGTTGAAGGTGGATTCCTCGAGGGTGAGTCCGGCTGCCGCGACCCTCGCCTTGACCTTCGCGGTGATTCCGGCGTCGACGTCGGCCAGCGCTGCGGGACGCTTCAGGGCGAGCTCGGGCGAGAGATCAAAGGTGATGTAGCTCGCCAGGAGGCATCCGGAGACCAGCGCGTCCTCGCGGGAATCGAATGCGCCGCCGATGGGCTGGTGGTCGGCGTTGAAGCTCCAGGCGATCTTCCGGCGGTGGAATCCCGTCCTCAGCTTGGAGATCACGCAGCCATGGCTCATGCCCTCCACGCTCTGGCCCTGGTGGCCCTCCGGCACGTTGGTGCCGATGAACGGAAAGGGAACGCTGTCGAGGCGGCCGTCCAGCATGGCGTCGACATCGAAGACCAGCTCCCTGGGTATGCTGTTCTGGTTCGCGGTGACGCCGAGCTCCAGGGCGCTCATCGCCCACTCGACGGCCGGCCAATGGAGCGTCGTAAACCGGGCCCCGATCCCGAGCGTGCTCCGGCCGAGCTCGCCCGCCGCCGAGGGAAATATTGTCGATGCCGGATCATGCTCCTGGATCAGGTTCTTCAGGCCGACCAGGTTCTCCCAGGTGGCCGGGTAATAGGTCCCCCCTTTGCCCGATACGCCCTCTGACAGGCTGGTTATGGGCACCCCGGCGGGACCCTTCCTGAACTCCCATGCGCAGTCGCCCGTTCCAGGATCCTCAACGAGCGTCCAAGCCCCGCTCGCCGTCTCAAATGCCGACTTTGCATGTCGCGTGAGCGGCTGCACGGAGCCCGAGGACAGCCTTCGTCCGAAGGTGCCCCAATCCAGGCAGAAGTCCGGGCTGACGCAGGGATTGCCTGCGATCGTCAGCCCATGCTGAAGCAGGAAGCGGTTGATTTTTCTCATGGCCCGTTCAAATGCACATCGCGTTAAAGCCGCCGTCGACCGCGATCTCGGCGCCCGTGATGAACGAACCGGCGCTGTCGCTGGCAAGCAGGAGCGTCGCCGCCACCAGCTCGCGGGCCTCGCCGAACCGCTTCATGGGCGTGCGTCCCATGATGCTGGCGACCCGGTCGGGTGTCAGGACCTTGCGGTTCTGCTCCGCCGGGAAGAATCCGGGCACGAGCGTGTTTACCCTTACCTTGTGCGGCGCCCACTCGCGGGCCAGGTTCTTGGACAAATTGTGAACCGCGGCCTTTGTCGCCGAATAGGTGAACACCTTTGACAAGGGCACCCAGGCCGACATCGAGCCAATGTTGATGATCGAACCGCCCTCGCCGCGGTCGACGAGGTATTTGCCGAAGACCTGACATCCGAGGAACACCGAGGTCATGTTCACGCGGATGATCTTGTTGAATTCGTCCTCGGTGATCTCGAAGAAGGGCGTCGGTGAATTGATCCCGGCCCCGTTGATCACAATGTCCACGCGGCCCGACCTCTTGACGATGGCATCCAGGAGGGTCGTGAGCTCGGCCTTGCTGGTCGCCTCTGCGGCATGGAACCAGCCGCGGCCCTTGGCGTTGATCCGCTCCAGGCGGGCCTTGGCCTTCTCCGCGTTCCGGCCGACGAGGACCACCTCGGCGCCAGCGGCCGCAAGGCCCTCGGCTATGGCCCCGCAGAGCTCCCCTGTTCCTCCGATGATGACGGCGACGCGGCCGGTGAGGCCGAAGAGTGAATCGGTGTAGCTTTCAGTGTTCATGGATTAATGGGGAGGTGTGCCTGAGATTGTCATCGAGGGGCGTCATCCGAGGCATAAGGACCTGGATGACCCCGAGGAAAAAGAGATACGCCGATCCTGCGATGAGGAATGCGAACAAGTAGCCCGAGGGCCCGCTCGTCGACAGGACGTGGCCCAGGCTCCAATCGGCTACCAGCCCGGCGACGGCGCCGAACATTCCCCCGAAGCCGATCACGGATGCGGTTGCGGCCTTGGGGAAGACGTCAGAAACAAGCGTATAGAGATTGCAGGACCACGCCTGGTGGCCGGCGGCGGCAAAGGCCATGAGGATGACGGCGATCCAGTAGTACTGGTCGCTGCGTGCGCACTTGACCAAGACCGATTCCAGCCGGCTGGCCTCCGCGGGATTTATGGCGTGCGCCACTGCCGCCGTGAATTCCCTGGCTGAATTGAACGTCCTGCCTGAAATCGAGCGCAACGCCTCCTGCACACCCTGGGGCACCGCCTCGGCGACCTTCTTGGGCTGACCCGACTCCACCCGTGCCGGGACGCGCACCGCGCTCAGCTTCCCGAAGAACGCCTCGTCAGTCCTGAACCGGGTGTTGATACCCGTGACAAATACGACGGGAAGGACGAGGAGCGCGCTCGCAAGAAGCGTGGTTTTCCTGGCCCTATTCACGGGCCATCCCCGCTTGATCAAGGTAGAGGACATCCATCCACCCAGAACGCTACCTGCATCGGAGACGGCAAAGATTATGATGAGCGGCAGCGCCAGGCCCTTGATGTCGAGGCCAAAGCGGTCGTACAGGTACTTGCCTCCCCAGAAGAGGTAGAACCACCATGCGGCATCCGTGATCTTGGCGAGGGAGAACGCCCAGGTCTCGCGAAGCGGAATGACCTTGCGCCAGGGAATCTTGGCCCCCGAAGTCGGGGGGGAATCGCTGTTGATGTAGGCGAGCTCGGCATCGCTAACCCCGGGGTGCGATCCCGGGGGGCTATAGGTCTTCAGCCACACTATGATCCAAATCAGGCTGAGCCCCCCGGTGGTCAGGAAAGCGTATTGCCAATGGGTGCCATCCGGGAGGACGACCAGCGGGATGACGATGGGGGCGAGTATGGCACCTATGTTGGCTCCGGCATTGAAAACGCCCGTCGCGAAAGCCCTCTCCCTCCTCGGAAACCATTCCGCCGTAGTCTTTATCGCCGCGGGAAAATTGCCGGACTCGCCGAGGCCCAGTCCGAAGCGCGCAGCGCAGAAGCCGATGAGGCTGAAGGCCGGCCGCACGGCGGCGTGGAGCATCCCGAACAGGCTCCAGATCGCGATCGAGAGGGCGTAGCCTACCCGCGTCCCGACCTTGTCGATGACGGCTCCCATCGAGACGAGGCCGATGGCATAGGACGACTTGAAGGCGATGTTGACCCATGCGTAGTCCTGGTCGGTCCAGTGGAAGACCTTGTACTGGAGGGTCGGCGCGAGCACCCCGAGCACACTCCGGTCCATGTAGTTGATGGTTGTCGCCGAAAACAGCAGTGCCAGGATTCGCCAACGGTAACGGCCGGCCGGGGAAGCGCCGAGGGGGGTTTGCTTAGCGTTCACTAATGAACTTGCAATTCATAGGTGAACCATATTCTTCGCAATAAGAAAATACTCCGAAGCCCGGCCTATTCCCCCACCTTGGCAAACCGAACACAAGATTCCTCGGCAGGAAACGCCCCAGGCGACCAGGCTGCCAATGCGGCGCTCGAGCGCTATGTCATCCCGAATCTGAGGAACGCGTGTCGCGTGCTGAAGCTCCTCAGGGGCCATCCCCGCGGGCTGAAGGCGGCCGATCTCGCGAGGGCCCTCGGCATTCCCGTCACCACGGCCATGCGGATCACGGCAACCCTCCAGCTCGAGGGATTGGTCCAGAAGTCGGAGGGCCGCTACGGGCTTGGGTCTGTGCTCATCCACCTCGGCAATGCGGCCCTCGCGGGGACCGATATCCGCAAGATCGCCCTGCCGATCCTCCAAAACCTGACCGCGGAGAGCGACGAGACCTCGCACCTGGCCATCCCGTGCGAGGAACGCTCGCTCATCATTGCCGTTCAGGACAGCCCCCACCCTCTTCGCGCCGCGACGGCAACCGGGTTCATGACGGACCTCCACAGTTCCTCGACGGGCAAGATCTTTCTGGCCTACCTCCACAACAAGCGGTTCGCGCAGTTCCACGAGCGCGAGGCACCCTTCCGTCACACGTCGCACACGCTCACGAAGCGTGCGGACCTCGAGAGGGAGATCGCCGTCATCCGCAAGCGGGGCTACAGCGTGGACAATGAGGAGTGCCATATAGGCGTGCGCTGCGTGGCCGCCCCCATCTATTCCTCCTCGGGGAACGTCGTCGCGTCCATCGGCATCACGGCCGCCGCGGTGAGGCTGCCCGAGAAGCAGATCCCGGAATTGGCCGCCAAGGTGAAGGCCGCAGCCGCGGAAGTCTCGCAACTCCTGGGCCACCCGGAGGCCGCCTGACATCCCAAGACCCCACCCCATGTCGAAAGCCGAAACCCTCATACGCATCAAATCGGGCAAGATCCTCGCCCTCATCCGTGCAGACAGCTCCGAGAACCTCCTTGGCTGCGCCCGCGCCCTCGAGGCCGGCGGCCTCGGGGCCATCGAGCTCACGATGACGACGCCCGGTGCCATCGCGATGGTCAAGGAGGTCGCGAGCGGACTGCCAGGAGTCCTGCTGGGCCTCGGGACGGTGCTGGACGCAAAGACGGCCCGGGAAGGTGTCGCGGCCGGCGCCCAGTTCATCGTGACCCCAGGGGTTAGGCCCAAAGTCATCAAGGCATGCAACGAGATGGGTGTGCCGATCCTCTCGGGAGCCTTCACTCCGACCGAGGTCGCCCATGCCGCCGACCTGGGCGCGGACGTGATCAAGATTTTCCCGGCTGAATTCTTCGGTCCCGCCTACATCAAGTCGCTCAAGGCCGTGTTTCCCGATCTCAAACTCCTCCCGACGGGTGGAGTGACGACGAGGACGCTCCCTGAATTCCTCAAGGCTGGCGCCTTCGCGGCGGCGGCCGGGAGCTCGCTGATCGACCCCGCGGCCCTGAAGGCGCGCGACTGGGCGTCGATCACCGCGCGCGCGAAGGAATTTGCCGCTGCCGCCGCCGAATCCTGAACCCCTCCCCATGCCCGAGACCTATTACGTCGTCCCTGAATCCCAGCACAATGCGCTGACTGAGGCCGCCTACCGCCACCGCGGGTACCTGGCCGACGAATCCGCGGAAGGGGCGCGCCTGTGCGCCGAGGCCTCCCGCCACGGGATCCGCACCCACAATGCGATCAAGGCCCTCCACCTTGACCACCTCTTCGGCTCGGGGTCCAAGGGCTGCGTGCCAGCGGCCCAGATCGAGGAGCTGCCGTCGCGTTTCGAGGCCGCCAAGTCCTGGAACGCCAACAAGAAGCTGGGGCAGTCCACGGCCTACCGCGCGATGGACGCTGCCATCGCCCTCGCGGACAAATACGGCGTGGGAACGGTCTCCGTCGACAATGCATTCCATTATCTTTGGGGCGGTGGTTACGTTATGGACGCCGCTCAGCGCGGCTACATCGCCTACACCAACTGCACCGCGGCCCTCGCCGAGGTCGTTCCCTTCGGTGGAAAGTTCCCCACCCTAGGGACAAACCCCCATTCGTGGGGCTTCCCAACAACCGAGGCGGTCGGCTACCCTATAGTCATCGACTGGGCCACATCCGTCATCGCGATGGGGCGGGTGCAGCAGCTGAAGAGGGAGGGCCTTCCGTTGCCCCCTAACGCCGCCCTGGACAGCAAGGGGGCGCCGACCATCGATCCCCACCAAGCGACCTCGCTTCTTCCCTTTGGCGCCCACAAGGGTTACGGCCTCTCGCTCATTGACGAGATCGTGGGAGCCTTCATCGGCGGCTCGCTTCCGACCCTGCGCAGCCGCTGGGACCGCGACCCCTCGGAGAAGCACACGTGCAGCTTCTTCTTTCAGGCGATCCACCCCGATGCTGTGAGCGGTGGCGCCTTTGCCAAGGGCCGCAGCCAGGCGTCCAACGTCAAGGCCGTGCTGGCGGACATCACGGGCCACGGCAACGAGGCCTGCATGCTTCCAGGCCAGCTTGAGGCCGCCTGGGCCAAGCGCACGGCTGACGCCGGCGGCCTGCTGTTCACCTGGGCCGAGATAGAGGCCTTCAACGAGCTTGCTGCGGAATGCGGCGCTGCGCCGTGGAAAACCTCGCTGCACAAGTCCGTCCTCATCTGAATTGGAATTCCACACCACGCCATGAGCCTCACATTGAAACCCGCCTCCGAATGCGCCTATGACCAGATCTCGCTTGGGGAGGTCATGCTCCGGCTCGACCCCGGAGAGGGCCGCATCAGGACAGCGCGCGAATTCAAGGCCTGGGAGGGAGGGGGCGAGTACAACACGTCGCGGGGCCTTCGCAAATGCTTCGGGCTGCGGACGGCGGTGTGCACGGCCTTCGTCGACAATGAGGTCGGCCACCTGATCGAGGACTTCATCATGCAGGGGGGCGTCGCCACCGACTTCATCCGCTGGCGCGACGACGACGGCATAGGGCGCACGGTGCGCAACGGCCTGAACTTCACGGAGCGCGGCTTCGGGGTCCGGGGCGCCGTCGGGGTGCCCGACCGCGGCAACACGGCCGCCTCGCAGCTCAGGCCGGGCGACTTTGCCTGGGATGACATCTTCGGGAAGAAAGGGGTGCGCTGGTTCCATACCGGCGGGATTTTCGCGGCGCTCTCGGAGACCACGGCGGCCCTGACGCTCGACGCGGTGAAGGCCGCCAAGCGGCACGGGACCGTCGTCTCCTACGATCTCAATTACCGCCCCTCGCTGTGGAAGAGCATCGGCGGCCTTAAGAAGGCCCAGCAGGTCAACCGCGACATTGCGGGCCACGTGGACGTAATGATCGGCAACGAGGAGGACTTCACCGCCTCGCTCGGCTTCGAGGTGCACGGCGTGGACGACAAGCTGAGCCAGGTCGAGGCGGGAGCGTTCAAGTCCATGATAGCGACCGCCATCGCGAAGTACCCCAACTTCAAGGTTGCCGCCACAACCCTGCGGCGCGTGATCACCGCGACCCGCAACGACTGGAGCGCCATCCTCTGGCACGAGGGAAAGTTCCATGAGAGCCGCAAGTATCCCGACCTCGAGATCCTGGACCGGGTCGGCGGCGGCGACAGCTTCGCGAGCGGCGTCGCATTCGGCTTCCTGTCGGCGAATGACGCGCAGGCCGCGGTCGATTACGGCGCGGCGCACGGCGCCCTCGCCTCGACGACCCCCGGCGACACCTCGATGGCCACGAGGCAGGAGGTCGAGAAGTTGATGAAGGGCGGAAGCGCCCGGGTGGTCCGTTAGGGACGCCTCAGAAGGAGTTTGCCTGGGCTATCGGCGCCTTCCCGCTCATGAAGCGGGTCAGGTTCTCGACGGCACAGGTCGCCTGCCTCTGGACGCTTTCATGCGTGCGGGATCCAATATGCGGCGTCAGGACCACATTGGGCAGCCCGATCAGCGGATGGCCCGCGGGCGGGGGCTCCTGGTCCAAGACGTCCGACGCATAGGCGAGCAGCTTCCTGGCCTTCAACGCCTCGACTAGGGCCTTCAGCTCGATCAATTCCCCGCGGGCGCAGTTCACGATCACGGCGGTGGGCTTCATGAGGCCGATATTGCCGGCATTGATCATGTGCCGGGTCGCGGGTGTCAGTTTCGTGTGGAGCGAGACGATATCCGCCTGGCGCAGGACATCCTCGAAATTTGCTACCCGGACAATCGAATGCTGGGCGGCGAATGCCTCGTCCCAGTATGTGCCATATCCCAGGAGGTTGATCCCGAATGCCCTCGCGCGGACGGCGACCTCGCGGCCTATGCGCCCGAAGCCGACGATCGCCATCGTCTTGTCGCAGAGCTCCGTTCCGGTGATTCGGGTCCAGCGTCCCGCGGCCACGTGGTTGGCCTCGGGCACGAGGTTGCGCACCGCGGCCAGGAGCAGGGCGAAGGTGTGCTCCGCGACCGTGGTGTGGTTGACGCCTGGGGTGAAGAGGACCGGGACCTTCAGGTCTGTCGCGGCTTGCACATCTATCTTGTCCAGGCCGATGCCGTACTTGCTGATGACCCGCAGGCGGGGCAGCGACCTCTGGATGACGGCGCGCGTGAGGGCGTCGTCACCGCAGAGGTAGGCGTCGAACTGCCCGGCCAGCTCGAGCATCCGCTTTTCGGTGAGGGGCCCGCGCTCGCGCACGATGTCGAATCGGGCCTTGGCAAGGAGGTCATGGTGCACGCCAGGCGTGTCCTGAAAGGAGGTTGTCGTGAGCAGTACTCGGGTCATCTTCGGGTGCGGAATGGCGGGCCGATGGCGTGACTATTCTGTTTGCAAGAATGAGCTGTGTTCACTTATGAATGGCAAGTTCATTAGTGAACGTGCGATTACTTCCCCGCCGGAGCCCAGAAAACCCCAAAAATAACGAGGCAAACGCGCCCCGCCGCCAGCGACAATCCATGGACATCCACGAAAGCGTTTTCCCCTCCGTGTCCGCGAACCTTTCGCCGGACGACCTACGCCGTGAGTTCCATGTCGCAGGGTTGTTCCAGCCAGGCGAGGCGCACCTGCGGTACTGGGACACCGACCGGACGATCCTTGGCGGCATCTGCCCGATGGGCGGCCCGTTGGCCCTCCCTACCCCTGCTGAAATCAAGAGCACCAGTTTCCTCGAGCGCCGTGAAGCGGGCATCGTCAATGTCGGCGGGCCAGGAACCGTCATTGCGGACGGCGTTGAATACAGGATGGCGAACCTTGACGCTCTGTACCTGGGCCGGGGCATCACTTCTGTTTCGTTCGCCTCACAGTCCCAGGATTCACCGGCCCGGTTCTGGATGCAGAGCTACCCGGCCCATCTGGCTCATGGGTCCAGGCATGTCGTGTTTGAGAAGACCGCCGGCGAGAAGCTCGGCTCGGCGGCGGGCGCCAACCAGAGGACCCTTTACAAGCTCATCCATCCCGCGGCCTTCCCGACCTGCCAGGTGGTCATGGGTGTCACCCGGATCGCCGAGGGAAGCGTCTGGAACACGATGCCCCCGCATACCCACATGCTCCGCTCGGAGGTGTACCTATATTTTGAGCTGCCCCCGGGCAGGACCGTCTTCCACTTCATGGGGCAGCCTGAAAAGACACGGCACCTCGTTGTGCGCGACCTCGAGGCGGTCCTTTCGCCGTCCTGGTCGATCCACTGCGGAGCCGGGACCGGCAACTACAGCTTCGTGTGGGGAATGGGTGGCGAGAACCAGGACTTCGCCGACATGCAGCGGGCCGAAACCGGCCAATTGCTGTAGGACCAGCCCCCTCCGATGGCCGCATCACAGACGTGAAGCCCCGTCTCCTCGCGTTTGTGGTGGGCGCAAGGGACACTTGTCCTTGTATCTACGATCCCCGGTCACGCCTCACATCCACGTCGCACTCCCTGTCCAAGTAGCTGTATTGCGCCCTCTTCGGGTCGTAGCGAACCGTCCGGGCGACGAGCCGGTGCATCCCAGGGGTGACCAGGACAATCCGGAAGCTCCCCTCCCATGACGTCCGCTCGAAATCCCTCGGCGTCAGGCGGACAAGCACCTTCCGGTCGCTCAGGTCGGTGATGTCGATGAAGTCCAGGTGCCCCTCCCCGTCAAACGCCCCATAAAACAGACCGATCTCCCCGCCCGCGGCACATCGCACCGGCCCCTCGAGCTTCGCCGTCCAGTCCTCGTCGCCCACGATGAACGTAAGGCTGGCGTCCGTCGTTCCCGCCGCATTGGAAACGCCCACGCGGGCGACGTAGGTGCCTGCCCTGGCAAACCGGCCCGTTAGGGCGCCGTCCGTGGTACTGAGTCGAACCCCCTCGGGCAGATCCTCCGCGCGGAAGGCCAACGGGCTGTAGGCTGCCCGGACCCCGTAGGCCAGTGGAGTCCGGGTGGACCAGAGGACCGGGTATGTCCGGCACAGGTACGGCCTGCCGGGAAGCTCCGCACGTGAACCCGGCGCATCGGATCTCGACGCCGCCAACATACGAGGCAGGTCCACGCCGCGGCCCTGGTCGGGCGCCTCCATGTTGGACCTCTCGAAAACGGAGACGGCCAGGTCGGGGTACTCCATGTCGCCCCGATGGGCCAAGTGATCCCGGCACCAGGCGAGGTTTTCGGGGCGCATCCGAGCCATCTGCCGGTCAAACGGCCAGAGGGCGGGCGCCTGGGTGATGACAAGGACAAAGTCGCTCGCCCCCAGGTCGGCCTCGACGGTGTCGCGGGGAATCTCCTCCAGATCCTCGGGCAGCACAGCCTGGAAATATCCCATGGGATGGCCATGCCTCTCGAAACCGAGCACGCCAAGCACGCCCGCGCTCAGAGCGTCAGACACGCCGGTCACCGCGATGCGGGGAGCGGTGAGCCCGGCCTCCTCCGAGCGGAAATACACGAAATCGGCCACGGCATTGATGGCGCGAAATTCCGAGAGGTCTTCGCGCGGGGCCGCCTCGGCCGCCTGCCGGGCAACGAAGATGAGGGCGCCGCACGCGGCCGCGGAACCTGCGACAAGGCCCATTATGCGCGACGGGGCCCTGCGCCCCAGCTGCATCCACGCCAGCACGATCATCCAGACGACGGGCACCACGAGTACGACGAGGGGCTGCGACGCCTTCGCCGGGTGCAGCGTCAAGATTGCGGCGGGCATCGCGAAGAAAAGCGTCACGATGAGCCACGCCGATCCGGGAACGCCCTTCTTTGCGTGTTCCCCGGGCGGAGATGCACTGCGGGAGCCCAGGATCACGGCCGCGCCCGCAAGACCCAGCGCCGCGACCGCAACCCCCACGTGCTGAAACAGCAGTTGCGAGGCAAACCACATCAATGCCGCGGAGGGACCCATGTGCTGGTTGCGCAGGACCGCCTCAGGTCCGCCGAAGTGCCCCATCCAATAGTAGCCGTAGATGGGATGCCGGCTGTGCCAGAAGGCCCATCCGGAGAGTACGGCGGCGATTGCCGCGGACAGGATCAGGTTTCCCAGGCGCCGGGCGCGACCACGTTCCGTGAGGAGCCACACGGCCAACCCCGCATAGATCAGCCCAAAGTACACGGCCGTCAGGAATCGAAGGAGCAGGACCAATCCCACGGAGACACCGAAAAGGGCGGAAGCGCGGGTCGAGCGAAACCCGTTTCCGGCAAGCGCCACGCCGAGCGCGGCGCCGTAGGCGCACGCCGACATCCAGTCCAGGCGGAAGTCGGTCGCCGACCCGGAATTCCCGGACCACGGCACCCAGAGCGCCGCCAGGAGGCCCATCGCTCCCCATGGGAGGACGCGCGACCGGGACATCCGCGAAACCGCCCCAAAGGTGACACCCTGCAGCGCGAGGAAGGCCAGCATGTTGACGGAGAGCGCCGCCGCTCTCGAGGGCCCGGCCACCTCAAACACGATCAGCGCCAGGAAGGCATGGAGGGCCCCCTGCGGGGAGGGTTCACGCAACGCGTGCGCCGCCGCTGCAACAAAGCCGTGGGCCCGGGCCACGCCGAACGTGTCGTAGGCCTCGGAGAGGTACTGGACCTGGTCGAACCAGCGCGGGTAGATCCACGCGGAATGCCGGGATGTGCCCCAGCAAAAGAGGGAGAGCTCGGCAGCCATGACCGCAATGAGCGCCAGCACCGTCAATGCGCGGGCCCTGCGGGGTTCCTGGGCCGCGTCGGTGTGCATGGCTTGCCCGTGACCCGTCAACCCGGCGCCGACACCTCTACCGGCCCGTCGTATTCCGCGAGCACGAGGGGATCGGCCTCGGCCGCCCTTGCCCTGGCAACACCCTCCCGATCCCCGAGGCGTCGCAGCGCCCAGACCGCGTGGCCGCGCACGATCGCCGATGCATGGCCCAGCAGCGCGCGAAGCGGCTCCGCGAGCGACGCGTCCCGGGAATTTCCCGCGACGACGCACGCGTTGCGCAGGAGGCCCGCCAGCTTGATGCGCTTGATCGCCGTCCCCTTGAACACCGCGGCAAAGCGCTCCGGCGTGAGGGCGAGGAGTTCCCGCAGCGGCATCCTCCCGATGTCCCCCCTTGAGGAGAGGATCATCTGCCTCCCGGCCTTCGCAAACCGGTTCCACGGGCACACGTCGAGGCAGGTGTCGCAGCCGTATATCCTGGCGCCGATCGCCGGCCGCAGGCGCGCCGGGATCACGCCCTTGTTCTCGATCGTCTGGTAGGAGATGCAGAGCTTGGCGTCCACGACACCGGGTTCGGGGAACGCCTGCGTCGGGCATGCGTCCATGCAGCGCGTGCATTTGCCGCAGAGAAGCCCGACCGAGCCGGGGTCGCCCCGTCCCTTGAGCGGAGCGTCGGACTCGAGGTCCAGGCGCGTGATGATGGAGGCGAGGAACAGCCAGTTGCCGTGCCGCCTGGAGATGAGCATCGAGTTCTTCCCGATGAAGCCCACGCCCCCGCGCGCGGACCAGGCGCGCTCGAGCACGGGACCGGTGTCGACATAGTAGCGGTAGTCCCCGGGGCTCGCCCCGAAAGTCTCCTCGATCACCCGCCCCGCCGCGGCGAGCGCGGGCTTCATCGAGTCGTGGTAGTCGGCGTAGAGGCTGTATCTTGCCCAGGACGGCGCCCCACCCCCGGGATCGGCCCCTTCCCCATAATAGCTCACGCCGAGGACGACCGCCGACTTGGCTCCCGACAGCACCAGGTCCGGGTCCATGCGCTTGTCCGCTGTCCGCTCCATCCAGTCCATGTCCGCGTGATAGCCTGAGTCGAGCCAGCGGCGCAGCCCGTCCCCCTTGACGGATTCCAGGCGCACGAAGCGCACCTCGTCAAAGCCGAGGCCCGAGAGCCTCCGGCGCAGCTCCTCCTTGTCCCCGGCCATGGCCTCAGGCTCCGGCCGCCGACCGCCGCCGTGCGAAGTCGACGGACTCGCGCTTCCACACGCGCACGACGTGCCCGGCGATGTCGCTCAGGGGACGCGAATCCGTAAGGATCACCGTTCCGGCCGAGCGGTAGATGGCCTCGCGCTCCGCATAGAGCGCCCTTGCCCTGGCGTCGGGGTCCTCGACGTCGAGGAGCGGCCGCGTCTTGCCGTAGCGGCCGGTCCTGGCAAGGATCGTCTCGATGGACGCGTGCAGGCAGACGATGACGCCCTTGCTTCCCACGAGGTCCAGCATGCCCGGCTGCACGACGAGGCCGCTGCCGCAGGCGACGACCAGGCGCTCGCCCGCGTGGCCCCCTTCGATGAAGGCGCGCTCCAGCTTGCGGAATGCCTGCTCGCCATCCTTGGCGAAGATCTCGGCGATCGACTTGCCGGCCTTGCGCTCGATCTCATGGTCGCTGTCCGAGCACTTGAAGCCCAGCCTGTGGGCGACGCTGCGCGCCACGGTCGTCTTGCCGGTTCCCATGAAACCGACAAGGTAAAGGTTTACATCCGCAGGATTCAGGGGGCGCCTACGAATTTACGGGCGATGCCCTTACTTCGTCTGCGGGGGGACGCTCACGGCCACGGAGGGCGTGACGTCCACCAGCTCGATGTCGAAGACGAGCACGGAGCCCGGGGGGATTCCCGGCCTGCCGTCGTCGCCATAGGCGAGCTGCGGCGGGACGAAGAGCCTCATCTTGCCACCCTTGCTGATCTTCTGGAGACCCTCGGTCCAGCCGGGGATCACCTTGTCGAGGGCGAGCTTGACCGGATGGCCCTGGCGCTCGGAGCTGTCGAAGACGTTCCCGTCGATGAGCGTGCCGGTATAGTTCACCGTGACCGAGTCCGTGGGCTTCGGCGGGTTGCCGGTGCCGGGCTCCTGGATCTGGTAGCGCAGGCCGTCCGGCAGGACGATGATGGTCTTGTCCCCGTCGAGGTGCTTGAAGAAGGCGGCCGCCTGGCCGACGTTCTTCTGCTTGATGTTCTGCAGGATGACCGCCTGCTTTTTCTGGATGAACTCGGTCATCGCGGGGCCGACCTTCTGGATCTCAAACGGGGAGTCCTTGCCCGCGATCGAGTCGGCAAGTCCCTTGGTCAGGATGTCCGACTCCGCCTGGGACAGGCCCAGGTCCGAGAGGCCGGTGCGCTTGCCGATGTACCAGCCGAACTCCTGAAGGAGCTGCTCGTCCGTGTACTTGGGGGCAGCGGGCGCCACGACTGTGCCGTCCAGCGCGGCGGACGTCGTCGCGGGGGTTGCCGCGCCGTCCTGCGCGGCAGCCGTCGCCACGGCGAGGAGTGAGAGGATCAGGGTCTTCGTGGAGTACTTTGAATTCATGAGGTTAGAGGGGAACAGATGCCAGCGGCAGGCCCGCTTTGCAAATCTTTAGCGCGGCGTTCGCCGCTTGAATCCGGGGTGACCGCGGTCCAGTCTCGAAGGTTCCCACATGAGCCAAGAGCAATTCTGGACCAGTCAGGACGGCCAAATCCTGACCGTGAAGAACAAGGACGAGCGGACGGTGACGCTCACCCTCGCCTTCTGGCCGCGCAACCCCCCGGAGTTCGACTTCATGAAGGCCCAGCTCGCGGACCTGAAGTTCACGGAGAGGAGCTCCCTGGCCCGCATCGGGATAGAGATGCAGATTATCGGGGGCCTCGAGGTGGACGGCAACCGCCTCGTCCTCACGGTCGACGCCTTCGCCTTCGACATGAGCTTCCCCAATTCCGGCTACTGGAAGAAGCTCATGCGCTCCGGCGTGCCGGTCGGCCGGCTTTTCCTGGCGCCGGCCTCGGCCAAGCTCACGTCCGACGAGATCTGGACGGCGATCAAGGAGAACAAGCTCAAGCTCCCCAACACGATCAGCATCGACCGGCAGGGCTCCGTCTTCCTCACGCCCCACCAGGTCAGCTACACGCTGAGCCCGCGCCTGCAGCGCATCAACTTTGAGCTCATCGTCAGCGGAGCGGCGGGCCGCGGCTTCCTGGACAAGGTGCAGATCCGCCACGATGCCTCCCCGCTCACGATCCCCCCGCATTCGGGCCTGCTGACCAGCTGCTCCATGTACCTGAAGGAGCACTATGTCGTCCTGAACCAGGGCGCGGGCAACTTCGGCATCCACACGAGCGCGGTGCTCCTGGACCCCGTGAAGACATTCGGGACGAACATCATGCTCGAGATCTACAACACGGGCGACCATCCGGTCGTGAACCCGATGGTGTCGGTCGAGATCTTCCGGGCCCCGGAGGCCAAGGACCCCGAGTTCGCGTCGCTGGCGCGCCGACGCCAGCGCTTCCTCGGCGTGGCCTCGGAGATCTTCTCCAACCTGGACTCGAAGCCCCCGAAGGACTCGACCGAGGCCAGGCCCAAGACAGGCATCTCCGTCAAGGGCCAGAGCGCCACGATGGAGAACCGGTCGATCTGCCTCAAGGGAGGGACGGCGGAGGACGTGAAGAAACTCTACTCGGAGAACGTCGGCGCCTGCGGGCACAGGACCATGATTCAGGCGGTTGACGCGGCGCCCAAGGACGCCGACACGCTTGTCGTCGATTATTTCCCGGACCTGCTCGAGCACATCGAGCTCCTGACGCGCATCCCCGAGTTCAAGCTCAGGCGGATCATATTCCGGAAGGCCTCGCGCACGCATGGCTACTTCCTGTCGAGCAACGCTCATGCGCGCCTGGACACCTTCGACGCCATCAATATCCAGGTCTACTGGTACGACGAGCTGACCAAGGACCTCTACCTGCACATCTACAAGAAGGAGCACGGGTTCTTCGTGCGTGAGGAGATGGGACGCAAGTTCCAGGAGGCCACGATCCTCGCCTTCTACGGGTCGGCCGTCGGCCTCGAGAAGGCCGACACGGACCGCATTTCCGGCCTGGTCGAGCAGCTCGCGGCCTTCATAGGGCCGAACCTGGGCGTCCTGACGGGCGGCGGGGGAGGCGTCATGCGCCTGGCGACAGACCAGGCCCGCAGCAAGGGCGCCCTGACGGGCGCCTGCTTCCTCGAGCTTGAGGCGCAGCCGCCCGAGCTCGGCGTCGACTTCTTCAACACCTTCCAGGAGGCCTCGCGCCACTTCCGGCAAAAGTGGTTTGAGGTCGCCGATTTCTGCATCTTCAACGTCGGCGGCGTCGGCACGCTTGAGGAGATCGGCATCGAGCTCTGCAACCTCAAGCTCGGGATACGGCCGCGCGTGCCCTACGTCTTTTTCAACGCGAAGTACTGGTCGGACCTCAAGCGCCTCGTGCGCGAGATGATCCGCTCTGGCCGGGCGCCCACCTGGCTCTCCGACTACATCATCTTCACGGACGATCCGGCCGAGGTGGTGCAGTTCTACCGCAAGAAGCTGCAGGTCCTTTGAACCCGCCGGACCTCCCGAGATCCGTGCTCGTCGTGGGTGCGGGTGGCCGCGAGCACGCGCTCGTGCGCGCCCTGGCCGCCTCCCCGTCGCGGCCCAAGGTCCTCTGCGCACCGGGCAACGCCGGGATCGCGGCGGACGCCGCGTGCTTCACCGTGAAGGTCGACGACGTGCCCGGGCTGGTGGCGCTCGCAAGGCGCGAGTCCGTGGGCCTTGTCATCGTCGGCCCCGAGGTGCCCCTCGTCCTCGGCCTGGCGGACAGCCTCGCCGAGGCCGGCATCCCCGTCTATGGCGCCTGCGCGGCGGGGGCGCGCCTCGAGGCCTCGAAGACCTTCACCAAGGGGATCCTGTTCAAGTACGGCATACCCACCGCTGCCGCCGGCCTCTTCACGGAGACCGAGCCGGCGCTGGACTACATGCGCAAGCGCCCTCTGCCGATCGTCGTCAAGGCCGATGGCCTCGCCGCGGGCAAGGGCGTGGTCGTCGCCGCAACCCGGGCCGAGGCCGAGGCCGCCGTCCGGGAGATGATCGACGAAGGGAAATTCGGAAACGGTGGCCGTTCGGTGTTGATCGAGGACTGCCTCGTGGGCGAGGAGACATCGATCCTCGTCGTGGTGTCGGGTCGCGACTACGTCATCCTCCCGACATCGCAGGACCACAAGCGGGTCGGCGATGGCGACACCGGGCCCAACACGGGCGGGATGGGCGCCTATTCTCCCGCAGAGGTCGTGACGCCCGCCCTCCTGGCCGAGATCGAGTCCCTTATCGTGAAGCCATCCGTGGACGCCATCGCGGCAGAGGGCATCGCCTTCTGCGGGACGCTCTTTATCGGCATCATGCTGACCGCCGATGGACCAAAGGTCCTCGAGTTCAACACGCGTTTCGGCGACCCGGAGACCCAGGCTGTCCTGCCGCGCCTCGCCGGCGATTTTCTCGACCTCCTGTGGGCGGCAGCGAACGCCCGCCTGAAGGGGTACCGGCTCGAGGTGTTGCCAAACTACGCGCTCTGCGTGGTCGTCAGCGCCGCGGGTTATCCCGGACCGTATCCTTCAGGGGATGCCATCGATATTCCCGCCGCGCTGGCCGAGGGCGTCGTCGTCTTTCACGCGGGGACGGCGCGCGATGCCTCGGGGCGGCTCGTCACCTCGGGAGGCCGCGTCCTTGGGGTCACGGCCACGGCACCGTCACTTGCGCAGGCCGCGTCGAGGGCGTACTGTGCCTGCGAATCCATCCGCTGTGCCTCCAAATACTATCGCCGCGACATCGGCGCCCGGCAATTAAGGCGCCAATGAGAGCCGCCGCACGCCTTGCCGCCCTTGTCCTCGCCTTGGGAACCGCAGCGACGCCCGCGGGTGCGGCGACCCTCGTCCGGGATCTGGGCCAGGGCCTCACGTATTTTCGGGTCCACGACCTCCCGGGCGACCAGCCCAGCCCTCCCTCGGGGCGTCCCGGCGCCTGCGTCATCGACCTGCGCTTCGCGAAGTCGGACGACGCATCCGCCGCGACGTTCAGGGCGTGGGTGACCTTCAACCTCTCGGCCCACACGCCGGTCTTCATCCTTGAGAACACCCAGACGGACGCCGCGCTCCTCGCGGCCTTGCCGGGGGGCGCGCACCCCGGGCTCTTTGTCCTGGCCCCCATCTCCGCCCGGATTTCGCCCGACATCGCCGTTCACGTCACGGAGGACGCGGACAAGAAGGCTTATGACGCGCTCGAGAAGGGCGCCGACGTCGGCTCACTCCTGAGCGACTACCCGGACAAGCCGCGTATCGACGAGGCCTACCTGGAGAAGGAGCACATCGCCGACAGCGACGCCCCGGACGAGCCCACGGACAAGCCGGCGCCGCCGGTGCCGCTCACCGACCCGATGCTCCAGCGCGCGGTCCAGCTCCACCGCGGTCTCCTGGCGCTGAGGCGGATTTGATCACCGCCGGCCCTGTTTCCGCTTTGCTGGTGAACCCCTGACAATCTTGGGCGCCGAAAACTAAGGGTTTTGCCTTTTTCGGCCTTCCGTGTCCCTTTGACTGCAGATGCCCGATCCCGGACACATCCTCGTCGTATGCACGGGGAATATCTGCCGCAGCCCGATGGGCGCCGCGCTTTTGCAGCATGCCCTTGCTGCCCAACAGGAACCGTTGCGCTCCCTCAAGGTGCGGTCCGCGGGAGTGGCGAGCCGCACGGGGGACCCGGCGAGCCCGAACGCCGTCACGGCGCTCAAGAAGGTCGGCATTGACCTCAGGGGCCACTCCAGCCGCCCGGTGACCCAGGAGCTCCTGGACAACGCCCTCATCGTGCTCTGCATGACCGAGTCCCACCGGGACATGATCGAGCTCACCGCCCAGCCCGTACCGGCCCACGTGCATCTCTTCAAGGAGTTCACAGGGGAAAAGGGCAGCCTTGAGATCCCCGACCCCTATGGCATGCACCTGACGGCCTACGAGGCCAGCCGCGACGAGATGGTGGACGCGGTCCCCTCGATCCTCGCCTACCTCGCCAAGCTGACGGGCACGGCGGCTGCCGCCCGCTAGGGCCGGTGCGCGGCGCATGCCGCGAAAAAGTTTTGCCTCCCGCGTCGTTTGCGCGAGCGTTGCACCTCCCCCATGCTGAACACCGCGCCGCTCAAGAGCCTCGACCCAGAAATCCACTCCGCGATCGCCGCGGAGCTTGGCCGCCAGCAGAGCCACATCGAGCTCATCGGATCCGAGAACTTCACCTACCCTGCCGTGCTTGAGGCGCAGGGAAGCGTGCTCACGAACAAGTATGCGGAGGGCTACCCGGGCAAGCGCTGGTACGGCGGGTGCGAGTTCGTCGACAAGGTGGAGCTGCTCGCGATCGACCGCGCGAAGAGGCTCTTCGGGGCCGAGCACGCGAACGTCCAGCCGCACTCGGGCTCGCAGGCCAACTTCGCCGTGTACACGTCCGTGCTCCAGCCAGGCGACAAGATCCTCGCCATGAACCTGAGCCACGGCGGGCACCTGACGCACGGCAACCCCGCGAACTTCTCCGGCAAGCTCTACCATGTGGTCGCCTACGGCGTGCGCGAGGACAACAACCTGATCGACTATGACCAGCTCGCCGAGGTGGCGATGCGGGAGAAGCCGAAGATGATCACCGTGGGAGCGAGCGCCTACTCGCGCGTCATCGACTTCGCCCGCATGGGAGAGATCGCCCGCTCGTGCGGCGCCCTGCTCTTCGCCGACATCGCGCACATCGCCGGTTTGGTCGTCACGGGGCACCACCCCTCGCCGGTCGGCCACGCCGACTTCGTCACGACGACAACGCACAAGACGCTTCGCGGCCCGCGCGGCGGCCTCATCCTCTGCAACGCCGCCCACGCGAAGGCGGTCGACTCAGCCGTCTTTCCCGGCTGCCAGGGCGGGCCTCTCATGCACGTCATCGCCGCGAAGGCCGTGTGCTTCAACGAATGCATGAAGCCCGAGTTCAAGGAGTACTCCGGCCAGGTGGTGAAGAACTCCCGCGCGCTCGCCGCGGCGATGGCCTCGCGGGGCTACCGCGTCGTGTCGGGCGGCACGGACAACCACCTCTTCCTCGCGGACCTGCGCGCCAACCTTCCCGAGCTCACGGCGAAGAAGGCCCAGGAGACGCTCGATCTGGCCAACATCACCTGCAACAAGAACACGGTGCCCTTCGAGACCCGCTCACCCTTCCAGGCCTCGGGGATCCGGCTCGGCTCGCCGGCCGTCACGACCCGGGGCTTCATGGAGCCCGAGATGGAGCTGGTCGCCGAGCTGATCGACATCGTCCTGCGCGCCATCGGCACGCCCGCCGAGGCGGACACCCTCGCTGCGGTGAAGGCGAGAGCCAAGGCGCTCACCGCCCGGTTCCCCCTGCCCTACCGGTTCTGACGGGCGGTCGCGAGCGCCGCACCGCCCCTACCCGCCGAAGCCCCCGGCCGATGAAACGCGCCCTCCTCGCCCTCGCGGTCCTGGCCGGGCTCCTCGGCGGCGGATGCCTCGGCTTCAGGCGGGCCGCGCCCAAGCCCGGCCTGACCCACATCGGGTCCAAGCCCGTCACGCTGCCCGGCCACGTCATCGGCAACGTGATCGTCATCGAGGACAAGTGGGACAAGTTCGGGCCCTACCACTTCGTCGTCGACACGGGTTCCTCGGTGACGCTGGTCTCGCCGGAGATCGCGCGCCGCTACGGCGCCAACGGGCTCGCCCCGTCGGACGAGCCGCGCGTGCGGGTGCGCTCGCCGCAGGGCGGCTACGCCCTCCTGAGCGCCGTGACCCTGGAGAAGTTCCAGCTCGGCGGCGCCGTGTTCGAGTACGTGCCGGCCCTCGAGTACGACTGCGCGGACCTGTCGACGCAGTTCGGGGTCAAGATCGACGGCATCCTCGGCTTCCCGCTGTTCCGCAACGCGGTCCTGACCCTCGACTACCCGAATGAGCGCATCATCCTGCGCCCGAAGATCCCCGACGACGGCCTGCAGGGCGAGGCGATCCTCTTCGACAACGCCGACAAGATCCCGCTCATCCCCGTGCGCCTCGGCGACCGGGAATTCGCGGTCCTGATCGACTCGGGCAGCGGCGCGGCCTTCGACATCAACCCGGCGGGCCTGTCGCCGGACTTCGTGTTCGGGCCGGTCAACGGCCCGCTCGAGGCCACGCTTTCCGGCGACAAGCCGTCGCGCATCGGGCGCCTCGCGGGAGTCCTTCGGATCGGGTCCTTCGACGTTCCCCAGCCCGTCGCCGAGCTGACGGACGACCTCTCCTCGATCGGCGGGGGCATCCTCGGCCATTTCACGATCACCTTCGACCAGCAGGACAACGAGGTCTTCTTCCAGCGCGACGACACGGCGCCCATCCTCGTCTCCCCGCTGCGCGGCACGGGCCTGAGCTTCAGGAAGAGCCCGGCGTACTGGAAGGTCGCCGGCGTCGTGCCGACGTCGCCGGCCGCCGCCGCCGGCGTGAGCCAGGGCGACCTTGTCACGCGGGTCAACGGCGAGCCCGTGTCGTCCTGGGACCCGGCCCGCTACGACGAGCTCGTCGCCTCCGCGTCCAGCATCGAGTTCTCGTTCATCGACGGGACGAGCGAGACGCGCAAGGCGATCGACGTCGCCGTGCTGGTGCCCTGAGCGCGCCCTACTGGCCCTGCGGCAGGGCGAAGGCGACGTAGGGGAGCGCGAAGGCCACATAGCTGTCGCCGGCCGGCGTGCCGACCTTGGCTCCCCCGCAGGCGATGACGACGAACTGGCGGCCGTTCACCTCGTAGGTGCTCGGCGTCGCGAACCCGCACGCGGGCAGCTCGACCTCCCAGAGGTTGCTGCCGGTGCGCTTGTCGAAGGCCCGGAACATGCCGTCCTTCGTGGCGGCGATGAAGAGCACGTTGCCCGCCGTCGCCACCGGCCCGCCGTAGTTCTCGGCGCCCGTCGGCGGGATGCCCTTCGCCGTCAGCTCCTTGAATTCACCGAGCGTCACGTTCCAGAGGTACTTGCCCGTGTTCAAGTCGATCGCCGACAGCGTGCCCCACGGCGGCGAGATGGCCGGGTAGCCCTTGCTGTCGAGCCAGCGGTTGTAGCCGTTGAAGACGTAGGGTATTCGCGGCGGGGCGTTGGTCACGGCAGGGGCCGAGGGGTGCGTCGACCCGGGCTCGTCTCCGAGCAGGTAGCCGACGATCGCCCTCTTATCGTCCAGGGAAAGGGTCGTGAAGCCCGGCATCATCTTCCTGCCGGTGCCTATCAGGGCGACGATCTCCTCGCGTTTGAGGTGCGCGCCGACGTCGACCAGCGAAGGGATGCCGCCGGCGGGCAGGCCCTTGCGCTCCGGTCCGTGGCAGCCGATGCAGTACTCGGTGTAGCGCCTGTGCCCCGTGCTCATCTTTCCAAGCTCCGACTCCTTAGGCGCGTCGCTCATCGACTCGAGCCAGGCCATGTTCGTGCTGTTGACGTACAAGATGCCCTCGGGGTCGACCGCGGGGCCGCCCCATTCGCCGCCGCCGTCCATGCCGGGGAAGAGGATGACGTTGTCCTTGCCGAAGGGCTGGAACAACCCGGTCCGCGCCGAGCGGAACTGGGCGAGCAGTTCGTCCTTGTTCTCGGCGTAGGGGCTCAAGTCGGCCTCGGTCAAGGTCTGGCGGGCATAGGGCCTCGGCAGGACGGGGACCGGCTGCGTCGGCGAGGCGCTCTCTCCGTCGAGGGTGGACTTCGGGAACGGCTTCTCCTCGATCGGGAACAGCGGTTCGCCCGTCACCCGGTCAAAGACGAACACGAACCCGGTCTTTGTCGTCTGCGCGATGGCGTCGACGGTGCGCCCTCCCGGATGCAGGGTCACCAGGACCGGCGGCGAGGGAAGGTCCCTGTCCCAGATGTCGTGGTGGATCGTCTGGCGGTACCAGAGGAGCTTCCCGCTGGCCGCGTCCAGGGCCAGCAGGCAGTCCGCATAGAGGTCGTCGCCAAGGCGGTGGCCGCCCCAGAAATCGGGCGCGGCCGAGCCCGTCGGCACGTAGACGATGCCGCGTTCCCGGTCGATCGCCATGCCGGCCCAGCAGTTGGCGGAGCCGACGTCGGTGTTGAGGTACGCCTGCTTGGACCAGCTCTCGTAGCCGGGCTGGCCCGGGTACGGTATCGTGATGAAGGTCCACGCCAGGGTGCCGGTCCTCACGTTGAAGGCCTGGATCCAGCCCGGGGCAGCGTCCTGGTCCTCGCCCACGCGCGTCGGCATGATGAGGATGTCGCCGAAGAGCGTGCCGGGCGTCGTCGAGCAGACGAACTTGTCCTGGGCCTGCGGCCCGAGGCCCGCCTTCAGGCTCGCCGCGCCGTCCGTCCCGAAGCTCTTTATCGAGCGGCCGGTGGAGGCGTCCAGGGCGTAGAGGTTCGCCCCGACGGTGCACAGGATGCGCTGCTCCTTGCCGTCGGTCCAGTAGGTGACGCCCCGGTCGTTGGCGAGCACCGGGTCGAGCACGCCCGGGACCGTGAACCTCCAGAGCACGCTGCCCGTCGCCGCGTCGAGGGCGAAGATCCCGCTCGTGCCGGTCGCCCCGTAGAGCACGCCATCGATCACGAGGGGGTTGCACTGCATCTGCCCGAAGGTGCCGGAGTGGAATTCCCACACCTTCTTCAGCGTGCCGACATTGGCGGCGTTGATCTGGTCCAGCGTCGAGAAGTGGCTCCGGTCGGGGCCTCCCAAGTACTCGGACCAGTCGCGGCCGGCGGCAAGGGACGTCACGGGAGCGATCGCTGCGGCGCACACGGCCAGGGTAATCAGGGCGTTCGTCGGGGGCATGGGGAAACGAATGGGGTTATCAGCCCTTCTCCAGCAGAAAGGCCGCAGCACCGTCGTGGCGATCAATCCACGGGACGGCAACAGCACTTTTCGTCAGGCTGAAGCCGCGGTTCCGGTCGAGGAAGCCCCTGATGACCTTCTCGTTCTCCACGGCGTCAATGCTGCAGGTCGAGTAGACCAGGCGCCCCTTGGGCCCGAGCAGGTCGGCCGCCGCCCGCAGCAGCGCGCCCTGCTGGCGTGCATGCTTCGCAAAGTCCGCCTCGGTGAGCCTCCACTTCACGTCCACGCGGTGACGCATGACCCCCGTGTTCGAGCAGGGGACATCGATGAGGACCGCCGTATACGCGGCCGGCAGGGCGTGCTCCTTGAGCGCCGCGGCGGCGCTGGAGAGGAGGTCCGCCTGGACGAGCGCCGCCCCCACCTCCCCCGTCCTCGACAGGTTTTCCTTCAGCCGGTCGATGCGAGCGTCGGGCAGGTCCATGGCAACGATCCGCCCCTGCCCCAGCGCGTCGACGATGAGGAGACTCTTGCCTCCCGGGGCCGCGCACAGGTCGAGCACCGTTTCCCCCGAGACGGGCGCGAGGAGCCCGACCGAAAGGCGGGTCCCGGGGTCCTGGAGGTAGAGGGATCCCGACTCCAGCAGGCCCTCCACCTCGGCCCAGTGCCCGGAGGCCACGGCAAAGAAGCCGGGCCATTCGGTCGGCGCCAGCCAGTCCGGCGCCGGCCTGTCCGTGGCCCGCCAGCGGGCGTAAAGCGGCGCTGGCGACTGGTTCCATTCCAGGAGCTTCCGGGTCGGCCCCGCCCCGAAGGCGGCCAGCCACCGCCCGACCAGCCATTCCGGGTGCGAGTAATATTCGGCAAGGATGGCCGCGGAGACCAGGCCGGGAGCCTTCTGGGTGGGCAGGATGGCCGACATCTTCCGCACCACGGCGTTGACGAGCCGGGCCTCGGCCGGGCTCGCGAGCTCCTTGGCCCTCTCCACGGCATGGTGGACGATCTTGGGGACCATCCCCTCCTCCGGCGGCGACCCCGTCGCCTCAATGAGTTCAAAGCCAGCCACATAGAGGATCGCCCGTGTGACGAACCGCGGCGGGTGCGCCACGAGCCGGTTCAGGGTCGCCTCAATGCGCCCGAAATGGCGGATGACGCCGAAGACAAGGTGCTGGCAGCGGCCACGTTCGGCGGCCGCCATGCCCGGGGAAATCCCCTCCATGAGCAGGTCGACCCGCTCGCGCAGGTCCAGCCAGCGTGCCAAGAGCCTTACCGAGGCCGGCCATGCGGTTTCGAGACTCGGTTTGACAAGCTTCGCCATAGTCCTTTTTACTCTCCGGTTCACGCGCTCAATTGCGCAACTATGAATTCCGAAGCCGTTTCCGCGCTGCTCACCAAAAATCCCTCCCTTAAGGCCTCCAAGTCCAAACTTGAGGCCATGAAGCCGGGGGCCTACGTGGTCCATAGGAGCTGGGGTTTCGGGCAGATCAAGAGCTACGATGACGCGACCCTGCGCCTCGTCATCGACTTCAAGGGCAAGAAGTCCCACGCGATGGACCCGGCCTTCTGCGTCGGGACGATGGAGGTGCTGCCGGACAACCACCTTTTGGTGCGCAAGGAGACCGAGCCCAAGAAGATCACCGAGCTGATCGCCGACAACCCGGCCCAGCTGATCGTCGAGGCCCTTGAGTCCTACCCCAACAAGGCCACGACGGCCATCGACCTGGAGATCACCCTCTCGCAGGTGGTCGGCGAGGAGAAGTTCAAGAAGTGGTGGGGCGACGCCCGCAAGGCCGTGGCCAAGGACCCCCGGGTCTCCGTCCCGGAGAAGAAGACCGAGTGCTACATCCTG
>Ga0302325_10002090_pt1 | contig 49274 bp, 40 predicted proteins | sample Palsa_T0_2_FD_201948 | JGI IMG/M metagenome (GOLD analysis project Ga0302325, IMG submission 201948) | Peat permafrost microbial communities from Stordalen Mire near Abisko, Sweden - Palsa_T0_2 | ecosystem: Environmental > Terrestrial > Soil > Palsa > Peat permafrost | place: Sweden: Abisko...
CCCACACCAACGTCGACGCCCAGGTTCCGCCCACGAAAGCCCGGTTGTACTCGATGGAACTGGTCTCGCGCCATTGATTGCCCGGCTCGAGCGCTTCCGGTTTATCGAGATAGCCGATGCTGTATTGCGCCGCCCAGTTGCGCGTGGGCGCGATGAAGGCGCGCGCCGACCAGGAATCGAGCGCGGCGGGTTGAATGCTCCAGCGCTCTTCATTGGGCTCGTGACCATTGAACGCGGAAGCCTCCAGCTTCACGCGATCGATGATGAAGCCGGTGGTGACGACTCCGAAGCTGGTGTGGGTGGAGTCTTGTAAGTGATGACCTAAAGGAGCCAGCGGCAACTCCGCCGCCGAGGCGCGATGGATGTAGGTGACCGGACCCAGCGCCGGTTCCGCCGACGGCCCGCCGTAAAGTTCCCATGAAATCTTGTCAGTGAGCGGCAGCGTATAGAGCGCGGACAATTCCGCGAAAACGTTGTGCGGATGCTGGTGATCGACCAGCGGCTCGCCATGGTAGGTTTCGCCGGTCTGAAACAGCTCGGGAAATCCGGGATGCGGCGAAGTGAGCGATTCCGCCGAAAGCATTTGCCGAAACAGAATGGTCCCGCCCCAGAGCGCATGCTGTTCCATCCCCATGCCCCAGTTGACCGACTCGGCTTTGCCCGCTCCGCGCGGGCCGCCTTGCTGGTTGTAGTCCACGAAGATTGTGCCATGCGCCATCAGTTCCCAACCGTCGCGCATCCCCATCCATTCCGGTTGCTGGACCGAGGCCGGCTGCCACGACGTTCCCGAGCCTGCGTGCGGCGAGGGCAGCCATTCCGGTTGCATGCGCATGCCCGGCATCGTTTCAGATTGAGGCATGTCAGGTTGCGGCATGGGATTTCCCGCTCCTGCTTGTGCGAACAGATGCGGCGACATTTGAACGAACAGCAGGCTAATCGCCCACGCAATTCTTTTCGGTTTCATGAAATCCCTTGTGGCTGCGAATTTGGGGATGGGAGCGCGAGCAGACACGCGGGTGCCTGCGGAGCCGACTTCGAAGATTTTTCCGAAAGGTTAAATTCGCAGGCAGGTGTCGCGAGGAGGGCTCGCAGAATCTTCAGTCAAACGCAAATCATGCAATGCCGGCGGCACTGTGGGGAGATAGAGAACACCGGCATGAGCGCGAAAATGCGCAAGCTGAATACGATAAGAAGAATGCTGTGCCGGAATTGCCCAGCGATGTCCGCCAGCACAGCACTGATGCGTCGCCGGGACGGGCGAGGGAGCGGCGGGCAGGGAATCGTGACACCCGCTTTCGCTTTCCCGATACGGCGCAGAAGCAAACGCATGGAGAGAAAAAGCCGGGGCGAGGAGCGCTCCCAGCACTAGCAACGCGCGTAAATTAGAGGTACGAAACATCTGAGAAAGCTCTGGTAACGCCAGTGTGCGGTCCCCGAAGTGCCTGGCACAACTCGATGTACGCTGCCGTCACCGATCCGGGAGCAGTGGCGCTGCAAGCAGAATACAGAGATCCTTCGCTGCGCTCAGGATGACAACTCGTTCGCTGCGCTCAGGATGACAACTCGTTCGCTGCGCTCAGGATGACAACTCGTTCGCTGCGCTCAGGATGACAACTCGTTCGCTGCGCTCAGGATGACAACTCGTTCCAATAAGCCCTAGGTCCCGGTCAGTTTGATGCGCAATTCTTCCGGCAGGCGCTGCCGTAGTTCCGCGGGCAAGCGGTCGTGCACCTTGCGCGCGCCTTGCTTGGCGGCGTCGAGCATGGTGACCGGCGCAGGCGTGGCTACAGCCACCCCCAACCAAATCAATGCGGAGAGCGCGAAGCCGGTCAGCGCTCCAACCTCAAACCAGAAGGCATGCCGCGGTCCCACATAGTGGATCACGGCAAAGGCAAGCAAAAACACGGCCGCGGAAACCGAAGCCAGCGCGATCAATCCCACGTCAATGATGCGGTGAATCTGCTGCCGGCTGCGGCAGCGTTCGCAATCGGCAAGATGGCTTTCGTAGTCGCCGCGCATCTCCGGCGCCAGGCCGGAAATATCATAGCGCCAGCCAGCCAGAATCTTGCCCGCCATCGGATCGATGCAGCGATCATTCATTCGGGGATTCGGAAATTCAGCCAGAACCTGAGCCACTTCCCACCACGAGCCGTCTTCATAACCGGATCGGCTCCAAAGCTTCGGCCTGGCACGCCAACAACACGCGGCTCGAAAACAAACCGCCACGCGCAGCCAGTGCTTGCTCTGCCTCTCTCCGGGCTATTTCCGGATGATTGTTCTCTAGGGAAAGATGCGCCAGCACTACAAACGTTGCATGATTATCATAGTCTTTGGTGAAGAAATCGGCGAGCGCTCCATTAGACAAATGGCCTACGCGGCTCATAACCCGTTGCTTCACCGACCACGGATAGGGGCCCACGCGCAGCATTTCCAGATCGTGATTGGATTCGAGCACCAGCACATCCGAGCCGCTTAGGTGATCGCGCACGCTGACCGGCAGATATCCCAGATCGGTGGCGATTCCGACCTTTACGCCTTCCGCGCGGAAGGTGAAGCCAACCGGATCGGCCGCGTCGTGCGGAATGGTGAAGGGCTTGATCAGGATGTCGCCAACCTGAAAGCTGTGTCCGGACTCGAAGCGTTCCAATTTTTCCAGCTGCGGCTTCTCGCCATTTTGGTTGCGCATGGCGCGCGCCCACGCCTGGTGGGTTGCGCCCGTCATGAACACCGGGATGCGAAGTTTCTTCGCCAGCGTCGCCAGCCCATAAATGTGATCGGAATGCTCGTGCGTGATCAGGATGGCGGAAAGCGCATGCGGATCGTGGCCGACAACTTTCATGCGGCGGAAAGTCTCGCGGCAGGAGATACCGGCATCGACCAGAATGCTGGTCGATGCGCTGGCCACAATGGCGCAATTGCCACGGCTGCCCGACGCCAGCATTGAGACACACACACTCATGTTCGCAGCATACGCGTCCAGCCTGTGGAACTGCGAGTAACTTTTTAGCTATCCCGGGAACTAAGGGCGGGCGTCAGGCTTCCGGCTTCCGGCTTCAGGCGTCGGGCTTCAGACCCTGGACTTCAGACCCTGGACTTCAGACCTCGGACTTCAGACCTCGGACTTCAGACCTCGGACTATGGCCCTCAGCCCTCGGTTGAACTGCACACTTGGACATGAACCGCTCAACTCCCAAACCCCAAGGGCGAAGGTCTGAGGTCAAACGCCTGACGACCCACGCCTGATGCACGACGCCCGACGCCCGACTTTTCCCTTACTTCAACCCAACGCCATAGAAATAGGTGTACGGAGCGTAGCCGGCGATGGGCAATCCGGTCTCAAAGCTGGAGAAAACCACCGCATTGCCTTGAAACGAGACGAACACATCCTGCTGCGAATTCGACGTGGTGGTGCGGAAGGTAAACATCCCGAACAGAGGATCGGGAAGCGTATTGGAGGTTCCGTCGTACAAGTACGATGTATCCGCAACCGCGGCCAGAGTGCCCGAGGCCATCACGTTGTTCTGACTGTCGGTGATGGTCACCGCGCCCGCGGCTGAGATCGTAATCGCCGCCTGGCCTTCTGAGGGCGTTCCAGTTTCTACGTTGCCTTCCCCAGTCTGAGCGTCAGCTTTTTCGTAGTAGAGCGCGGTGTAGGTTCCGGCAACCGAGGCGTTGAATGTTTTGGTCGAGGCTTTCGGCAGGCTCAGAATCGTCCCCGTGCCGGTGTCGACCGCAAAAAATCCGCTGGGCGTGCCGAAGGCGTAGTTCGTGCCGCCGCCGGCAGTGATGACAAAGAAATCTCCCGACGGATCCTCCTGCACCGAGGTCGCCGGAATGCTGCCTCCGTTGAACGAACTGTCGCTGAATACTCCGAATGGCCAGTAGCCGCCCTGGGTTAAGTTGCCCTGCGCACCGATTGCGATGGTGCCAACCTCAAGCCCTCCGGCCGCGGTGCGGAACTGCATGTAGTTGAAATTGTCGCCGGCAAAAGTGAGGAGCGTCGCCGGAACGCTTTCGACCGCGGTGATGAGCGCCAGGGCGTCTTGGTTCGGACCGGCGTTGGCCGCTTCAATCATCATCACGAATCCCGGCACTTCGTAGGCGGAAAGAAGGTTTCCGCTGGGATCGGTAATGGTGTAAGTGCCGTTCGCGTTCACGGTGTACGGGACTGTGCCGGTCTCGCCATTGGTGTAGTTCTTGTAGGTAATGGTTAGCGCGGTCGAGTCGATTGAAATAGTAAGAAAATCGCCAACCGATGCCGTGGCGTTATAGTTGCGTACTGCGCTTTGGGTTGGGCTTGAGGTTGTGGTTGTGCCGCAACCCGCGAGCATCCCCGCCGCCAGTAACAGAACCCACGCTTTCTTCATCGACATTGCCTCCACCGAGAATCTTCGTTCTCTGAGGGCATCGGCAGAGTTCCCCGCAGGCTTTAGTTTCCAAAGGGAGAATTGCAGCGGGAAGTAACGGCTGGTTAGTTCGCGCTAATCTGGAGGATGCTGCTGGTGGGAGCTCCTGTCGCGACCGGCGAAGTCTAAAAGCGTCAGAGCCTAGCAGGCTGCTGAAAAAGGCTATTCCGCTCGCGCAAGACGAGCGCGGGGGCTAAAGCCCGGATTGATTTCGAAGAGCTTACGCGGCCCTGAAGGGCCGCTCTTCCACGGTCGCCCACACGTTTTGGAGTTTTTCCGCAGCCTGCTAGATGCAAGCAAGGAAGCCCAAGGTCCAAAGTCAAGCGCCGGAAGCCGAACCCCCGACGCCTGACGCCCGACGCCCGCTTCATTTCCCCTGCCGAAGATTATCAATCGCCGCACGCATAATCGCGCCGCCGTATGCTCCCGCAATTCCTGGAAGGAACGCCAGAAATGCTCCATAGACTTGCCCCCGTGTCGCCGTGATGCCCTGAATCTTGTACGCCGCCAGTTCGGTCAGCGGAATGAAAACGCCGACCGTGACCACCCAGCGCCACGGCCACCGCGGCCGCAACATCCCCAGCACCATGCAGGCCGAAAGCACCAGCAGCGCGGTGAACAGCAAATCGTTGACGAACACATCGGCCAGGCCGCTGCCAACTCCGCAGAGCGCGGCCAACAGGTAGAACCAAAGGTCGCCTCTGCCCGGTGGCTTAGATATGCTCATTCGTTTCGCCGAAGGCTTCACCACGGAGGCACGGAGTCACAGAGAAAACCTTTTTGTGGGTTTTCTTCTCCGTGCCTCTGTGCCTCCGTGGTGAGAGCTCTTAATATTTGTAGAATCCTCGACCGCTCTTTCTGCCCAGCCAGCCGGCGTCCACCATCTTGATCAGCAGCGGGCAGGGACGATATTTGGGATCGCCCAGCCCGTCGAGCAGCACGCGCATGATGTCAAGACATACGTCGAGCCCGATAAAATCGGCCAGGGTCAGCGGGCCCATGGGATGCGCCATGCCGAGTTTAAAGACTTCGTCGACGGCTTCTGGCGCAGCCACGCCTTCCATCACCGCATACATGGCCTCGTTCAGCAGCGGCATGAGCACGCGGTTGGAGACGAATCCGGGTGCGTCGTTCACCTCCACCGGCGTTTTGTCGAGCTCATGCGACAGCTCGCGAACCGTATCGAACGTTTCCTGCGAAGTGGCCAGTCCGCGAATGACTTCCACCAGCTTCATCACCGGCACGGGATTAAAGAAATGCATGCCGATGACTTTTTCGGGCCGCGTGGTGAGAGCGCCAAGTTTCGTAATTGAGATCGAAGAGGTGTTGGTCGCCAGAATTGCGTTGGGAGCGATCAGGCGGTCGAGTTCGCGAAAAATCTGCGCCTTGATTTCGAATTTCTCGGTGGCCGCCTCGATGACGAATGCGTAACCGGAAAGTTTCGCATAATCCGTAACCGTCTGGATACGCTTCAGCGTGGCCGCCTTGTCGTCGCCGGTGATCTTGTTTCTTGCCACCTCGCGATCCAGATTCCTGCCGATGGTTTCGAGCGCCCGATCCAGAAAGCGCTGGTCGACATCGCACAAAGCAACCTCAAACCCAGAACGCGCGAAGACGTGGGCAATGCCGTTGCCCATGGTGCCCGCGCCGATCACTCCGACCTTCTGAATATTCATAATCGCCTCGATGAAAACGTTCGAGTCTACCACTTAAAGGCGGGCGTCAGGCGTCGGGCGTCAGGCTTCAGACCTCAGACCTCGGACCTTGGAGCTTGGACCTCAGACCTTGGACCTCCGACCCTCGACCTTGAATCGCCGGCTGCGGAGGTCAGGGGTCTCAGGCCCGACGCCAAGACGCCCGACGCCAGATGCCAGACGCCTGCCGCCCGAACCAAGCGCCCAATGACGGAGGTAACCCCGTCTTCACCGTACTTCGATAGTAGAATTTAAGATCAATGTCGCCTGAGACTGTGATTTCTGTTTCCCGCAAGGCCGCCGACCTGGAACTTGCCCTGCGCCGCGTGATTCGCGGCAAAGACGATGTGGTTCGTCTCGCGCTGGTCTCGGTCTTCGCCCGCGGACATCTGCTGATTGAAGGCGTTCCCGGAGTGGGCAAGACTACGCTTGGCCAGGCGCTGGCTCGCGCCATCGACTGCACGTTTCAGCGCGTGCAGTTCACCAGCGACATGCTGCCCTCGGACGTGCTGGGCATTTCGGTCTATTCCGCGAGCGAGCAGCGATTCGAATTCAAGCGCGGTCCCGTCTTCACCAACGTTTTGCTGGCCGACGAAATCAATCGCACCACGCCCAAAACGCAGTCCGCGCTGCTGGAGGCCATGAACGAGGGCCAGGTCACCGTCGACGCACACTCTTACGAATTGCCGCAGCCGTTTCTGGTGATTGCCACGCAGAATCCGGTGGAGCATCACGGAACTTATCCTCTGCCCGAGTCGCAGCTCGACCGGTTTCTGATGCGCGTGCGCATGGGATATCCCGAGGCGCAGGCCGAGCGCGAGATTCTGCGCTCCCAAGCCGGCGTGGCCCAGATGGAACAACTTCGTCCCGTGCTCACCGGCGCGGATGTGCTCGAAATGCAGCAGGCGGTCAAGCAGATTCGCGTGGACGATTCTCTGGTGAGCTACGCGCTTGAAATTGTGCGCCGCACGCGCGAATCGGAATTCCTCTCACTCGGGGTTTCGCCGCGCGGATCGCAGGCCCTCTACCGCGCCGCGCAGGCCATGGCGTTTCTCGAAGGCCGCAACTTCTGCATTCCTGAAGATTTCAAGCCGCTGGTCGTGCCGGTCTTCGCCCACCGCGTGGTGGTGAACGGACTCTACGCCTCGACATTGAAGAAGTCCGAACAGTCGGACCAGGTGCTGAAAGAGATGATCGAGAACGTGGCCGTGCCCGTGTAATTTTGCGGTCCCACGTTCCAGTTCCACACCAAAACCGCATTGTCATTCTGAGCGAAGCGAAGAACCTATGCATTCTGCCGGTGGCAAGCGACTGCATAGGTCCTTCGCTTCGCTCAGGATGACACAACGCTTAACGTCTGTAATGCTCCCGTCTGTAATGCTCCCGTCTGTAATGCTCCCGTCTGTAATGCTCCCGTCTGTAATGCTCCCGTCTGTAATGCTCCCGTCTGTAATGCTCCCGTCTGTTATTCTCCCGTCTATAATGCTCGCGTCATGTCATTCCTGCGCTTCCTTATGTTTCTCTCGCTGGTGCTGTGGATCGGCGGAATCGTTTTCTTCGCCATCATGGCGCCCACGGTGTTTCACACCTTGCCCACGCGTCTGATGGCGGGAACGCTGGTGGGCAACCTGCTCACTAAGCTGCACTGGATTGCCATTTTTTCCGGCATCGTGTTTCTGATCAGTTCGCTGCTCTACAGCCGGCTCTCCGATGGCACGGCGCATGTGTTCGCCATGCGCCACATCCTGATCTGCCTGATGCTGGCGCTGACGTTGGTATCGCAATTCTGGATTACGCCGCGCATGCTTACGCTGCGCGCCCAGGTCACGAACTTCGATACCGCCGCAACGCTTAACCAACCGGAACGCGTGCAGTTTGACGCACTGCACCGGTGGTCCGAACGCATTGAGCAGGCGATTGTTCTGCTGGGACTGGTGGTTATTTATCTAACGGCATCTATCTGACGGCAAGCGCCTGAGTCAATTTCCTGAACGCCATGGGGCGAATCGTCATCCTATAGCACGACCCTCAGAGTGCTCCTTTTGTAACTTGGCATGGCGGCGGCACGCTCCTAAAGTCGATAAGGTAGTGCATCTGGAAAAGGTGCGCCAGTGGCCGAGTTCGGCATCCGGCGTGCATCTTATTGGTTGGAAGTGTGTTTAAAGCGGTGTAGAGTGAAAAATTTGGATTCCCTGAGCATGAAGTACACGCGCAACTATTTGCGGCTTTGGCTTTTCGCGGGGGCAACCCTATGCGCGTGCAGCCAGTTGTGGGCGCAGTCGGCTTATGTTTCGGGGGCGGCGAGCCTTGTCCCTGCAGCTGCGGACGCGGCTGCCAGTACTTCGGCCGCTACTTCTGAAGATGAGCCTCAAGCTGGAATCGTTACGCTGCATTCGAGCGTGAACGAAGTCAACGTGCTGTTCATCGCCACCGACAAGCACGGCAAGTTTGTGCGCGATTTGAATCAGACCGATTTCAACATTCTCGACGACCACAAGCCGCCGCAGGCGATTCTGAATTTCCGCCGCGAAACCGATCTGCCACTGCACCTGGGCCTGCTGATCGACGTGAGCGGATCGGTCGACAGCCGGTTCAGCTTTGAGCAGGAGGCTGCCACCAGTTTTCTGCAGCACTCGCTGCGCGCAGGATTTGACAAGGCCTTCGTGCTCGGGTTCAACAGCCACACGCAACTGGCGCAGGATTTTACCGACAACTATTCCCGGCTCTACTGGGCGGTGCACAAGCTGCATAACGGCGGCGGCACGGCGCTGTATGACGCCATCTACAAGGCCTGCAAAGAGAAGTTTCTGAAGGATCACCCCGACCATCCGGTGCGCAAAGCCATTATTGTGGTCAGCGACGGCGAGGATAATCAGAGCGAGTACACCAAGGCGCAAGCCATCGAAATGGCGCAGCGGGCTGAGGTCATCATCTACGCGATCTCGACCGATGACAGCGGGCTGGTAATGCGGGGCGACAAAGTGCTGGAGCAACTCGCCGATTCCACCGGCGGACGCGCCTTCTTCCCGTTTAAGATGAAAGACATTTCGCGCTCATATTCGGCCATTGAAGACGAATTGCGCAGCCAGTACGTCGTTTCCTACAAGCCCGCCGACTTCGACGCTGACGGCCGCTACAGGTCGATCGAAATCTCCGCCCTGAAAAAAGACCTGCAAGTCCGCGCCCGCAAAGGCTACTTCGCTCCGCAGCCGTAGGGCTGGTTCTACCACAGGAGCTTCCACCACTAGAGCTTTCACCACGGAGTCACGGAGAAATGCTTTGGGGTTCTCTGTGCCTCTGTGTCTCCGTGGTGAACTCGGTCTTCCGCGGCTAGCGCTTTTGCATTATTTGATTTCATTGCCTCAGCTTCTATAATCTCGGCACTTTCTGTGAGCCGTGTGGGGAATTTGTGAACTTTCAATTCAGCGCATTGTGGAACAGGGCTTGGTGGAACCGCGCTTTGCGGAACAGGGTTCTGTGGAAGAAGATTGGTGTGACCGCCGGCGTGCTGGCCGTGCTGTGGCTGATTGGCTGCGCCTTCTTGTACCACACCATGCTGCAGCCGCCGGAAAAATTTGGCAGGGTCATGGCGAAACTCCCGGGGCCCGTGCCCTTTCTGATCTTTCCCTTTGAAACGATGTGGATGCGCGCCCGCGCCGGCCATCTCAGCGTGGGCGATCATGCGCCGGACTTTGTGCTGACCGAGCTGGACAAATCCACGCAGGTGCAACTCTCCTCGCTCACCGCGCAGAAGCGGCCCGTCGTACTGATTTTCGGCAGCTATACCTGACCGCCGTTCCGGCGGGAGGTTCCCGCTCTCAATAAGCTCTATCACCAGTATCAGGATCGCGTGGACTTTCTGGTGGTCTACATCACCGAAGCGCACCCCAGCGACGTGTGGCAGCAGGAGAGCAACGTGAAAGACAAAGTGGTCTTCGCCAGCCCGCGGAGTGAAGAAGAGCGCGCCTTTGTGGCCGGAGCCTGCGTGCGCAAACTGGGTATTGAGATTCCCGCCGTGCTCGACGAATTCGGCAATTCCACCGAGACCGCATACACGGGCTGGCCCGATCGCCTGTATCTGATCGACAGCGCCGGCAGGGTTGCGTTCAAAAGCCCGCCGGGACCGTTCGGGTTCAAACCAGACGGGCTGGAGGCCGCGCTGAAGAAGGTGACCGGGAAGTAGATGGGTGAGGGAACTTCCGCCAAAATGCGTGCTAAGGGAGATCCCTCGCTCCGCCTGAAGAGCGGCTCCGCTCGGGATGACGCCGCACCGGAGAAATTTCAGACTGAGCTACTAGTGAGAATTTGCACTGGCGAAAAAAAAGGGCCGCGATTGCTTCGCGGCCCAGCCTGACTGCATTTCCCCCAGCTTGAAACGAGCGTTTAGCGCTCTCGTTTGCTGCCGGCGTTTACTGTTCAGCGTTTACTGTTCACCCCCGGTCACATTGCTGCCCCACAGAACGTTGCTTCCCCAAAGCACATTCGATCCCCAGAGAACGTTCGATCCCCACAGGACGTTGGAGCCCCACAACACGTTCGATCCCCAGACCGCGTCGTTGCTGCCCCAGAGCGCGTTGCCGGAAAGCGCCGAAACGGGAGCGCCGACCTGGAACTGTTGCTGCCCATAGACCACAGTATTCGACCAGGCGGAAGTCGTGTTCCAGACCGCGGTCGAGTTGTCGGTGAGATAGACGTAGCCGTTGTTCGCGTCGTAGGTCGCCACCGGGGACATGGCGGTGCCCTGGGCGAGATCGGTGTTGGCCATTGCGGCTTCGACGTCCACGTATCCGGCGCCGACGGTGAAGACGTCATATTGATCGTTGTAGGTGATGCCGGTCGCAGGATCGGTAACGCTGCTGTAGGCGGGCAGCGACTTCCATGCCGTCTTCATCAGCCGAGCCTTCATCTGGTCAGGAGTAAGGCCGGGACTGCGTTGCAGAAGATCGGCCACAATGCCGCTGACCACGCCGGTCGCCATGCTGGTGCCGCTCAGCGTGAAGTAGGAAGAGGAAGAAGCGCTGCTGCCTCCCTCGACGTAAAAGTTATCGGGAATGCGATTGCCCGGGGCTTCGTTGTAAAGCGTCGAGTTGGGCGCTTCGAGCGAAACCAGCAGGTTGCCGGGCGCGACGATGTCGGGCTTGGCAATGGCGTCGATCACGGTCGGGCCTTTCGAGCTGTAGCTGGCGATCAGATCGTCCACGCGGGTGGGAGTGCCCATGGGCTTCATGGCGCCGACGGTGATGACGTAAGGATCGTTGCCGGGCGAAGTGATGGTCGCATAGCCGCTGGTGGGCTGATAGCGTCCATTATTGCCGGCGGCGACCACGACAACGATGCCGTTCTTCCAGGCTTTTTCCACGGCCTGGCAGAGCGGATCGAGCGTGTAGGTTTCATAGACCGCGCGTCCGAGCGAAAGATTGATGACGCGAATGTTGAACAGGAGTTTGAGTTCGATCGCGGTGTTGATGGCCTTGATCACGGCGCTGTCGGTGCCGGAGCCGTTCTGATCGAGCACGCGCAGGTTGACGATGTTGGCATTCGGCGCGATGCCTTTGAAAGTGCGCGTATATTGCGCGCCGGTAGAGCTGGCGCCGTTGCCGGCAATCAGGCCGGCGACGTGCGTGCCGTGGCCGAATTGGTCGGCCGCGCTGGAATTGCCGGGAACGAAACTCTGATTCCAGACCACGCGCGACAATCCCAACAGGCCGTTGAGATCCGGATGGGGACTGACGCCGCTATCAATCAAGGCCACGCCAATGCCAGTTCCGGTGTAGCCGGATTGCCATGCCGCCTCGGCGTTCACCGCAGGGGCCGCATTGCTGAGCGTGGGCGCCAGCGGACGATCCAGACTGACGTACTTTACGTTCGATTGATTGGAAAGCGAAAGAGCGCTCGACAATGGCAGATCGGCTACGACTGCATTGATCAGCGGAATCTGATCGAGGATCGAGCCCAGAGTCGAAAGCAGGTTCAAATCCAAGAGGCCGGGCGCATTGTTGTACTGCACGACTACTTGAACGTTGGACGCGGTCGACTTCTGCAGATCAGGCGAAAGCTTCGAGTTCTGGCCAAAGGCCAGTGCCGAAGCGGCAGCGAACAGTAAGACCACCAGGAACTTCTTCATCACAACCCCCTTGTATAGCCCTGTGGTGCGTGAGAACCGCACTCCCAAGCGACTTGGTTAAGTGCAAGTCCCCAGCCAAAGGCATGCCTGGAACCTTCGACTTTTCAAGGAGTTAGCGAGAGTGAGAGGTGAGCTCGAGGGGCGTATTGTCCCGCGGACCGTGCTTTGGGACATTTTGTCTCGCCCCATGATTGAGAATCACAAACGCGACACCACCGTAATCAGCAAGTAACGTTTGCGGCAGACACGGGCTGGGCAGTTCGTTGAAAATTTTTAATAAGTCTCTTCTTATGTCATGGGGTCGTGCGATCGGTGCGCGCGCGTTCATTGCCGGCATGGCTGCGGCAGGCGGCGTCGTGTTTTTGGTGGCGTTTGCGCACTGGCAGATGAGCGATCCGGTGAAGTTTGCCGGTTACCTGATCGCGGCGCTATTGGCTTCGTCGCTAAAGATGGGGTTGCCGGGGATTGAAGGAACGCTTTCCGTCAACTTTCTGTTCACACTGCTGGGAATCCTGGAATTGAATCTGGCGCAGACGCTGGCATTGGGGCTGGCGAGCGTGCTGGCACAGTTCTACTGGAAACCGGCGCGACGGGTGAAAAGCATTCAACTGATTTTTAATCTGTCGCAAGTGTCGGTGTCGACAGCGATGGCGTATGGCGCGTACTGGGTGGTAGCGGCGCGCGTATTGCATGCGCCGGGTCCGCTGGCCCTGCTGGCGGCCGCGATGACGCACTTTGGATGCAACACGGCTGCGACCGCGACGGTGATCGGCCTGACCGAAGACAAGCCCATCGGCAAAATTTGGGGAGAGAGCCATCGCTGGCTGCTGCCGTATTACATGGTGGGAGCGGCGGCGGCAGGGCTGGTGCATTTCCTGAATAGCCGCGTGGGATGGCAATCGTCGCTGCTGGTGCTGCCTCCGATTTATCTGATGTACCGGTCGTACCGGCTTTATCTCAGCAAGCTGGACGCGGAAAAGCAGCACGCCGAACAAGTCTCCAGCATTCATCTGCGCACGATCGAGGCGCTGGCCCTGGCCATTGAAGCCAAGGACGAAACCACCGGCGAACATTTGCAGCGGGTGCGCATCTATGCCATGGAACTGGGCAAAGATCTGCAATTGACCGCCGACGAGATGGAGGCGCTGCAGGCGGCGTCGGTGCTGCACGACATCGGCAAACTGGCCGTGCCCGAGGCGATCATTTCGAAGCCGGGAAGACTTACGCCGGAAGAATTCGAGAAGATGAAGATTCATCCCGTGGTGGGCGCGGAAATTCTGGAGCAGGTGCACTTTCCTTATCCTGTAGTGCCGATTGTGCGCGCGCATCACGAGAAATGGGACGGCAGCGGATATCCGTATGGGTTGTCCGGGGAAACGATTCCTATCGGCGCGCGCATTCTCTCGGCCGTGGATTGTCTGGATGCGCTGGCTTCGGACCGGCAGTATCGCAAGGCTCTGCCGCTGGATGAAGCCATAGCGAAAGTTGTGGCCGATGCCGGCAAGGCGTTCGATCCGCGGGTGGTCGAGATTCTGGCGCGGCGCTACATTGAACTGGAGAAGCTTGCCCATGCGCAACCGCCGCAGGCCATGCCAAAACTTTCGACCGACATCAAGATTGTGCGCGGAGCCGCGCCCGATGCGGGGTTTGTTCAGACCACCGAGGCGGTTCCGGTGCACGCCGGCAGTATGGGAGCGGAGAGTCTGGCTGTGATGGCGCGGGAACAGGCTCGCGAGATTGCGGAATTCTGCCGCCAGCACGCGGCAGGCGGGAGTGCGTCGAACGTTAGCGTGGCGAGCCTGAGCGCGGCGGATCTTTGTGCCCTGGTCGCAGTGCGAATGAAGAAGCTCGTTCCGCACGACGCATTGGCGGTCTATCTGCCGCGGCAAGACGCGCTGGCCGCGGAGCTCGCCGTAGGAGACAACTATCGGCTGTTCTCTTCGTTGCAGATTCCGCTGGGCGAAGGCTTGGCGGGATGGGTGGCACAGAATCACAAAGCGATTGTGAACGGGAATCCTTCAGTCGAGCCGGGATACGCAAGCGATCCGGCGCAGCACACTACGCTGCGGTCAGCGCTGGCCGCGCCGGTGGAAGGTGCGGGAGGAATTGCAGCGGTGCTGGCGTTATATCGCTCGGCACAGGATGCGTTCACGAAAGACGATCTGCAGGTTGTAGAAGCCATCTGCGACGAGATCGGCGCGGCATTCGAAGGCACGAGGCCAAAAACGCTGGCCGCGGCCGCGAGGTAGGAAAACCTCAACGCGCTGTTTCGGGCTGTCTACTCCCACCGGTCCAGTTCATCCGGCGGAAGGGGCTCGAAGAATTCAGGTCCGACGATCAGCTTTCCCTTGAGAATGCCGAGCCGCTTGCGGGCTTTCTTCCGTTCGATCTTCTGTCCGATTGGCGCCAGGCGAACGACTGGCGTGCGGCCACGGGAGATGATGACTTCCTCGCCCCGGCAGGCCTTTGCGATCAGCCTGGAGAGGTTTGCCCTCGCTTCGTGGATCGTAACGATTTTCATATCATTCTGAAGCGGCTGCGAGGTCTATTCCTCCAGCGGCAGCGTTGCCCATCACTCCATCTCAAAGCTCACAAAGGTCAATCCATCGGCGCGCTCGACCTGCAGCACTACTGGATCTCCGGTTTTAAGTTGGCGGACGGCGGCGCGCAGCGTGTCTGTGGAGTCGATCGGCGTGGTGTTGAGTTGATGGATGACGTCACCGGCTTGCAGGCCGGTATCGGGCAGAATCAGGTCGGCGGCGCGGCCCACTACGACCACGCCCGAAGCAATTCTCGGATTCAGCTGCGAACTTAGTTCCCGGTTCAGATCGACGGCGAGAATGCCGAGCCGCGGAATCAGGCTGCTGTCGCGATTGATCGCATCCAGCAGTTCGTCCACATGATCGCGGTTTTCGATGGCGGGCACGTAAAGCGTTTTCCGTTCGTTGCCGCGCTGGATCACCAGCTTCACCGCTTCATCGAGGCGATGCAGATACAGCGCCGACGTGAGCGCTGGCAGCGTTTCGACCCGCCGGTCGTCGGCGCTGATAATGATGTCTTGAATTTTCAGTCCTGCGGCGGCGGCGGGACCGTCGGGGATGACATCGGCAACGATGACGCCCCACTTCTGGGAAAGTTGCAGGCCTTGGGCCAGATCGGGCGTGATCTCCTGCGCCGCCGCGCCGATCTCGACACGATGCACGTGGCCGTGCTCGCGCAGGCTGTGATAGACGAAATCGACGATGCGCGCGGGAATGGCGAAGCCCAGGCCTTCACTGCCTCCGCCCTCCGACAAAATGAAGGTGTTGATTCCGATCACGGCGCCGTTCATGTCAACCAGAGGTCCGCCGCTGTTGCCGGGATTGATGGGAGCATCTGTCTGCAGATATGTAATCGCCTTCGCCGGATCGGCCTGGCGCGCCAGGGCGCTGAGCACGCCCATGGTCACGGAGTTCTGCAGACCCTCCGGACTGCCGATGGCGAACACGAGCTGTCCCACTTGCGGACGCTGCGGGCTCATGAGCGACAAGGTGGGCAAGTCCGCCTCGTCGATTTTTAGAAGCGCCAGGTCGCTTTCTTTATGGAGTCCGACCAGGCGGGCATCATAGATTCGCCGCTTGCCCAGAGGAGCCGCGCCGGTCCCGTCGCCTTGCGGCAGCGGCAGAGCTACGCGAATGCGTTGCGCTCCTTCCACCACGTGCGCGTTGGTCATGATGTAGCCGTGGGAGTCGACGATCACTCCCGACCCGACGGCATGCTGGCGCACGATGAATGCGGTTTGCGATCGATCTTCCTCCTTGAGCGGTCCATATCCGGTGACCAGAATCTGCACGACGGCCGGAGAGACGCGCGCTGCCAGCGACTCCAGCGCGCTGTTGAGTTGAACCAGCACTGAAGGAGCTTCAGAGGAGGATTTTGCAGCGCTCGCCTGGTTCGAGGGAGTTTCTTTGTTCGCGGAGTCCGCGGTGTTCGACGTTTTGTCCAAGGGCTTTTGAGGGTTTTGCGCCGGAAGTGCCGGGGCGAACAGGATGCATGCACACACCAGGAGGGCTACACCGCGGACCGGCGCGGAGCTGTGGGAATGAGAAAACAGGGTCATCGGATTTTCCTTAAGGAGAAACTCTAAGCCAACACTACCACGCGGATTGCCCGCGAAAATGTAGAGTTCTGCAATGCCGAAGCGCAACCATGCGCTTATGGCCGGGGCGGGCCAACAGGGGGAACCTAGTTGCTACCGTAACTAAGGTGTTTTCAGGCTTTTACACAAGCGAACTTCCGTGATATAACCGCCCCTGAGCACAAATACGGGCGCGAAGCCCGCCCATCGCAGGATTGCGCGGCGTTGGACGTGCGGAGTGAGCAGAAGTGGATAGTAAGGAATAGACAAAGGAATCGACAATGGGGAAAACCGAAGGAGGTGCAGTGGTGGAAGAAGCACGCACCGGGAGAAGGTTCCCGCTGGAACTGCCGATCAAGATTCATAAGGGCGAAACGGGCGGCGATGCCAGCGGCGTGACGGGAAACTTGAGCGCGGCCGGCGTATACATTCGCGCCGACTCCGCCATGGAGATTGGTTCGCCCGTGGAGTTCGAGATCACGCTGCCTCCGGAGATGACGGGTGGTCCCGAACCTGTGACCATCCAGTGCAAAGGGCGGGTGGTGCGCTCCGATGAAACCGGGGAAGGCGGCGAAGGCCGCGGCGTAGCCTGCGTGATCGACTCGTACGAGTTCGTTCGCAAATCATAATTTTCGAAACCAGATTTTCGAAGCAAATTTTTTGGGAGCCCAGAGAAATGCTGAAACTGATCCTGGCCGATAATCAGGCGATATTCCGGGCGGGGATTGCCAAAGTGCTCGCCGTCGAAGACGAGATGCGCATTGTGGCGCAGGCGCAGACCCCCGAACAGATGTTCATGGCGCTGGACAAGTTCCGCGCCGCAGTGCTGGTGGTGGCGGCGGGATTCCACAACGATTTTGCCGCCATCGTGTTAGCCGCCAATAAAGCCAAGACGCGCGTCATCATCCTGGCCGACACCGGGGAGAGCGCGCAGAAACATATGTCGGGCGGCGCGCATGGCGTGGTCTACCGCAACGTGACCAGCGCGGCGCTGGTGGATTGCGTGCGCAAGGTCGCCCGCGGTGAGACCTGGGTGCAGGACGTCGCCGTGCCCAGCGAGCTAACCGAAAACGATATGGTCGGGCTGCGCGTCCGCGACCGGCTTACGGCGAAGGAACTGCGCATTGTCGCCCTCATCGTGCAGGGTTACAAGAATAAAGAAATCGCCACGCAACTGGGCACGACCGAGCAGGTCATCAAGAACTACCTGCGTAACGTGTATGACAAGATCGGCGTCTCAGACCGGCTGGAGCTGGCGCTGTTCACCATCCATCACCGGATTCTCAACGAAGCCGCCGCCGCCACCACCGCGGTGGCTGCTCCGCAACCACCGGCAGGCGTCGCGCAATAGCGATTGAGTTTAGGAACAAGGCCGCCCGCGAAGGCGGCTTTTTTCATTTTGACGGGACGCCTCGGTTTGGATGGCGTCCTCCCGAGCAGAGCCGTTTCTCAGGCGGAGCGAGGGATCTCCCTTGCACATGATTCGTGGGCGCAGAGATCCCTCGGTCCGCTGGTGAAAGCGCGGCCCATCGGGATGACGCCCATGAAATCTTCCAGCGGAAATCTTGCGAATCATTCTCCACGCACGCGCATCAATCCTCTATGGAATTCCGGCAGCTTGGACGTTCTGGATTGAAAGTCCCCGTTCTTAGTTTTGGCACCGGCACGTTTGGCGGCACCACCGAATTCTTCAAGGCCTGGGGGTCGACCGACGTGGCTGAGGCCACGCGCCTGATCGGCATATGCCTGGAAGCGGGAGTGAATCTGTTCGACACCGCCGACATTTATTCCGCCGGCGCCTCCGAAACCATCCTCGGCAAAGCGATCAGCGGACGCCGCCAGGACGTGCTGATTTCGACTAAGGCCTCGTTCCCCATGGGACCGGGCGCGAACGATCTCGGGTCATCGCGCCATCATTTGATTCGAGCGTGTGAAGCGAGCCTGAAGCGGCTGGGCACGGACTACATCGACATCTATCATTTGCACGGCTTCGATGCGCTGACCCCGGTCGAAGAAGTGCTCAGCACGCTGAACAATCTGGTCGAGAGCGGGAAGGTGCGTTACATCGCGTGCTCGAATTTTTCCGGATGGCATTTGATGAAGTCACTGGCGGCCTCAGACCGCTACGGCTGGACGCGTTATGTTGGGCATCAGGTCTATTACTCGTTGATCGGCCGTGAATATGAATGGGAGTTGATGGCTTTGGGCGCGGACCAGGGCGTGGGAGCGCTGGTGTGGAGTCCGCTGGGCTGGGGACGGCTGGGAGGCAAGATTCGCCGTGGGCAGCCGCTGCCCGCCGAGAGCCGCCTGCATCAGACCGCCGAACAAGGTCCACCGGTCGCGAACGAATTCGTCCATAAAGTGGTCGATGTACTGGACGCGATTGCCAAAGAAACCGGAAAGACCGTGGCCCAGATTGCGCTGAACTGGCTGCTGCAGCGGCCTACGATTGCGACTGTGATCGTGGGAGCGCGTAACGAGGAACAGTTGAAACAGAATTTGAAAGCTGCCGACTGGAAATTATCCGCCGAGGAGATTTCCAAACTCGACGCCGCCAGTGACGTGACCCCGATCTATCCCTACTGGCATCAGCGCAACGCGTTCGTGGAGCGCAATCCCGCAGCCGCAGCGCCGTCGGCGAAATAGATTTCGCAACCGTCGCGCGAAGATCAATTCTCGCTCAACGTGACGTAGCGCTACTTGTGAGAAGCCTTGCGTAGCTGCACGGCGGGCGCCGACTCTGGCCTCTGTTGTTCCTGGCGAATGCCTTCGCGAATCGTCTCCGTGTTTTTCTCGTAGGCCTCGCGAAGCTGTTCGAAGACCGGTCTGCCGGGGTCGGGATTGGGCATGAACTTGACGCGATTGGCGGCTTGAATGGCGGCGTTCAACTGGGGATATTCGTGGTTCAGAATGTCGTCGAGAGTAGCGTCATCCCAGCAGTTGACTTCGAGAGTTCCGGAGTCAGCGGGAGTGAGCCTTACGCAGAGGTGAGGAAGTCTGCGAACGCTGACGACTTCATCGCCGGCCTCAAGGCCCAGGTGGCAGGCCGATTCACGCGCGTCCCGATCGTCGCGAGCGGAAGTGATGATCGAGTCCCCGTTTGCCAGACGTAAAACGTACACCATAGGCTGCCTCCAGAGACAGCTTCGCGTCTTGAGAAGCTGTCAGATGCCCAGGGCCCTAAATATGTTGCCAACAGAAAACGCCCCGGAGGGGAAGACCGGGGAAATTCCATCTGCAACATTTTCTTAAAAACAAATTCTCTCACACCCACGGCACGATGTCTCGTGCCCAGTTTGGTTACGAAAGAACCTCTCTTGTGGATGTCCCAATTTGGAATTTGGGAACAAAAAAGGCGCGACCAGGGCCGCGCCTTTCGACCGAAAGCGGTTATTTAATATTCTCGCCCACCGCTTTTGCCTGGGTAAACAGGTAGAGGTAATCGGGGCCGCCGGCCTTCGAATCAGTGCCCGACATGTTGAAGCCGCCGAAAGGATGCGCTCCCACCATGGCGCCGGTGCACTTGCGATTGATGTAGAGATTGCCGACGTGAAACTCCTGGATGGCGCGGTCGATCTTGTCGCGCGAGTTGGTGTAGACCGCGCCGGTCAGTCCGAACTCGGTGTCATTGGCGATTTCGAGCGCGTGGTCGAATCCGCGGGCCTTGATCACTGCCAACACTGGGCCGAAAATTTCTTCCTGCTCCAGCTTCGACTTGGGTTGAATATCGGCGATCACGGTGGGCTGGATGAAATAGCCTTCGCCTGCGACGCGTTCGCCGCCAGTGACGAGGCGTCCATCTTTCTTGCCCTGCTCAATGTATTCCAGGATCGATTTCATCGAGCCTTCGTTGATCACCGCGGCCATGCCAGGATTCTCGGTGGGATCGCCGATGGTGATTTTTTCCACGCGGGCTTTGAGCTGCTCGAGGAATTTATCGTAGATGCGCTCGTCGACAATCACGCGCGAGCAGGCAGAGCATTTCTGGCCCTGGAATCCGAATGCGGCCTGGGCCGTGCCTTCGACGGCGGCGTTGATGTCGGCATCGGCGTCGACGATCATGGCGTCTTTGCCGCCCATCTCGAGAATGGTGCGCTTGATCCAGATCTGGCCGGGCGCTTGCGTGGCTGCGACCTTGTTGACGTGCAGACCGACTTCGCGCGAGCCGGTGAAGGCGATGTAGCGCGTCTTGGGATGGGAGACGATGGCGTCGCCGAAACTGCCTCCGGCGCCGGGACAAAAATTTACTACGCCTTCGGGCATGCCGCACTCTTCGAGCAGTTCGACGAACTTCGCGGCGATGGTGGGAGAATCGCTCGAGGGCTTCAGGATCACGGTATTGCCGCACACGATCGAGGCCACGGTCATGCCGGCCATGATGGCGCAGGCGAAATTCCACGGCGGGATGACCGCGCCCACGCCCAGCGGAATGTAATGCAGCGAGTCGTGCTCGCCGGGAAGCTGAATGGGCGTTTCGGTCTTGGACAGGCGCAGAGCTTCGCGCGCGTAGAACTCGCAGAAGTCGATGGTTTCGGAAATGTCGGCGTCGGCTTCAGCCCAGTTCTTGGAGACTTCGAAGACCAGCCACGCCATGTATTCCATCTTGCGCTGGCGCATGAGGTCGGCGGCGCGGAACAGCAGCCCGGCGCGCTCCTCGATGGGAGTGCGGCTCCAGGTTGCGAAGGCGGCGAGGGCCGCGTTCATGGCGGGCTCCACGTGTTCCTTTCCGGCCTTCTGATGGATGCCGACGATCTCGGAGGGCTTTGCCGGATTCAGCGACTTGATCTTGTCGGTGGTCTTGACGCGCTTGCCGCCGATGATGAGGTCATACTCGCGGCCAAGCTGGCTGCGGACTTTGGCGATGGCCGAGCGCATGCGCCGGGCATTGTCTTCGTGACGGAAATCGAAAAACGGTTCGTTGATAAATGGTTCGGAATGCAGGCTGGTGCGCGGCTGCGGCCGGACGGGGGCTTCTAGCGTTGCCATGGAGGAATCCTTTCGATGATGACTAGATATTGATGAGTTTACACCTCGAAAAGACGCGAGAACTGGGGAGCGTGGTCCGCGTTTTCGAGGAGCCCAGGGGCTGGGGTCTGGTCGGACTGTCTGGCTGATCCCGGACGCACGTTTCCAATTTGACGCTCTTCTCAGTTCGGAGTAAAGGCTGTTCGTCGCAAAGAGAGCGCCAACGCCTGTGGAAGAATCAGCAGTACAATCCTACGGGACGACTGAGAGCGCGACGTTAGGATAGGGCACACTCGGGGCTGACCCGGACCATGGGACTCGGCTGCGACTCAGGTCGTGCGCCCTTCCCTGGGCTGCTCGCTCTTAGCGCACTTGTGTCACACTCGGTGTGGGAGAATGAGCCGATGAGCCCCGAAGTTTCCGATCTTCTGAAGCGGGCGTTAGCGCTTTCGGTGGACGAGCGGGCTGCCTTGGCGAACACGCTGCTCGATAGCCTTGAGACGACGAGTCAGTCCGTGCAGGAAGCTTGGGATGAGGAAGTGGCGCGGCGCATGGAAGACCTGAAGGCTGGAAGGGCCGTGACCGTCCCTTGGGAACAGTTGCATCGTGAATTGCTGGCGATGGTGAACGAGCGCTGGGCCCGCGGCGCCCATTCAGCAACGTAAGTCAAAAGTCCTCATCCTAATGTCGCAAAGGGCGCGACGTTAGGATGGGGCAGCCTTGCCATCGAGAAAATCTTAGGCGCTTACTTCGCTGGGGACTTCTGGTGCTGCCACTTCTTCGTAGCTTTCGAGGTCTGGATTGCGGGGCCTGGATCTGCGTCCGAAGACCGCTTCTACTACCAGCTTGAAGATCGTGCGGCGATTTTCGGCAATTACTTTCAGCCACGACAGACGGCCGAGCATGGGGAAATAGATGCCGCGGAAGCAGAGGCGGGCCAGGAAGATGTTGATGCGATAGCCGATGGGCTGGTCGGCGAGTGAGTCGACGGCTTGCGCCAAGGCTTGGGGACTGTAGGCCTGGGACCATCCATAGTTCACTTCGGCGTGGGCTTCGTCGATGGACATCTTCAGCGGCGTGTGCGCCATGGCGAAGGGGATGAATTCCTGCCAGTGTTTGGGGCGGGTCAGGCGTCCGGCGGCTTCGAGGCGCTTGTAGAGCGGGGTTGCGGGCAGCGGGGTCAGCAGGCCGAAGATGGGCAGGCCCGGCGGCCAGGTGCGGACTTGTTCGAGCGTGCGTTCGGCAACGCCGGTAGTGTCGTTGTCCATGCCGAAGATGAATGAGGTGATGGCATAGACGTTGCGTTTGGCGAGGCGCTCCAGCACGGTGGCGTACTCGCCGGGCTTGTTGAATCCCTTGTTCATGTCTTTGAGGTTGGCGGGATCGATGGATTCCATGCCGATGAAAACCCACTTGCCGCCGGAGGCGGCGATGAGGTCGCAGAGTTCTTCGTCGCGCAACAGGTTGGCGCTGATCTGGGCGACCCAGTGAACCTGGGCCTTGGCGGCGATGATGTCGCGCAGCAGAGATTTCGTGCGCTTCACGTTGATGGCGAAATTGTCGTCAATGAAGAAGACCGCCATCTGGCCCTTCTCTTTGCGCGCTCGGGCTTTGAGCAGGAGCAGTTCGTTGACTACGCTTTCGTTGGTGCGGAAGCGGATGGAGTCGCCGAAAAATCCGGTGACCGTGCAGAACTCGCAGCCGTAGGGACAACCGCGTCCGCTCTCGACGGGGATAATGCGGAAAGTGCCCCAGCCTTCTCCGACTTTGCTGAGCATGGGATAGACGGCCTTGGGAAGAAGATTGAATTGATGGAGATCAATCTTGTCCCAGGGGATGACGGGATAGTTCTGCAGCGAAGGTTTGCGTTCCTGGCCGAAGACATCGGTGGGCGTGTAAATCTGTTTGAGTTTGCCGGCAGCGGCGTCGTTGACGATCTGTGGCCAGGTTTCGTCGGCCTCACCGAGGGCGACGGCATCGGCGTGGCGCGGCCCGCCGTCGCGGCCCAGAGCTTCGTCGGCCATCTCGGTGACGTGAGGTCCGCCCATGACGACTGGCACTCCGGTGGCGCGGATGGCGTCAGCGATGCGGTAGGCCTTGGCGATCATGCGGGTCATGGCGCCGATGCCGACCAGTCCGATGTTCCGATCGCGGACATATTCGGCGATTTGCGATTCGTCCATGGGCTGGGCGTTGCCGTCGATCAGGAGTACTTCATGTCCCGGAGGCGTCAGCGACTGGAGGAGGAACATCCACAGGTGCGGCATGAAATTGCGCGTGACACCGTTGTCGGGGTTGTAAAGCAGAATCTTCATCTGCTGCTGCCTTTCTCGTGCGGTGGTCGATCGTGCGGTTACGAACGATCCAAAAAAGGCGGCAGCCTTGAGTTGCTGAGTCGCTTAAGTTTGGAGGTAAATCAAGCTGCAGCGATTGTACTCCTTCTTGGAGCGAAGAATGGCGCACGTCGGCGCATAGCGGCGTAAGGTGGCGCAGTCGTGCAGGCTGGCAGTAAGCGTCGTGTGCGCAGTAAAAAGCCAGTCGTCTGTGCGAAAATTAAGGAAAACTGATCGCTTACACCAGCTTCAAGCCGGTGATGAGCAGCAGGGCCGCGACTGCCGGACGCAGCGTGCCTTCGGGGATGCGGGAGGCGACCAGGCTTCCCAGCCAGACTCCGGGTACGGAGCCGATCAGCAGGCCCGCGACGAGCGGAAAGTTAACGTCGCCGAGGCGCCAGTGTCCGAGCGCGGCTACGCCGACCAGCAGAACTCCATGGAAAACATCGCTGCCGACCAGGCGCTTGAGTTGTTCGCCGGGGTACAGAAGAAGAAGCGTGGTCACGATGAGGCTGCCGCTGCCGACGGACGTGAACGACACCAGGGCTCCGACGACGAATCCGAGCAGGGGAACCTTCCAGCCGGCAAGGTTTGCATCGGTGGCGGCGCGCAGAGAACTTTGGGGAACCAGACGGTGGATGTATCCCTTGAAAAGGATGCCGATGGCAACCAGGATGAGCGCTCCGCCCAGCATGCGAACGATGAGATGATCGACGTAGGCGATGCCCGCATATTTCTTGAGCAGGCTGAGAAGATAGAGTCCGAGGAGAGCGCCGGGGACACTGCCGATACCGAGGCGGCCAACCAGCCGAAGGTTGACGTTGCGTTCGCGAAAGTGGACCGCTGCGCCGACCGTTTTGGTGAGAGCGTTCCAGACAAGATCTGTGCCGACAGCAACGGTTGGGGCAGCCCAGCCGGTCCAGAGCAGGAGCGGGGTCATCAGCGCTCCACCGCCCATTCCGGTGAGTCCGATCAGAAAGCCAACCGACAATCCCACCAGCGAAGCTTGCCACGGCATAGACGATTCCCTTTGGCGCTGCGTTTGAAGAGCTTTCGTGCAAAAACTAGTGGGGGCGGAACCAACCTTGCGTTTAGTCTACGATAAAGTCCATTATAGTGCTAGAGATAATGGGCCTTATGGGCCTGGGGGTCTAAAGTCTCTAGGCAGCGGGGGGAAGGGAATTGTGAGGACAGCCGCCATAGCTGTCCTCGCCTGGTCTTTACGGGGATTTTATTGGAATTCGGCGGGGCGGCCCGTCAGGCGCTCGATGCGCTTGGCGATCGGGGGATGGGTCGAGAACAGGTTGGCGAAGCTCATGCCACCGAGCAACGGCTGATAGATAAACAGATGCGCCGTGGAAGGCGTGGCCTGCATAGGAACCTGGCGCGCGTAGGCGTCGATTTTCTGCAGCGCGCTGGCCAGCGCGTAGGGATTGCCGGTGAAATGCGCGCCGGTGGCGTCAGCCTGATACTCGCGCGAACGCGAGACGGCCAGCTGAATCAGCGATGCGGCGATGGGTGCGACGATCAGCATCAACAGCCCGGCGAGACCGCCTCCGCCGCGGCGATCGCGGCTGTTGCCGTATCCGCCGAAAATCATGGCCCAGCGGCCCATGCTGGCGAGCATGGTGATGGCGCCGGCAATGGTCGCGGCTACGGAACTGATGAGAATGTCGCGGTTCTGCACGTGGCCGAGTTCGTGGGCGAGGACGCCTTCGAGTTCTTCGTCGGTGAGCAGGTTCAGAATGCCGTGGGTCACGGCGACCGACGCGTGCTGCGGATTGCGTCCGGTGGCGAAGGCGTTGGGCGATTCGGTGGGGATGACGTAAATCTTCGGCATGGGGATGCCGATTTTCTGCGTGAGCCGTTCGACGATGGCATAGGCGCGCGGCAATTCTTCACGCGTAACTGGCTGGGCCCGGTAGGCGGCGAGCGCGATCTTGTCGGAGAAAAAGTACGAGACGAAGTTCATGACGACGGCGATGGCGAGCGCCAGCATCATGCCATTCTGGCCGCCGAAGTATCGTCCAAAGAACATCAGGAGCAAGGTGAGGGCGGTCAGCAGGAACGCGGTCTTAAAAGTGTTTCCCATAATTTTGTGGATCGTTTGTGGATCAGTCTATTTGATGTTACGCGAAGATGGACGGTGCAGTTCGCTGCTAACCTTCTAGAATCATTGTGTTGAGGGACTCTGGAATCATTCCGGTAGTCCGTGCTCGTCGTAGAGCAGTTCGGCGTGATCCAAATAGGGACGCTCGACGTGAGCGGCTGCGCAGCCGGCGATGGCAAGGAGTTCCTCTTGTTCTTGCGCGTCTCGTTCGCCCTCCGTTTGACCTTCGTTCCTCGCAAGGTCGAATCTCGCTAGTCGTAGTACTCGATAACTGTCGTCGCGCTGATACCTCGCGTAAAGCTCCGGTTGTTCCGCCTTAAAACGAACAAGGTCGGGCCGCGATCTTTCCACCCAATCCCACGAAGCGACATCGTTTATCCCGCGCTTCTCGCCGATCACAACTTTTATTCGATCCCTCAATACGGCAATTCGCTCATCGAGCAGAAAGCGCTGCTGCTCTAGCGCTCTTAGTCCCCTATAGACGCCGCGCATTTCTTCGGACGGCTCAATCATCGTTTCGTCAGGCTTTTTCCGCTTTAGCGCTTCGGCTCGGCAGTGAGTGCTAGAGTACTCGCGAAAAAATGTTTGCGCTTCATCCAACGCAGCGTCGAGCTCTGGAGCCGCAACATTGAAAAACTCACCGTTTTCAGCGCGTTTGTCGTCAAGCAGCGCGTGAATATATCTCTCAAGGTATGCTGGGTCCTCTGTTTCGATCTCGCGGTAGAGAACCAATTTCTCGGCCGACCCCGTGGAGAGGTCGCGCCTTCGCTCCTCCGCGGAGTTTCTAGTCTTTCCGATCTTAAAGCGGTTCAGAAAACCTACCCGAAGGCAGTAAACACGGCCTGAGTCGTTGGACATGTCAAACTCCAAGTCTTAAGGATACTCCAAAATTTGCTTTTTATTCGCCACAAGTTAGACCTGTTTGGCTGAGCCTTAATCCTGATACACCTTCTCCCTCCGGGAACCCGGAACTCCCGGCCCCTCTCCGCAATTGTTTGCACATTGACACGAACCGGGATCGCGGCGAAAATCGGAGCCTCTCTCGGGGGGCAAGGACTTGCAAAAGTTTACTCGTATTGACTTGCCTGCCGGGGAACCCCAGCAAACTGCATACCCCGTATGTCGCTCGTACGGCGCAACCACTGTACCAATCCAAGGAGAGATCCCATGACGAGGACCAATTGGTGCGAACGTCTGAGTTCGCACGCGGTTTCTACCGGCAAGGCTTTCCGCAACTTGCTCGCTTTGAGCTCGTCCGCCGGCTCGTGCGTCGCCATCTGTGCGGTCCTTGCCGGCATCTGCCAGGGTCCGGTAGCGCAGGCGCAGAATATCAGCACCGTGGTCGGCAATGGAACAAGCGGTTACAGCGGCGACGGCGGCCCGGCGACCAGCGCGGCGCTGAATCAACCATTCGGAATTGCTTTCGACGCCTCGGGCAACCTCTATATCGCGGACCAATATAACTGCCTGATCCGCGAGGTCAGTGGAGGCATCATTACAACGATCGCGGGCAATACCAGCGGCGCCCCCAACTGCGGGTACAGCGGCGATGGCGGCCCTGCGACCAGTGCGCAGCTGAATCTTCCCACCGGGGTCACGCTCGATTCCTCCGGCAACCTCTACATCGTGGACTACGGCAATTGCGTGGTCCGCAAGGTCAATGGAGGCACAATCACAACCATCGCAGGCAGCGCCAGCGGCTGCGGGTACAGCGGCGATGGCGGCCCCGCGACCAGCGCGCAGTTGCAAGGCCCCGTCGGCCTCACGCTGGATTCCTCCGGCAATCTTTACATCGCGGATACTTATAACTGCCTGATCCGCGAGGTCAGTGGAGGGGTAATCACAACGGTCGCGGGCAATTCCAGCGGCGCCCCCAACTGCGGGTATAGCGGCGACGGCGGCCCGGCGACGAGTGCCCAGTTGAATGACGCTTATGGGATCGCGATCGATTCCGCCGGCAACCTTTATATCGCGGACGAGGTCAATTGTCTGGTCCGCGAGGTCAGCGGAGGCATCATTACAGCGATCGCGGGCAATACCAGCGGCGTCCCCAACTGCTGGTACACCGGCGACGGCGCCCCGGCGACCACTTTCAATTTATCCTTCCCTCAAGGGATAACGCCGGATCCCTCCGGCAACCTCTACATTGCAGATACCTTGAACTGCCTGATCCGCGAGGTTAGTTCGGGCACAATCACAACGGTCGCCGGCAATACGACCGGTGCCGGACCCGGCGACAATTGCGCCTACAGCGGCGACGGCGGCCCGGCGACCAGCGCGCAATTGTCATCCCCGCGGGGAACTGCTCTCGACGCCTATGGCAACTTGTACATTTCCGACAGCTTCAATTCGGTGATCCGCTTTGTGCTCTCCCCCGGTTCGATCACAATTGCTTCCAATCTGAATCCCTCGGCCTATAACCAGGCGGTGACCTTCACGGCAACGATCAACGAGGTGAACGGCGACGTGAAACATCGCGTGACGCGCCGGAAACGTTCGGTGAAATCGCAAGACGTAACTGGAAGCGTGGCTTGGAGCGACAATACGGGCTGCGGCACGACACCGGTAACGTCGGGCAATCCCGGGGTAGCAACCTGCGTCACCACCATCCTGAATGTAGGGTCGGACACGGTCACGGGGACCTACTCGGGCGACGCCAACCACGGCGGCAGCGCTGCGAGCATGAACCAGGTTGTGAATGTGGCGAGTCAGACGATCAATGTCACCTTCATTCCAACCACGGCGACGCGGAAGAGCAGCTTCACGGTGATGGCTACCGGCGGCGGCAGCGGCAACGCCCTGGCCTACATGGCATCGGGTGGGTGCACCAACTCGGGGGCAACCTACACGATGGCGATGACCGGGCACGCGGCGTGCGATGTGATCATCAACCAGGCAGGCAACGGCAACTACACGGCGGCTCCGCAGGTCACCGACGCCGTAACCGTGGCCGCAGCGGTGGTGCCGACCAAGAGTCTGACCGGGCCATCGACGGCGTTCTATGAAAGCACCTATAACGTGACGGCAACGTCGGATTCGTTCAGCGTCCCGACGTTGACGGCTACGCCAGCGACGGTGTGCACGATCAGCGGAACGACAGTGACAATGATCGACGGAACTGGGATCTGTACGGCGAAAGCGACGTGGGCTGCGAACTACGAATATGCGGCGGCCACGGCAATTCTTGCAACCCATGCGGAAAGGGTGCCGAGCACGGTGCACTGGTCGAATCCGGCGGCGATCACCTACGGAACGCCGTTGAGCGCGACGCAACAGAATGCAACCGCGACGGACCCGAACAACAACCCGATACCGGGAACGTTTGCGTACACACCTGTGGCAGGGAAGATCCTGATGGCGGGGTCGCAGACGCTCAAGGTGAAGTTCACGCCGACCCAGACCACGGATTACACGACAGTGGCGGGAACGGAGGTGACCATCGTGGTGAATCCGGTGGGCACGACAACCGCGATCACCAGCAGCTCGGCCAATCCTTCGACTGTCGATGCAACCGTGACGTTCGACTTCACGGTAACGCAGGCCATCTCGAACCCGACGACCGCGCCGGGCATGGTGACGCTGACAGCGAGCACCGGTGAAACCTGCCACGGAGCACTGGCAAGCGGCGCCGGGCACTGCAACATCAAGTTCACCACCTCGGGAGCACGCACACTGTCGGCAAGCTACCCGGGCAATGCGAACAACCAGGCCAGCACATCGGCTCCGTTTACGCAGACGGTGAACTAGCAACGAGTCAGCACGGAACTGCAATTGCGGCCCTGGGCAACCCGGGGCCGCATCTTTCTTGGTCCCCTGCGGTTGCTTTCTTTTCCGATGTAATCAAAAGGTATGATCGCCATGAGAACTCCGAAAATGCGTACTGATAAGGCCACACTTGCTCCCCTTGGGCTAGCGCGGCCCGCTCGCCCGTCGCAAGAGCGACACAGGGATGGGGCAACCGCGGTGCGCTCGGTATTATGAGCTGCGCTTCAGGGCGCGCTGCAGGGTCTGGTCCAGGGCGGCTTTTGTCTTCTCGTACTCCTCTTGCGAGATGCGGCCTTGTTTGTGTTCGACTTCTAATTCGAACAACTCTTCCTTCAGGCCTTCGAGGAGCTTGGAGGCAGTTGAGGCGGGACTCGGCGCCGCTGCGACGGCCCTGGCACCGGCTTGAGAAGCGAAGGGCGCAGTTGCAAACTCCTCTTCGCTCACAGCGCCGGCTAATGTGGACCGGGCACGATTGGCGGATTGCTGGCGGCTGGCGACGAAAACTCCGCCGATGATGAGGACGGCGGCGAATCCTCCGAGAATGTACCAGCGATATTGCCGCAGGGGATCGGGAGCGTCGATGGGAGGACCGAGTCCGCCGCCGGGACGATTCTCGGCCTGCGGCGAACCGCCTTGCCCGCCGCTCTGGGCGCCTTGTTCGGCTTGCTCCTGAAATACTCCTTCGCCGGAGATTTTGAAGGCGAGTTTGTCGGCGACCTTCATGTTGGAGGCGACCTCGACGTCGGCGTCGGGCTGGCCGGGAAATGGCGTGGACGCGTAGTTTGCCGGAGATGCCGCGGAAAATTGCATGGACTTGGGCGACATCACGACGAAATGTTCGAGCGGATAAATGCTTTTGGGGTCGATGTTCACGCTGCCGGTGTAGGGCAGGGTGTAGACCACGGAGAAGCGCGACTCGCCGGGACGCAGCGGAAACAGAAAGGAGTAACGGGTTTTGCCGGCGTCTTCGGGCACGGGCGCGGAGTTGACGGGTTGGCCATTGGCGGTCATGGCCTGGCCTCCGACGATGGTTGCGCCCTGGGGCACGTAGAACTCGAGATTGTGCTCGTTCATCTGAGTGAGCGGCGGCCTGGAACTGTTCTGCACGGAGAAACTGCGCTCGATCTGCATCTGTCCCTGACCAGCCTGGAAGCGCATGATGTCGGCGACCACCTGGATGCCTTCGACTTTCTTGCTCACGTCGTAAATTTCGACTTCGACAGAAGTGGATCCGGGCGGGGCCATGCGGTGATAGGTGACTTCCTGATGGATGACGCGGACCAGGTGCGGCGATTGAGCGTTGTCGAGTTTGAAGCTGAAGTTGCCCTTGGCGTCGGACTTGGTGCGTCCGGATTCTTCCATGCCCTGGCCGAGGCTGAGGAGAATGACTTCGTCTCCGGCGGAGAGTTTGCCGGTGGTGGCGTTCATGACCTTGCCGGTTAGGGTTTGGGCGGAGGCGAGCGACGCAAGAATCACGCACAAGAGTGTGGCCAGGAGGATTCGTGCAGAGAACTTGACACGGCGGTGCAGGGTGCAGGCGAACGCGGGGTCCTTCGACTCCGCCAGTGCTTCACTTCGTGAAGCACTGGTTCCGCTCAGGATGACATGGCTTTGGGCTCGACTGACATGGACATGGGCTCGATGGACATGGCTTTGGGCTCGACTGACATAGCTTTGGGTTCGATTCATGATCTCGCTTTTCCCGGCGCGGCGGTTGATTCGAGGCGCGCGATTTCGGCTAGCAGCGTGGCCGCTTCATCTTGCAACGAGGACTTCATCGACTGATAGTCGGCGTCGGGGACTTTGCCCGCTGTGTATTCGAAATTCAGGTCGCGCAGGTTTTCGTAGACCGCATCTTTGCGCTCGCGCAAATAGGAGGCGCGGGTTTTCTCGGGACCAAGATAGAGGCTGCCGGGAATATAGAAGATGTAGAACAGCGCGGCGAGGGTGACCATGGCGCAGATTCCCCAGGCGTCGTAGTTCATAGGTCGGTCTCCTTGCGGGCCTGCTCGCGGAATTTGGCGAGATCGGAACCGGCCGCGGGATGCAGGCCGACGGCCAGCGCGGGCGCGGGACGATTCTTCCAGGCGCGGACGACGAAGATGACCAGGGTGAATCCGAACAGCAAGGCGACGATGGGCATAATCCACGCGGTGCGATCGAAGCCGGAGGTGGTGGGTGCGGCCAGGACCGTGGGCCCGTATTTCTGTACGAAGGATTGTTCGACCAGGCTGTCGCTATCGCCGCGCTCGACGGCGGCGGTGAGTTCGTTGCGCATGCGGTCGGAGTCCTGGCAGCCGACGTGATTGCATTCGAGCAGGATTTGTCCGCAGCCGCAGATGCACATGAGCTGATGGCCGACGGCGGTGAAGCGCGAGCCGGGGTCGGATGCGCCGGAGAATAGAAAGAGGCCGAGTGAGAGCGCGAGGGCTTGCAGCGTGCGTTTGCGGGGAGTCAGATTTGGTGTTGTCATCATTCCAGTTTTCGATTGAGTTATATCCACTTGGCCTCGTATGCCTTCATCCGCGGCTCGCTTCCTGCATTTCGATGTCCCGCTCGCTTCGCTCGCTGGGCGGACGAGGCGTCCGCCCCTACACGGACCTCTAGCCGCCCGTGGTTACCGGGGTGGCTACTTCTACCAGCTTTGGAACGCGCACTGTTACCGGAGCCGGAGCGCTCTCGACCAGGCATAGGCCCGTGCCGATGATCATGATCCAGGCGCCGATCCAGATCCAGATCACCATGGGATTCACGTGCGCTTTGATGACGGGCTGGCCTTTCTCGTTCTGGCCTTCGTAGACGAGATACAAATCTTCTTTGAAGGTTGAATAAATGTCGGGCTTGGTTGAGGGCTGGCTGCTGGCCTTGTAGATCAGGCGCACCGGCGACATGGTGGTGAGCCGCTTGCCGTTTTGGTCGACATCGATCAGAGCCCATTCGCTGGCGTAGTTCGGATTATCGTCCTGGGTATAAGACCGGCAAGTGAGTACGTAGTTGCCGATGGTCATCTTGTCGCCGTAGCTCATCTCCATTTCTTTTTCCTGGTTGAGAGCTGCGCCGGAGAAGCCGATCATGACCAGGACGACGCCGAAGTGGACGACGTATCCGCCATAGCGGCGCGTATTGCGGTGGGTGAGTTGCACGATGGAGGCGAACATGCCTTGGCCGGTTTTGTCGGAGATGACGCGGCCTCCGCGATAGAACTCGCTGATGATGGTGAAGGCGACCAGGGCGGAGAGCAAGATGGTCATCAGCGAATAGAAATAGCTGATGTCGGTCCAGGGCTTTAGGCCGAAGATCGATCCCCAACGCGTGGGAGTGAACATCACGAACAAGGCGACGGCGAGCGCGGCGATCGCGGGCCACAGGAAGTTGCGCTTCAGGCTTTCGAGCGAGGTTTTGCGCCAGGCGAGCAGCGGGCCAACCGCGGTCAGCAGCAAGAGCAGCAGTGCGACGGGAATCGCGACGCGGTTGTAAAACGGCGCGCCGACGGTGACTTTGTTGCCCTGCACCAGTTCCGAGATTTTCGGAAACCATGTTCCCCAGAGCACGTCGAGGGTGAGCAACAAAAAGAGAAGATTGTTGAACAGGAAGCTCGATTCACGGGAGATGAGCGCTTCGAGTTTGTGCTCGCTGCGGAGATGCTTGTGATTCTTGACGAAAAAGAAAACGAACACCGCGAAGGTGATGGCGAGGAACCAGGCGAACCAGTCCCCGATGGAAGATTGCGCGAAGGCGTGCACCGAACTGATAATGCCGCTGCGGGTGAGGAATGTGCCGAGAATCGCCAGCCAGAAGCAGGCGAACACCAGCCACATATTCCAGACTTTCAGCATGCCGCGTTTTTCCTGCATCATCACGGAATGCAGAAATGCGGTGCCGACAAGCCAGGGCATGAGCGAGGCGTTTTCGACGGGGTCCCATCCCCAGTAGCCGCCCCAGCCGAGGACGGAGTAGGCCCAATGGGAGCCGAGAAAGACTCCGCAGGTGAGAAATCCCCAGGTGACCATGGTCCAGCGGCGGGTGATGTGAATCCATTTTTCGCCCGGGTACTTCATGATGAGCGCGCCCAGGGCGAAGGCGAAGGGGACGGTGAATCCGACGTAGCCGAGATAGAGCATGGGCGGATGAATGACCATCTCGGGATATTGCAGGAGCGGATTCAGGCCGCTGCCGTCGGGACGCAGAGGGCCTTCGAGCAGGCCAAAGGGATTGGCGGCGAAATTGGTGATGGCGAGAAAGAAAATTTGCACGCCGGCCAGAATGACCGAGGCGTAGGCGAACAGGCGAACGTCCGTTTTGTAGCGCAGGCGGAGCACGAAGCCGTATCCGGCGAGCAGCAGCGCCCAGAAAAGAAGAGAACCTTCTTGTCCCGACCAGAGCGTGGCGAATTTATAAGGCCAGGGAAGTTCGCGATTGCTGTGGTGAAAAATGTAGGCGATGGTGAAGTCGTCGCGGAAGGCGGATATGACCAGCGCCAGCGCGGCGAGGAAAACCGCGCCAAAAGCGGCGACGCCGGCGCGGCGGGCGGTTTCCCCAAGGCGCTCCCACTTCGCATCGCCGGGAAAGAACAGGGCGATGATGCCGACTCCGAAACTATACACGCACAGCCCCAGAGCGAGCAGCAGGGCAAAACTACCGATTTGCGCCATGAAGAAAGGAACCCCGTTGCTATTTTTTCAGAAACAGCAGGGGAGGGCAAATCAGACTGGGTTCCGTGGAGTGCCGATTTTCGATTGCCGATTGTTGAATGTCGATTTTTGATTTTTGATTGAAACGCCTGAGACTCCCGCGCGCCGATTTTCAATCAACAATCAACAATCAAAAATCAAGAATCAAGAATCAACAATTCTCTCTCGTGTCCGAACTCTTGAAACTCCAAAACCTTGAAGCCTGCTCCTCGAAACCTCGAAACCTTGAAACTTGCCCTTCTCGCTAAGTCGTTGAAAGTAGGTGGAAGTTGTTGAAAGTAGGTGGAAGTTGTTGATTCTTCGTAAAACGCGCCATTAAGGGCGATTTAACGAACGATAAGGAGCGTCTGTGTGGGGGAGGGGCGGTCGCCTCGTCCGCGTCGCTCTACGGGCCGTTGCTGACGCAGCACGGGGCATTCCACGAATCGACCAGACCGGCCTTTTCGCTTCCCCTGGCGCGAAGGGGTATGTTTTCTGTCCCAAAATGGGAATTTGTGCCAATAATGTACGTCAATGTACATACGTTATTGTATATTTATTGCATTATTACTACAACGGTGTACGTACAGCACCCTTGGCCGTATGTTCGCCTCAGCCCCGATCTCCAGACCGACACAGCGGGTGCGCAAGAGCTCCTTCGCTCCGCCTGGCTTTTCCTCAAGGAACACGTTTTTCATAGGCGCGTTTTCACGGGCATGTTTTTATAAATTAAAGATGACTGCCGACCGAGAGCTCTTTCCCAATTGAGCCACTACCGATTTGACGGATAAATCTAAACTCTGCTGGTCTGCGGTTTCTTTGAGGAACCGATTTGGCTTCGGATCAGTAAACGTTATCTCAAAGAAATGGCGGCCTCGAGTGGCCGCCGGGTGAGTCGATCGGTGGGCGCTTTAGGCGCTGTGTTGGTGCTGATTGTAGCGCTGAAAGATTTCGCGCTCGGCGATGAGCCAGTCTTCGTTTTCGTGGCCGGGGATGAAGCCGCGGCGCTCGGACAGCAGATAGGCGAGCTGACGAATTTCATCCTCAACATTGATGGGCACCAGTTTGGATGAACCATGAGCGTCCCCATTCCCATTTGTCTTGGTCGCCTTGGTGAGTGCAGGCGTGGGTGAGGCTTCCGGCTTGCTCGCAGGTTTACTGGTGGGCCGTTTGGTTTCCGCAGGCTTGGTTTCGGCAGCGGCAGCCAGGTGGATGGGCGTTACTTCGGCGGGCGTGACCTCGGCCTGCTTGGCGGCGGCGACGCCGTTTGTTTTCTTGGGCATTCTTGGTTTTGCCATGTTGTTTCTACTCCTTGTAGTCATTGATTCTTAATGGATTTGAATTGAATGATGGGTTTTGTCGGCGACGAAATACACGCATACACCTCGTCCCGTACGCGCACTTCGAATTGGAAAAAATGTGAATGAATATGCTTCTACTATAACGCGTTTGAGCCTGTGGATACAGCACTGGAAGGCATTAAAAATATCTATTTGCGACTGCAGGAATCTTTATGGGAAACAAAGCGGGATCGGAAACGTTTCCGCTGCGGCCGGCTTCTGATTTTCTAGAACAAGCTGCCCTGCTGCTGAGTTAGAACGATGGGACGCGAGCACTCTTCGTCATCGTTGGCGGCGTAGTTGATTCTGGCGCTTACGGGATAGCTCTGCATTGTTTTGGCATCGAAGGGTTTCAGGAAATCGGACACTACTTTTGTGTCTTGCATCCCCGGATCAAGCCACAGGTCGTAATGATCGCGCTCGAGGATGACGGGCATGCGGTCGTGAATGGCCGACGTGACCGCGTTGGGAGTTGTGGTGAGGATCGAACAGGTTTTGATCCACTCGCCGCTGGGATTTTTCCAGCGCTCCCATAATCCGGCGAAGGCGAACAACTCTCCGCCATTGACTTCGAAACAGTACGGTTGTTTGGCCGTTCCTCTTTTCTGCCATTCATAAAAGCCGTCGGCGGGGATCAGGCAGCGGCGGAATTTGAGTGCGTCGCGAAAGGCGGGCTGAGAGTGGGCAGTTTCAGATCGGGCGTTGATCATTCGGGCAGCGCCCGCAGAATTTTTGGACCATGAGGGAATGAGTCCCCAGCGAATCAGCGACAGTTCGCGGCGAGGCTGGCGGGGATTCTGGCGGATGACCGGGACCGGCTGCGTAGGGGCAATGTTGTAGCGGGGTCTCCAGTCTTGGTCTTCATTGTCTGGGGCGTCGAAGTCTGGGGCATCGAAGTCTGGGGCATCGAAGTCTGGGGCATCGAAGTCTGGGGCATCGAAGTATTCTTCCACCAGCTTCTTGCGTTTCGTGAGTCGGTAACGGCCGCACATGACAGGGATTATGGCAGATTGGCGCGCCAACTATATATCTGCCGCTTCTTCAATGTTTTAGGACTAAATTGCGCCTTTCGGGGATTGACAGAGTCACTCCCCTGGTCTAGTGTAGCAGCACTCGATAGCGAATAAAAAGCGAAAATAGATATGGACGCCAGCCAGCTCCGCAGCGAGATCGAGAAGAAACTTCCGTCGGCGTTTACCGCCTATACGCGGACGTTTCGCGGGAGTATTCCGACCGGAATCGCGGCGATTGATTCGGTGGTCGAAGGCGTGCCGCTGCACGCGCTGACGGAAATCTGCGGCAGTAGTCTGGCCTCTTCGGGGAAGACCTCAGTGCTGGCGGCTCTATTGGCGCAGGCCACGCGGGAGCGTTTCTGCGCGCTGGTGGATGCCAGCGATTCGTTCGATCCGGAAAGCGGGTACGCGGCGGGAATCAATTTTTCGCGAGTGCTGTGGGTGCGATGCGGGAAGAGCCAGGCGAAACTCCGGCCGCTGGAGCAGGCGTTCAAAGTGACGGACATTCTGCTGCAGAGCGGAGGGTTTGGAGTAATCGCGGTCGATCTCAGCGGAATGGGCGAGCGGATTGTGCGCAAGGTTCCGTTGAGCACGTGGTTCCGCTTCAGCCGCGTGATCGAGAAGCAGCCGGCGGCGTTGGTGTTTCTGGAACAGGAACCACATGCGACCAGTTGCGCGGGGCTGGTGCTGCGGGTGCAGTCCGAGCCGACCGCGCTTTCGGGAAAATTGTTTACGGGCTTTGACCTGAAGGTGGAAGTGGTGCGCCACAGTGCGGCGAAGAAACCGGTGCGCTCGGCGAGATCGGGATTCACTCTTAAAACGCAATGGGCCTAATGTATGTTCGCGTGTCTTTATGCTCCCGATTTTGCGGTGCAGGCAGCTTTGCTGACTGAGCCGCCGGACCTGCGAGAAGGCCTGAGACGATCTCCGATGGTGGTGTTGGAAGGGCCGGAAAATTTGCCCAGGGTTGCGGCGCTCAACGATGCGGCGCGGAAGTGCGGGATGGAAGCGGGCATGACCAAATTGCAGGTGGAAACGTGCGGCGGCGTGTTGCTGCGAAAACGGTCGGAGGCAGAGGAAGACGCGGCTCAGGCGGAATTGGTGGAATGCGCGACATTTTTTTCGCCGAGAGTGGAATCGACCGGGGCAGGCACAGTGCTGCTGGATCTTGACGGAACGGAAAGACTGTTTGGCACACCGGAGAACACGGCGCGAAAAATCTCTGTAGCGGCCCGGGAGCGGGGATTCGATCTGCGGGTTGCCGTGGCCTCGAATCCCGACACGGCGTTGTATGCGGCGCGGGGGTTTCCCGGGATCACGGTGATTCTGGCGGGACAGGAGGCGCGGCGGCTGGCATGGTTGAACGTCGAGCTTTTGCCCATTGGCACGGAGATGCTGGACACGCTCCATTGCTGGGGGATTCGCACGTTCCAGGCTCTGGCCGCGTTGCCGGAAGTTCCGCTCACGGAACGGCTGGGGCAGGCTGGATTGTATCTGCAGAAACTGGCGCGGGGCGCCGTCCACAGAACCTTGGTGCCGATCGCGGTGGTGCAACAGTTTGTGGAAAGTTATGAATTCGACGATCCGGTGGAAACGCTGGAGTCGCTGTCGTTTGTGTTGAATCGGCTGTTGCAGCAGATTTGCTCGCGGCTGATGGCGCAGGCGCTTTCCACCAACGAATTACGGCTCACGATGGATCTGGCGGTGACGCAACGGCGTGTGAGCAACAGCGGCGAGCAGTTTCAACACGATTGGAAATTGCCTGTGCCCACACAGGACGGGCGAATGCTGTTCGCGCTGGTGTGGCTGGAGCTGGAGAGGAACATATTCTCAGCGCCGATTAAAAAAGTGACTTTGGAAGCGCTGGCGGTGAAGCCGCGGACTGCGCAGGGAAATCTGTTTGCGCCGCCGTCTCCGGATGCGGAAAAGCTGGAAATGACGCTGGCGCGGATTCGTGGAGTGGTGGGCGGCGCGGACGCGGAGGGAGTGAGTTGCGTGGGTTCTCCGGGAGTGGTGGATACGCACAAGACGGCATCGTTTGAGGTGCGGCCGTTTTCGAGTGTGCGAGAAGGGCTTAGTAAAGATGGGCTTGGTAAAGATGCGGCGGAGAAAGATCGTGCGAATTTAGTTCCCGCATTGTTGCCGACGATTGCGCTGCGAGTTTTCCGTCCGCCTCTGGAAACGGCGGTGGAGCTGAACGGGCAGACTCCGCACATCGTGTGCTTGTGGAAGAAGCCGGGGCGCGTGATCGCGGCCTCCGGGCCGTGGTGCAGTTCGGGACATTGGTGGAATCGCGCGGTTACCTGGGTGCGCGAGGAGTGGGATGTGGCGCTGAAAACGCCGGCGGGGATTGGGTTCTACCGTATTTATCTGGATCGGGTTCAGAAGCAGTGGTTTGTGGAGGGCATGTTCGATTGAGCCGGCAAATTCCATGTCCTACGTTGAACTCCATGCCCGCTCTGCCTTCAGTTTTCTGGAAGGCGCTTCTCTGCCGGAAACTTTGGCGCGGGTATGTGCCGAGCAGGGAATGCGGGCAATGGCTTTGCTGGATCGCGACGGAGTTTATGGGGCTCCGCGATTTCACATGGCGGCGAAGCGGCACAAGGTCAAGGCGCATATTGGGGCGGAGATCAGCCTGGCTGAAGAAGGCAACGGTCTGGGCAATTGTCCGGTGTTGGTCGAATCGTGCGCGGGATATCAGAACCTTTGCCGGCTGATTACCACCGCCAAACTTCGCGCTGGGAAGAAGCAGATCGCTCATTCTGATTGGGAGGAGTTGCAGGCGCATGCTGTCGGGTTGATCTGCCTGACCGGAGACGAAAATGGGCCCCTGGCTTGTGCTTTGAAAAATGGCGGGGTGGAAGCCGCGCGCCGATTGCTGCAACGATTTATTTCTGTCTTTGGCCGCGGCCATCTTTATGTGGAATTGCAGCGTCACGCGGACCGTTTTCAGGAGTCGCGGAATCAGGCGGCGATTTCTTTAGCGCGAGAATTTCATCTTCCGTTGCTGGCGACCAACGGGGTTTGCTATGCGACGCGGGCCGAGCGGCAGATTGCCGACGCGTTTACCTGCATCAAGAACAAGCGGCGGCTGGATACGGCGGGCCGGTTGCTGTTTCGAAATTGTTTGCGTCATGTGCGCAGCCCGGAAGAGATGACGCGAGTTTTTGCGGACCTTCCGGAAGCAATCGCCAATACTTCTGAGTTGTCTTCCCGGCTTGAATTCACGCTGGAAAATCTGGGCTACGAGTTTCCGCGGTATCCGGTGCCCGACGGCGAGAGCATGGATTCTTTTCTGCAAAAGCGAACCTGGGAGGGAGCGCGCTACCGCTATCAGCCGGTCACCGAGAAAGTCCGCGCGCAGTTGCAGAAAGAATTGGCGCTGATCGAGAAGCTAAAGCTGCCGGGATACTTTCTGATCGTGTGGGACTTGATTCAGTTTTGTCAGCGCAACGGGATTCTGGTGCAGGGGCGGGGATCGGCGGCGAATAGTGCGGTCTGCTATTCGCTGGGGATCACGGCGGTGGATCCGATCGGCATGGATTTGCTGTTCGAACGATTTTTGTCGGAAGAGCGCGGGGAGTGGCCGGATATCGATCTCGATTTGCCCAGCGGAGATGAGCGCGAGAAGGTGATCCAGTATGTGTATGAACGATACGGCAGGCGCGGAGCGGCGATGACCGCCAATGTCTGCACGTATCGCGGGCGGTCGGCGGCGCGGGAGATGGGGAAGGTGCTGGGGTTCGATAACCAGACGTTGTCGAAGCTTTCGACGATTGTGGGCGCATGGGAATGGAAAGATCCAAATGACACGACCGAACGGCAATTCACGCATAGCGGCCTGGACCTGAGTCATCCGCAGATTGCGGTTTATCTCGATCTGTGCCAGCGCGTGCAGGATTTGCCGCGGCATCTCAGCCAGCATTCGGGAGGGATGGTGGTTTGCCAGGGGCAGTTGGATTCGGTGGTTCCGCTGGAACCGGCGACCATGCCGGGAAGAGTCGTCATTCAGTGGGATAAAGAAGACTGCGCCGATCTGGGGCTGATCAAGGTGGACCTGCTCGGGCTGGGAATGATGGCCGTGCTCAAGGACAGCATCGGTCTGATTCGCGATCATTGCGGCGACGAAGTGGATCTGGCGCATTTGCCGCAGGATTGTCCGGATGTGTATGACGCGATTCGCAAGGCCGACACGATCGGAATGTTTCAGATTGAAAGTTGCGCGCAGATGGCATCGTTGCCGCGTAACGATCCCACGCGATTTTATGATCTGGTCACGCAGGTGGCGTTGATTCGTCCCGGGCCGATCACGGGTGAGATGACGAGCCCATATTTGAAGCGGAGGCAGGGCAAGGAGCCGGTGACGTATCCGCATGAGTCGCTGATTCCGGTGCTGAACCGGACGCTGGGCGTTCCACTGTTTCAAGAGCAATTGTTGAAGCTGGCGATGATCTGCGCCAATTTCAGTGGCGGAGAAGCGGAAGAGTTGCGGCGCGCTCTGGGCAGCAAGCGCTCGCAACAGCGCATGCGCGAAATCGAAACCAAGCTGCGCGTGGGAATGACGGCGAACGGTATTGCGGCGAATACGCAGGATCAGATCGTGAAATTCATCAGTTCGTTCGCACTCTACGGATTTCCTGAATCGCATGCTGCGAGTTTTGCGCTCATCGCGTATGCCAGCGCGTTTTTGAAAGTGCGCTATCTGGCCGCGTTCACGGCGGCGCTGCTGAACAATCAGCCGATGGGATTTTATCGGCCAGCTACGCTGGTAAAAGACGCGCAGCGGCACGGATTGCGCGTGAAGCCGATTGATGCGACTCGCTCCGAGTGGAACTGCTCGTTAGAGATGGGGGACGAGGGGCGGTTGCTGCTGCGCATCGGGCTGCGATATGTGCGCGGCTTGTCGCAACTGGCGGCGGAGGCGCTGGTGCGGCAACGGACCTGTGGACGGTATGTTTCCGTGCAGGATTTGGCGCGTCGTGTGCCGGAGTTGAATCGGGACAATCTGGCGATGCTGGGGAAAATCGGCGCGCTGAATGAACTCGGGGCGGATGCGCCGCCGCATCATTTTCATCGCCGGGATGCGCTGTGGCAGGTGGAAAAGGCCGTGCGAAAAACCGGGCCTTTGCTGGAAGGAATTGAAGAGCAGGATGCCGGTTCTCCGTTGCGCCGCATGGACGTGGAAGAACGGCTGGTCGCCGACTATCACGGGACCGGCTTAACGACCGGGCCGCATCCGATGAGTTATTGGAGAAATGTTTTGCAACAACGCGGAATTAAATCGGCGATGGAACTGCAGAGACTTCCTCACGGGCGCGAGGCAGCGACGGCGGGCTGCGTGATTGTGCGGCAGCGGCCGGGAACCGCCAAGGGCATGATCTTTATGACGCTGGAGGATGAGACGGGAACTTCGAGGGTGATCATCAGTCCGGATTTTTATGACCAGAATCGTATGACCGTGCTGCACGAGCGATTCGTGCTGGTCTCGGGGATGGTGCAGAATCAAGACAAGGTGGTGCATCTTAAGGCGCGATCCATTCGGCCATTGGAGATTAGCGCGGCGTCCTCGCCTTCACACGATTTTTACTGAGAAGAGCCGGATAGCGGCCGGTTCTAAGGAGGGTATTGGTAGCGCTAACGGGAATCGAACCCGTGTTTGAAGATTGAGAATCTTCCGTCCTAACCCCTAGACGATAGCGCCACGGCGTGAAAGCCGATTATAACAAAGGCGTGGGTGCGAGTTTCCGGATGAGAACTAGTTGGTTGGGGCTGCGAAAATTCCGTTACGCATCAGCGAGCCGCTCCAAGCCAGGGCGAAATTGCCGTGGAGATGCTAGGCTGACGGAATGATTCTGGACGCGCTGCATCGTCTTACCGATCTCGGGTCCGGGGGCGGTGGTTCGTCGCTCAGCCGCGAGCAGGCGCGCGAGGTGATGGCAGAGGTGTTGTGCGGCAAATGCACGGACGCGCAGATCGCGGCGATGCTGATTGCGTTGCGCATGAAGGGTGAGACGGTCGAAGAGATCGTAGGATTCGCGGAGGCGATACGCGCGGCGGCCGCGCCGCTGCCGATTGAACGAGGCGAGGGCGGGCGCGGCTTAGGCGATGCGCTGGCCGTCAGCGGGACGGGGCGGGATGCGCTGGCAGAGGATTCGCCGGGTGAATCGTCTTTCGGTTCCGCATCGCCGGTCGATTCTTCGCTGGTGGACACCAGCGGTACGGGCGGCGATGCCAGCGGCACTTTCAATATTTCTACGGCGACTGCGCTGGTGGCGGCGGGGGCGGGCGTGCGCGTGGCCAAGCATGGCAACCGCAGCATTAGTTCGAAGTGCGGCTCGGCCGATGTGGTAGAGGCGCTGGGGGTGAATATTCAGCTTTCTCCGGAGCAGGCGGCCGCATGCTTGCGCGAGATTGGGATCTGCTTTTTGTACGCGCCCAATCTGCATCCGGCGATGAAGCAGGTACAGGGCGTGCGGCGCGAACTGCGCATGCGGACGATGTTCAATCTGCTGGGGCCGCTCACCAATCCGGCGCGGGCTTCAGGGCAGGTGGTGGGCGTGTATTCGCTCGAATTGGTGGAGAAACTGGCTGAGGCTTTGAGCATGCTCGGGCTGCAGCGGGCGCTGGTGGTGCATGGGCTTGACGGGTTGGACGAAATCACGATCACGGGCAAGACGCGTGTGGCGGAGGCGCGGGATGGGGCGGTGCGGTCGTATGAAGTGGAGCCGGAAGAATTCGGTATGAAGCGTGCGCCGCTGCAGGAGATTTCTGGAGGGGACGCGGCGGAGAATGCGGCCATCATTCGGGCCGTGCTCGGTGGGGAAAAGTCTGCGCGGCGGGATGTGGTGCTGTTGAACGCGGCGGCGGCGCTGGTCGCAGCGGGCAAGACCGATCATATTGCGCAGGCGGTGCCGATGGCGGCGCAGGCAATTGATTCGGGAGCGGCGGCTGGGAAACTGGAGGGGCTGGTGCGGTTCAGTTCTGGAAAGTAAGGGCTGCGACTCAGCGGCTCGGAATTGGTTCGTCGCCTTATTCCAGCCTTGTCATCCTGAGGAGCGTTCTTGGCGACGAAGGATCTCTGCACTTTGCCGGCACTATTAGTGCTGCCGGCAAGTTGCATAGGTCCTTCGGCCCGCAAAAAACGCGGGCCTCAGGATGACAAGTCAGGGATTATTGCGCGGTGTTTGGAACCTTGGCAGTGTATGGAACCTTGGCGGTGTTTGGAACCTTGGCGGTGTATGGAACCTTGAACGTGTTATTGGTTAAGTCGCTTTCGGGTACGCTGCCGTCGTTGACGTCGACCTCGGTCGGAGTGGCGGGAGTTTCGATGCGGATGGTGGCCTTGCTCTTGGCGCGGACTTCGAGGCGTTTGGTGGTTTCTCCGTTGGCGAATTTTACGATGACGGGGACTTCGGCGCCGGCTGTGCCAAGATTATCGACCGTGACGGCGGTGACGAAGGTTTCTGTCAGCGTCTTGCGCGGGGACACCGCTTCGACTTTGAAATCGGGCAGGCCGCGGTCGCGGTAGATCCAGTCGTCGAAGAACCATTCCAGATCGCGCGTGGTTTGCGCGGAGATCAGGCGGGGCATGTAGGAAGGGTCTTTATCCTGCTCGGGTTTGTAGGCGGATATGGCTTTCTTGAGCGCAGCGTCGCCGATCATGTCGCGCAGCATCCACCACACGCACATTGCTTTGCTGCGGTAGAGTTCTTCGCTCGCGGTGTTTACCAGGGAGTCGTGAGTTGCGTCTTCGGGCTTCGGTGCGGAACTTTCCATTGCGAGGAATGCCGATCGATGCAGTCCCATGTAGTCGAGCGCGGCCTGGCGATTTTTCTCGTGCTCGAGATAGAGCGCTTGCGCGAAGTGGGCGAGGCCTTCTTCGATCCACGGACGCGGCGAGGAGAACGATGCGTGCGTGAGCTGATGGGCAGCGACCAGGCCAGCGAGCTTCGGATCGGCGTTGGCGAGCGGAGTAAGGAGCAGCGCACCGCTCTCGAACGGTGCGGCATTGGGGTCGGGAAGATCGGCGGTCCGCGCCTTTTCACGCTGCGGGCCGAACCAGTCGCTGACAAACGATGAGACCTTCTCGGCGGCGTCGGCGTAAGCCTCGGCCGCGGTTGCGTGCGAGGGCAGGTTGAAAACCATGATGGCCGGACGATCCACGACTCCGTAGTTGGCGATCACCCAGGTTGGCGCTGACTGATCGAGTTCATCGTAAGAGCATTGGGCCCAAGGCAACTTCTGTGTCCCTTCGCGGGTAACGCCTTGCATGCCTTTTCCGCTGCACAGCATGCTGGCGGAAGCGGCATCGCCGGTGAAGTCGGGATCCTGAAACGAAGTTTTCATGCGCGCGCCCGCTTCGCGCGCCTTCCATCGCGCCAAGACCTCGAACAGTTCGGTGCCTTCCGATAGGTTGGCGACTTCCGTGGCGATGGGATACCACGCCACGTATCCCGCGCCGCGGACTGCGGTGAAGCTCGGGCTGATCTGATCCCAATCGCTGCCTTGGGCTGTATCTTCCGGTGTGCCGATGCGGGTTAAACGTGTGGCGTCGAGGACGATGATGCCTTCGTAGGCGATATCGAGATCGACCGTGGCGTGCGGATCGACTGGTTGCGGGAGAGTTACGATCGCTTCAGACAAGGCTCCGGTGTGGTCGATGTCGGAAGTGTAGGTTTGCATGACGAACTGCACGGATTTGTCGCCGACTCGAATGGCGCGCCAGTCGAGCGATGAGGAGATCTGGAGGACCGCGATCTTTTGTGGACTCGAAGTGTCGTTGCGCAGCGTGATTTTACCGCGGACTCCCAGGCGGTGCTGGTCGGGTTCGACGCGTAGGTTGAGGTCGTAGTTGGTGATGGAGAAGGCTTCGCGATCCAGGGAAAAACCAAAGCTTGCACCACAGAGGACACAGAGGAAAGTCAACAACCTTAGAAAACGCCGATTCAGGAGCGACGGGCAAACAGCAGGTCCCTCGACTACGCTGGATTGCCTGCTACGCAGGCGATCCGGCTCCGCTCGGGATGACAGCGGGGATTTATTCCGGCCAGTCGTTAGACAGGACTTCATTCTTTATCCGATGAGGGTTGGCCTGCGCGGCGCTGCCTGACGATTTCGTACATCACGACTGCGCCGGCGACCGACACGTTGAGCGAGGGGACTTTGCCGAGCATGGGGATGGAGACCAGGAAATCGCACTTGCGCTTGACCAGATCGTGCAGGCCCTTGCCTTCGGCTCCGAGGACGACGGCGCAGTCCATTTTGTAGTCGAGCGCGTCGTAGGTTTGCGGGGCGCGCTCGTCGAGGCCGACGGTCCAGATGTTGTGGTCTTTGAGTTCTTCCACGGTGCGGGCGATGTTGGTGACTTTGGCGATGGGAAGATGCTCGCTGGCTCCGGCGGAAGCTTTGGTGACGGTGCCGGTGACGGCGGCGGCGCGCCGCTCGGGAATGACGATGCCATTGGCTCCGGCGGCGTCGGCGGTGCGGAGAATGGCGCCGAGATTGTGCGGGTCTTCCACGCCGTCGAGGACGACAAGGAGCGAGTAGTCGCCGCGCTTGGCGGCGATCACGTCTTCGAGATCGTTGTATTGTTTGGCGGAGGTGACGGCGACGACTCCCTGATGGGCGGCGGTTCCGGCCATGCGGTCGAGTTCCGTGCGCAGCAGAAAGCGTACCGGGATGCCGAGCTTGCGGCATTCTTCGATGACGCGCTGCAGGCGGAGATCGTGGCGCTCTTTGGCCATGCCGACCCATTCGAAGGAGCGTCCGCGGGCCTTGAGGGCTTCGGTAACGGAGTTGATGCCGTAGATGTAGTGCATGAATGGATTAGTGTATCGCGGAGGAGGCAGCTTCCAGCTTCCAGCTTTTTAGCTCTTAGCTTTTAGCTAAACGCTGCCGCTTAGGAATTCTACAAGGGCGCTTGGTTCGGGGCGGTCGGTGTAGTCTTCGTTGGCTGACGCGTAGAGGATCGTGTGCTCGCTGTCCAGGATGAAAGTTGCGGGGATGGGTAGCTCCCAGCTTTCGTCGCCGTTGGTGAATGGCAAGTTCACGAAGGCGCGGCGGAAAACGGCTTCCTGAGCGGGCGGGACGCGATAGGTCAGGCCGAACTGGCGCGCGACCTGGTTGCCGGCATCGGAGAGCAGAGGGAAGCGGAGCTTGTGCTGATCGCGCATGAAGAAGGACTGCTTTACGGTTTGTGGAGAGATGGCGACTAGCGTCGCGCCGGCTTGTTCGATTTGCGGCAGGATGAGATTGAAGGCTTCCATCTGTCCGACGCAGAACGGGCACCAGCGGCCGCGAATGAATGAAACGACGAGGCGGCCTTTGGCAAGCAGGTCGGGCGAAGCGACCGGCTGGCCATTATGGTCAAGAAGCCGGAATTGTGGCGCTTTGGCTCCGACAGGAAGAATGTTGGCGGCGAGATGTCGAGCTTTGAGTTCCGCAACGGCTTGGGCGTGGACGGCCAGAGTTTCTGCAGGAACGTATTTCGCGATTAGCGCTTTGCGTTCGGCGTAGATTTCGCTCAGGGGGCGTAGATCAGAGGTAGCGGCCGCTTCTTCGAGGGATCGCCATTTCATGGAGATAGTTTAGCGGGTTGGGAACGGACTGCACTGGTGTCGAATTCCCACGTCTCGCAAAACCGGCGAGACGTGGGGCATCCCTTGTTTCGAGATAGGCGCGCTAGTTCTGCTGGAAGATGTATACCGCTCCTTCGTAGTCGATTCCGTTGCGGGTGGCGCCTTCGGCACCGACTACGATTATGTTCCCGCTGATGACGACGGCGCGCAGGCCGAAATCATCGGTATTGGTTTCATCGGAAGGAATGATGGTGGAGTTGGGAGTGGAGGTATTCTGCCAGCCATCTGCAGGCTCGTCGTAGAGGGCGAGACCACGAATGCCCTGGAAGATGCCACCGTACTCGACGATGCGAGAGCCCGCTTGAGCAAGGAGTTTAGTCCAGTTTCAATTTGTAGGTCAAGGCGAAAGGGCGGAGTTTCGTGTTCAGCAGAACAAGCGGAATGGCGTCGAACCGGGCGGTTAGGTTGGGGTTTGACCGGCCGAAAAACCGCGTGATACGGTAATCAGTCACCCGTTCTCAAATTCATGCATTCCGGCAGAAGATGTTTGGCAAACCAGATCCTGCCCCGCTGATTGAGGTTCAACTTGTCATCCGTTGAGGCGACGCCCGCCGTCATCACAGCTAACATCCGTAAAACTGCGCTCAACGCCGTCCATCGCCAGATGGGCGCGAAGATGGTGGAGTTCAACGGCTGGGACATGCCGGTGGAATATCCCGCGGCGATCGGCTGCGGCATTATCAAAGAACACATGGCAGTGCGCACCGGCGCGGGTATTTTCGACGTCAGCCACATGGGCGATATTCGCCTGGCGGGGCCGCAGGCGCTGGCCGCGGTGCAGCACATTTCGATGAACGACGCGTCGCGGCTGGCGATTGGGCAGGCGCAATATTCGGCGCTGCTTTATCCCGAGGGAACGTTTGTGGACGATGTGATCGTCCACCGGCTCGGGGAACAGGAATATCTGCTGGTGATCAATGCGGGAACGCGCGAAAAAGATTTCAGCTGGGTGCGCGAGAACACGCGGCAGTTCGATTGCGCGGTGGAAAATCTCTCGGACGATTTCACGCAGATCGCGATCCAGGGGCCGAAGGGCGTGAATCTGTTGCAGAAACTGACGGACGCGGATTTGAGCGCGGTGAAGTTTTATTGGGTGACGCGCGGGCGGATGTGCGGGCTGGAAAACATTCTGATGGGCCGCACCGGATATACCGCGGAAGATGGATTTGAGATTTACATTCCGGCGGACGAAGCGACCAGTGCGCGGGTGTGGAATGAGATTCTGGCGGCAGGCAAGGAGTTCTGTGTGGTGCCTTGCGGCTTGGGAGCGCGCAACACGCTGCGGCTGGAAGGCAAGCTGCCGCTCTATGGTCACGAGATTTCCGATACCATAAATGTTTGGGAAGCGGGACTGGATCGCTTCTGCAAAATGGAGAAGCCGGAGTTTTTGGGCCGTGCGGCTCTGGAGCGGGCGAAGGTTGCGGGAGTGACGCGATCGCTCGTTGGCCTGGAGATGACCGAGCGCGGTATTGCGCGTGATGGATACAAAGTGCGGGGCCCTGAGGGACGTGAGATTGGTTATGTGACGAGCGGGTCACCTTCGCCATTCTTGAAAAAGAATATTGCGCTGGCTTATGTTCCGGTGGAGTTTGCGGCGGTTGGTACGGAAGTGAAGGTGGAGATTCGCGGTCAGGGTGTTGGCGCGGTGGTGGTGCCTACGCCGTTTTATAAGAGGCCGAAAAAAAGCACTTAACACAAAGGACACAGAGTTTCACAGAGGATTTCGCTAGAAGCTGGCGGCTAGGAGCTAGAAGCTTTTATGATTTATCCCACGGATCGCAAATATACGAAAGAGCATGAGTGGATTCAGGTCAACGGCAACACGGCGACGATTGGCATTACCGATTATGCGCAGGAGTCGCTGGGGGACATCGTTTTTGTGGAGGCTCCGAAGGTTGGGGCTGAACTGGTCGCCGGGAAGACTTTCGGTACGGTTGAGTCGGTGAAAGCGGTTTCAGACTTGTTTGCGCCGGCTTCGGGGACGGTCACAGAAGTTAACGCGGCGTTGGCGACTGCGCCCGAAAATGTGAATAAAGATCCTCACGGTTCGTGGATGCTGAAGCTGACGCTGAAGAATCCTGGCGAACTGGAAGGCCTGCT
>Ga0302325_10002091_pt1 | contig 49261 bp, 37 predicted proteins | sample Palsa_T0_2_FD_201948 | JGI IMG/M metagenome (GOLD analysis project Ga0302325, IMG submission 201948) | Peat permafrost microbial communities from Stordalen Mire near Abisko, Sweden - Palsa_T0_2 | ecosystem: Environmental > Terrestrial > Soil > Palsa > Peat permafrost | place: Sweden: Abisko...
GGTGACGGGCGTGCGCAAGAACCTGGCCCGGGAGCGGGGCATCATCGTGCCTCCCATCTCCGTGCGCGACAACCTCGAGCTGGCCTCCAGCGACTATCGCTTCCTCATCCGCGGCAAAGCCGTGGCCCGCGGGCAGATCATGGCCGGCCGCTGGCTGGCCATGAACGTGGCCGGCAGCGCCGTCAGCCTGCGCGGCGTGCCGACGCGCGAGCCGGTCTTCAAGCTCGACGCCACCTGGATCGACGAGGCCGAGAAGCGGACCGCCGAAATCAACGGCTTCACCGTCGTCGACGCCGCCTCCGTCCTGATCACCCATCTCTCGGAAACGCTCAAGGCCAACGCCCACCTGCTCATCGGCCGGCAGGAGGTGCAGGGCCTGATCGATCACATCAAGCAGGCGCAGCCGGCGCTGGTCGCCGAACTGCTGCCCGACCTGGTCAATATCGGCGTCATCCAGCGCGTGCTGCAGAACCTGCTGCGCGAGAACATCGCGATCGTCAATCTGCCGCTGATCCTGGAGGCCATCGCCGACTTCGCCTCGCTTTCCAAGAATCCCGACGACCTCGTCGAGCTGGTGCGCCGGAGACTCGGCCTGTACTTCGTGCCCGAATACGAATGCCGGCCGGGGATCATCCGGGCCATCACCCTCGACCCGCGCTTCGAGCAATGGCTGGCCGGCAAGGTCCACCGCTCGCCGACCGAGGTGGGATTGGCGCTGGATCCGGCGACCGGCCGGCACCTGCTCGAAGAGTTGAGCCGGCGCACGACCGAGCTGGTGCAGCAGAATCTCACCGCCGTGCTGGTGGTGTCGACCGAGGCCCGGCTGCCCCTGCGGCGGTTCCTCGAGCCGTCCTTCCCGCGCCTGGTCGTGCTGGCGTTCCAGGAGCTGCCCGCCGCGATTGAAATCGAGAATGCCGGCTTCGTCCCTCTTCCGGCCCACCTGGCCCGCGCCGAAACCGCCCTGAAGGTCGCCGCCTGAGCCCCGCCATGACCGAGCTTGCCCAACCCACTCCCGGCACCTGCTACAAATTTGTCGTCCGCGCGGCCGACGAAGCCGCGACCCTCATCCGCGAACGCCTGGGACCCAATGCGCGGGTCTTATCCGTGCGGACGGTCCCGGCGACGGGCCTGAGCCGAATCTGGGCCGCGCCGCGGTTGGAGGTCATCGCCCGCCTCGATCCTCCTCCCGCCCCGCCGGAGGAGGTTCCGCCGGCGGCTCTGGCGGTGGCGCCAGCCCGGGAGCCGGGCGCCGCGTCGCCGCGGCCGTCGCCCCGGGTGGGATCGTTCCATCCGAAATCGCTGGCGACGCTCCTGCGCCGTTCCGGCCTCTCCGAACTGGCGCTGGGTCGCCTCCAGTCGGCGCCCGACTGGGAGGAGTGGCGGACCGCGCCCTTGCACCGCGCGCTCGTCGAGGCGGGTCGGCATCTGCGCCAGGAGGCCGAACGGGGAGGGGAACCCGCGCCCCTGGGACGGGCCGCGTTTCTCGGCGCCCCCGGAGTGGGCCGCACCACGGCTTTGTGCAAGTGGCTGGGGACGGAGGTATTTCGCCGGGGCCGCCTGGGACATGTCGTCACGGTTGAATTCGACCGCCCCAACTCGGCGGGCCCCCTTCCGGTCTTTTGCGAGGCGCTGGGCGTCCCCGTGGCTCATTTTCCCGCCGCCACGCAGCCGGCGGTGGCCGGGGGCTTTGTCTACTTTGACCTGCCGGGCCTCTCAATCCATCAGGCGGAAAATGCGGCGCTTGCCGAATTCCTCGATCGCGAGCGGATCGAGCAGCGCGTGCTTGTGCTCAATGCCGCCTATGACCACGCCGCGCTGCGGTCCGCCTATGCGGCGGGCCGGGCCCTCGGCGCCACCCACCTCGTCTTCACCCATCTCGACGAGGTGCCGCAATGGGGCCGCCTCTGGGACTATCTCATCGACGGCGCCCTGGCGCCGCTCTTCCTGGCCACCGGCCCGTCGCTGACGGGCGATTGCGAGGAGGACGTGTTCGCCGCCCTGGTCCGTCGGACCCTGGCGCCCGCGGAACCGGCGGACGCCGCCGACGCGGACGAAGCCGACAACGAGGCGCTGGCCGCCTCCGACTACCGATGAAATTCGTCTTCCTCGCCGGCGGAGTCGCCGGGTTCCTCACCGCCGCGGCCACCGGCCTGTGGTTCGGCCGTGATTTCGACCGCGTCCTGCTCGATGCCGGCACCGGCTGCCTGGTGGGCGCCCTGCTCTTTCGCTGGTTATGGTCCGTCTGCCTCCGCGGGTTCCGCGAGACCTACCTCGCCAACCAGCGCGCTCCCGCTCCCGTACCCTCTCCCGCTCTCGTTCCCGCCAAAGCTCCCAAAACCTGAGGCCCGCCTCACTTTAACCTCCCATGAATACTGTCGAAATTCCCGTCAGCGGCAAGGATGCCCCGCCCAAAAGCGCCGTCTGGCGCGCCTACCAGGGTGTTTCCACGAGCGTCGTCGATGAACAGGAATTGATCGAGCGCTACCTCCCGCTGGTCCGCAACGTCGTGGACCGGATCAAGCTCAACCTGCCTTCCCATATCGAGGCCGAGGACCTCTACAGCGTGGGGATCACCGGCCTGCTCGCCGCCGTGCGCAAGTACGATCCCGAGCAGGGCAACACCTTCGCCGGCTACGCCGCCACCCGCATCCGCGGCGCGATCCTCGACGAGCTGCGCCGGATGGACTGGTGCCCCCGGCGCGCCCGCGCCCGGGCCCGCAAGATCAAGGAGTCGATCAACCAGCTGGAGCAGCGCCTGGGCCGCGCCGCGACCGAGGAGGACATCTGCGCCGAGCTGGGACTCAGCTCCAAGGACTACGCGAAGTGGCTGGAGGAATCCCGCCCGGTGACCTTCATCGCCATCGACCAGATCGGCTCCCGGGACGACTCGGACGGGGTCTCCCTCCATGAACTCCTACCCGATGAGAACGACGAGACGGGCCGGGAAAAGGTCGAAAAGCAGGAGCTGCTGCAACTTCTCGCTCAACGAATGGGTGAATTGCCCGATATACCTAGGAAGATCCTCGCGATGTACTATTTCGAAAACATGCGCCTGGCCGAAATCGCCGCGGTTTTCGGTCTGACGGAGTCGCGGATTTGTCAAATTCACTCGCAAACCATCCTCGGTCTGCGGGCCTATCTCGGCCGGGCGCGCAGCCGCTGACCGGGATGGCCTGCGCCACGCTCGCATGCTCGTCCTTGTCGGTGCCTTCGTTGTCTTTGCTTCGACCCTCGGCGGCTTCATGCTCGAGGGGGGGAAGCCGCTTGTCCTGGTGCAGGTGTCCGAGTTCGTCGTCATCCTGGGCGTAGCCGCCGGAGTGCTGATCATCGCCAGCCCGGCGCGCCTGCTGACGGAGATCATGCACAAGGCCAAGGAGGCCGTGACCGGGGCGGTGACGGGCAAGCCGGAATACTTCGAGCTGCTCAAGCTGCTCTTCGAGCTCTTCATGATCGGTCGGCGCAGCGGCCTGATCGCGCTGGAAGAACACGTGATGGACCCGACTCATAGCACCATCTTCCAGAAATATCCCTCGGTCATGCACCATCCCGACCGGCTCGAGTTCCTCTGCAATGGGCTCAAGCCGGTGATCGACGGCAAGATCAAGCCCGACCAGCTCGAAGCCCTGCTTAGCGCCGAGCTCGAGGCCAAGATGGAGGAACACGAGCATCCCGTGCACCTGCTCCAGATGGTGGGCGATTCCCTCCCCGGCATCGGCATCGTCGCCGCCGTCCTGGGCATCATCAACACCATGTCCGCGATCGCCGAAGGCCCCGCGGCCGTGGGCGAGCACGTGGCGGCCGCCCTGACCGGCACGCTGCTGGGCATCTTTGTCGCCTACGGCTTCGTCAACCCGCTGGCCAACCGCATCAAGTTCAACAATGGCGCCGACGCCATGTACCTGCGCTGCATCAAGCAGGCCGTCTGCGGGTTCGCCAAGGGACTGGCGCCCTTCACGGCCGTCGAGGTCGCCCGCCGTTCGCTCGACACCGCCATGCAGCCCAAATCGGACGATCTCGAGGTCGCCACCAAGGCGCTCGGCACCGCCAAGTAGCCGACCACATCCGCCATGGCCAAAAAGCAAGCACACCACGGCGGAGCCTGGAAGGTCGCCTACGCCGATTTTGTCACGGCGATGATGGCGCTTTTCATGGTCCTGTGGATCTCCGCGCAGGACAAAAAGATCCTGATCGCCACCTCGCGCTATTTCCAGAATCCGTTCCACAGCCCCATGGAAGACCATTCGGGCATCATGCCCTTCAACAAGGAGGCCGACAGCAGGGGCAAGCAGGACGACCAGGCCACGCCGAAGGCGGCAAGCGAGGACAAGCAGATCGACATCAGTTACCTCAACGCCGTCGCCGCCGACTTCTACCGGCTGATCCACATCGACCAGGACCTGCAGAAGAAGCCGATCGACATCGACGTGACCAGCGACGGGCTGCGCATCACCCTCTATGACCGCGGCACCCAGCCGCTCTTCGCCGAGGCCGGCGCCGATTTCACGCCTTGGGGGAAATTCGTGATCCAGAACCTGGCCTGGCTGATCGACCGGCACGGCTTTCGCGTGACCATCGACGGCCACACCCGCGCCGACCTGCCGATCCAACGCCCGGAATATACCGCCTGGGAGCTCTCCAGCGACCGGGCGAACGCCGCGCGGCGCAGCTTGGTGTATTACGCGGTCGAGCCGAACATGATCGAGCGCGTCAGCGGCTACGGCGACACCCATCCCCTGACGGGCGTGGCCCCGGCGGCGGAGTCCAACCAGCGCATCACCCTCAGCCTCTCGCTTTCCGCGAAGAGCCGCGGCGAGCCCGGCTCACTGCGGAACGCCCCGGTGGCCGCCGCGCCGGCGGCCCACCCGCCCGGCAACCCGCTTTGACCGCCATGCGACCCTTTCTCCAGGGAAAAAAAAGCCTGCCGACGGCGGCGCTGCACATGCCGACCCCCAAGATTAACCTCGCGCACGCGGGCGTCCTGTCTTCGGTGGACGCATCCCATCCCAACATCGAGGTGGTCAAGGAAGGCGACAAGGTGGTGCGCCTGGTAATCACCTGTGTCTGCGGAGAGCGGGTCGAGGTAGAATGCCTCTACCGTCCGGGCTCCTGACGGAGGTCGGCAGAAAATGCCCGTCGCGGCGGGCGGGTGGGGATGGGTCGGCTGGATGCGTCATAAAGTGCTTATATAACGCTAGTTGTGATGTTGGCATCCATAGTGCTATGTCTCCGACCAAATGGATATTGGCATCTACCAAAGCGCCGCCTCGCTGACCGCCCTCGAGCGGTGGCAGGACGCTGTGGCCCAGAACATCACCTCGGGACAGGTGACGGGCTTCCGCAAGCGCACGGTCGAATTTTCCGGCCAGACCGCGGGTGGGTGGGGGATTGACGGCGTCAGCCAGGCGGACGGCGATCCCAGCCAGTCCGCGGTCTTTCCGACCACCACCAACGGGATCAGCTTTGCCCCCGGCGAAACCCAGCCCACCGGACGCGACCTCGACGTCGCCATCCAGGGGGACGGATTCTTCGAGGTGCAGATGCCCGACGGGACGCATGCCTATACCCGCAGCGGCGAGTTCTCCACGCGGGCCGACCACACGCTGATCAATTCGGCCGGCGAAGAAGTGCTGAGCGACGGCGGCTCGCCGATCATGCTCCAGCCCGATGGCGGCAAGGTCACGATCAATGCCGACGGCAGCATCGTGCAGGGCACCGCGACCGTCGGCCGTCTCTCGGTGCAGAAATTCGGCAGCAACTCCGACCTGCGGCCCGTGTCCGGCGGACAGTTTGTGGCCAACGAAGGAGTCGACCCGCAACCGGTCGCCAAGCCGCAGCTGCAGCAGGGCTTCCTCGAGTCTTCCAACGTTTCGCCCCTGACCGAGATGGTCAGCCTCGTGCAAATCTCCCGCGCCTACGACGCCAACCAGCACGTCATCACGAGCACCGACAAGCAGATGCAGAAGGAGCTCGATGCCCTTGGCTGACGGTCCCCGCCCATGAACTTCCCATGTAGTAGACAACCGCAATCACGACTGCACGGCCGCGCGCGCGATGGGAGCGCGCCGGCCCCAGTCGTGACGGTGTCGCCTTTTCCCCCTTCCCCATGAATCTTTCCCTTTATTCCGCGGCCACCGGCATGGAGGCCCAGGAACTCAACCTCAACACGATCGCCAACAACCTGGCGAACGTGAACACCCCGGGGTTCAAGCGCAGCAAGATCGAGTTTCAGGATTTGCTCTACTCGAAGCCCCGGGCCGCGGGCGCCGATTCCGGCAACGGCAATCTCGTGCCGACGGGCATTGAGGTGGGCAACGGGACCAAGGTTGCCGCCACCTCCAAGGTTTTTACGCAAGGCCAGGTCAATCAGACCAGCCAGAACCTCGACCTCGCGGTCCAGGGCGACGGCCTCTTCGAGGTGACCCAGGCGGACGGAACCATCGCCTATACGCGCGACGGCTCGTTCAAGCTCAACGCGCAGGGGCAGGTGGTGACCGCCGACGGCTTGCCCGTCGGCAGCGGCTTCCAGACCATCCAGACCGGGGCCACCTCCATCAACATCTCCTCGACGGGCAGCGTCACCGTGCAGGGACCGAGCGGCGCGCAGAATTTTCAGCTCACCCTTTCGCGGTTTCCCAATGAGTCGGGCCTGGAGAGCCTCGGCGGCAACCTCTATGCGGAGACCCCGGCGAGCGGCGCTCCGCAGACGGGCCAGGCGGGCCAGGCGGGTTTCGGCAATATCCAGCAGGGCTATCTGGAGGCCTCCAACGTCAACATCGTCGAGGAGATGGTGAATCTGATCACGGCGCAGCGCGCCTATGAGATCAATTCCAAGTCCGTCCAGGCCTCGGACAACATGCTCCAAAATGTCGCCAACATGAAACAATGATGCCGCGCCTATTCCACGCCATTCTGCTGGTTGGTGCGCTTTCCTCCTTCGCCCTGCGGGCTGCGGCGGACGGCCCGGCGGCCACGACCCAGGGTCCGGCGGCCGAGCCGACGGCCATATCCTCCGCGCAGCTCCTCGCCGCGCTCACCCACGACCTCGCCGGTCATTTCCGGCTGGAGGGCGACTTCCAGCTCGAATTGGTGCGCCCGTGGACCCCGCCCGACCGCACGGCGGCGGCCTGGGACGTCGTCGTCACCGAATACCCGATGGCGCCGTCGTCCACCCTGATCCTGCGCTGCCGCGTGCTGGCCGATGGGGCCGCCGCGGCCGACGTCACGCTCACCGTGCGCGCCTCGCTCTGGCGCGATGTCTGGTGCACGCGCGAGCCCATCGCCGCCGGTTCGACCTTCGATGCGAATATGCTCGCGACCCGCCGCGTCGACTGCCTGCGCGAGCGCGAGGCGCTGCCGGCGACGGTCGGCGACGATTCCTTCGTCCTCGCCCGGCAGGTGCCCGCCAACCGGCTCCTCACCTGGCAGGATCTCGTGCGCCGCCCCCTGGTGCGCAAGGGTGATATCGTCGACGTCGTCGCCTCCGAGGGCGGCCTGATCGTCACGATGAAGGCGCAGGCGGTCGAGAATGGCGTGCGGGGCGATACCATCACCGTGCGGAACATCGAGACCCGGAAGGACATCTCGGGCCAGGTGGTGGCGCAGGACCGCATCGATATCCGCTTCTAATCCCGGTTTCTCCCCATGCTCTCCTCCCGTTCTCTCTCCCTGCTCCTGCCGGTGGCGGCCCTGTCCCTCGCGCTCGCGACCCGCGCCGACTCGCTCTGGAATTCGGCCGGCGGCGAGCCCCGCAGCCTCGTCGCCGACCACAAGGCCTGCCATGCGGGCGACATCGTCACCGTCGTGGTGCAGGAGTCGGCCGCCGCCCAGAGCACCCAGAACAAGGAATCAACGCGCACGTCCACCCTCAACGACTCGGTGTCGCAATTCCTGTTCTCCCCGACCACGAGCGGACTGCTGTCGCACAACGGCGCGGCGCCCAGCGTGCAGATCGCGGGCAAGTCGGATTACACGGGTGGGGGCACGGTCGCCAATTCGCAGACCGTCACCACCACCGCCGCCGTGATGGTGACCGATGTCCTGCCCAACGGAAATCTGGTCATCGAGGGGGTGCGCTTCGTCACGTTCTCCGGCGAGAAGCAGTACATCGTGCTGCACGGGATCATCCGGGCCGATGACATCAGCGCCAACAACACGGTGCTCTCGAGCAACATCGCCGAGGCCCGCGTCGAATTCGTCGATACCGGCGCCCTGACCGATGCCCAGAAGCAGGGCTGGTTCAGCAAGATTTACGAGACCCTGCGCCCCTTCTGACCGGAAACCCCACGCAACCGGAACGGATTCCACCATGAAATTTCCCCTCCACCGGCCGATCCTCGCCCTGCTCGTCCTGGCCTGCGGCGGCTCCGCGGCCCGAGCCTCGCGGATCAAGGACGTCACGATCGTCGAGGGCGGCCGCGACAACCAGCTGGTCGGCTACGGTCTCGTCGCCGGCCTGGCCGGCGTGGGCGACAGCAACTCGATCGCCATGCTGCACGGCGTCGTCAACCTGCTCCAGCGCTACGGCATCACCGAAAACGTCCAGAATCTCACGTCCAAAAACACCGCCGCCGTGATGATAACGGCCGACATCGGCCCCTTCCTCAAGCCGGGAGCGCGGATTGACGTAACCGTCTCATCCCTCGGCGACGCCAAGACGCTGCAGGGCGGGGTCCTCCTGCAGGCTCCGCTGCTCGGGGCCGACGGGCGCACCTATGCCGTGGCCCAGGGCCCGGTGGCCATCGGCGGTTTTACCGGCGGGGCGGGCGGGGCCGGCGGCGCCACGGTCACGAAGAATCATCCCACGGTGGGCGTGATCAGCAACGGCGCGATCGTCGAACGCGAGATTCCATCGCAATTCGTCCACGACGGCGTGCTCCGCCTGCTGCTGCAAAATCCCGACTATAGCTCCGCGGCCCGCATGGCCGAAGCGATCAACGGACAATGGCCCACCGTGGCGACCGCGCTCGACGCGGCCACGGTCGTCGTCCGGCTGCCCGTGTCCTACCGCGGCCGCACGGTCCCCTTCATCGCCGATCTGGGAGTGATCGACGTCGTGCCGGACACGCTGGCGCGGATCGTGATCAACGAGCGCACGGGCACCATCGTGGCCACCTCCACGGTGCGGATCTCCCAGGTCGCGATCGCCCACGGTTCGCTCACGATCACCGTGACCTCCAATATCGGCGTCAGCCAGCCCAACGGCTTCAGCGGCGGCACGACCACCCAGGTGCCCAGCACGCAGACCAGCGTCAACGAGGGCGGCAAGGGCGGCTTCACCATTCTCAACGAGCCGCCGACCATCGAGCGTCTGGCGGCGGCCCTGAACGCGCTGGGCGTGTCCACGCGGGACATGATGGCGATCTTTCAGACGCTCAAGCGCTCCGGGGCCCTGCAGGCCGAGCTCATCATCAACTAGCCTTCCTCCATGGACATCACCGCGATCTCCTCCATGACCTCGGCCCTGCCGGGCGCGCTGAACCTGCGCGCGCTCTCGAGCGCGACTCCCGCCGGCCAGCGCAAGGCCGTCGCCGGCCAGTTCGAGGCGATCATGCTCCGCCAGTTTTTAAGCCAAAGCGTGGGAAAGATGATGGGCGGCGAGGATAGCGCCCAGGGCAGCATCTACGGCTACATGCTGACCGATTCCCTGGCGCAGACCATGGCGGCCGGCGGCGGCCTGGGCCTGGCGAAGATCATCGAACAGCAGCTCGCGCCCCGCGGCCAGCCGGCCGCGGCCGTCGGGCCGGCGCAAGGAACACCATGAACCACGACTGGTCCCCCCTCGCGGAATGCCTCCGCGGCGAAATCTCCGAATACGGCAGGCTGCTGCGACTCATCGAGGATCAGCACAAGCTCATTTTCCTGCGGGACCCCGCCGCCATCGTGCGGCTCAATCCCTCCCTGGAGGCGCAGGTGGACGTCCTGAACGAATGCCGCGGGCGGCGGGAAGAGGCGGCCCGCGCGTTTGCCTCCGGCCAGGGCCAGCCCTCGGCCCGGACGATGCGTGCGCTGCTGCCCCTGGTGACGGCGGAAGGTCGGCCGCTCCTGGCGGCGCTGATCGCCGAGATCAATCACCTGGTCCACCGCCTGCGGCGCGCCATGGCGATCAACCAGCGTCTTCTCGCCTGCAGCGTCGAATATCAGCAGGAGCTCATGCGCCGGCTCTGGCCGGCGGCTTTCACCAAGACCTACGCCGCCGACGGCCGGGTTTCGATCAGCCGCCTCCGGCGGACGCCGAGCCTGCTCACCGCCGGTTGAGGCGCTCCCCGCACCCCCGCACCCCATGTCCGGCCTGCTCACCTCCCTCGGATCCGCGGCTCAGGCGCTCAACGCCCAGAGCCAGGCCATCGCGGTCGTCAGCAACAATATCGCCAACGTCAACAATCCCGATTATGCGGAGGAGACGCCGACCTTCAACGACATGGGGATGGTGCAGACCGCCGAGGGCCCGGAGAGCCTCGGCCTCACCGTCAGCGTTTCCCAGCAGCGGAGCGCCGTCCTCGACCAGATGGTCCGCCAGGAGGCCTCGGTCACGTCCGGCTTCACGGCCCAGCAGAGCCTGCTGCAGCAGGCGCAGGCGGCGCTCGGCGAGAACATCACCAGCTCCTCCTCTTCGACCAGTTCGACGGCGACCGAAAGCGGCCTGAGCTCGTCGATCGACGCCTTCTTCAACGCCTTCGAGAACCTGGCCGCCAACCCGACGGACGAGGGGGCGAAGGAGACGGTTGTGGAACAAGCCGGCGTCCTCACCGACCGCTTCCAGGAAGTCGACCAGAACCTGGCCCAGGTGCAGAGCAACGCCGACGCCCAGGTGACGAGCGGCGTCTCGAGCGCCAACACGCTGCTGCAGGACGTCGCCACGCTCAACAGCCAGATCGCCAGCTTCGAGGCGAACGATCCGGGCTCGGCGGTCGACCTGCGCGACCAGCGGGAGGGGGACCTGGAGCAGCTCGCGGCGCTCATGCCGATCTCGATTTCGGAAAATTCCCAAGGGGAGGACACGGTCACGGCCGCGGGCGGGAGCGGTCCGGTCACGCTGGTCTCCAACGGTACGGTGGCGAACGCGCTGAGTTACTCCAGCGGCACGATCTCGGCCGGCTCCACCGCCCTCAGCCTTGCCTCCGGCTCCCTGGCCGGTTCGATCACCGCCAGCACGGGAGCCGTGCAGACGCTGCGCACCAGCCTCGACGCCCTGGCCGCCCAGATCGTCACGGCGGTGAACACGGCCTATAATCCGACCGCAACCGCCGGCGGCGATTTCTTCGACAGCGCGGGCACGACCGCGGGCACCATCGCGGTGGCCTCCGGCATCTCCAGCTCGTCCCTGACGGCCGGCACCGGCTCCGCCGGCGACAATTCGATCGCCACGGCCGTCGCCGCTGTCGCCAACCAGCAGTTTTCCACGAGCGGCGGCGACGACATCGACGGCACGATCGATTCGTTCTACGGGGACACGGCGAGCAATATCGGCCAGGCGGTGGACACCGCCAACACCCAGGTCACCGACCAGACCAACGTGCAGACGATCGTGACCAACCAGCGCAACAGCGTCAGCGGCGTGTCGCTCGACGAGGAGATGTCCCACCTCATGACCTACCAGACCGCCTACCAGGCCTCCTCGGAGCTCTTTTCCACCATCAACACCATGCTCAGTGAACTGATCACCGATCTCACGGCCAGTTAATCCCTCGCCACCATGCGCATCACCAACAACATGGTCACCACCAGCGTCCTGGCCGAGCTGCAGCAGCTCGATTCCCAGCAATCCGCGCTGCAGACGGAGGTCTCCAGCGGCCTGGCCGTCACCCAGCCGTCCGACGACCCCGGGGTCTTCGGCCAGGTGGTCCAGGAGGAGGGCCAGAGCAACCAGCTCGCCCAGTTCAACCAGAACGCCACCCAGGCGCTCAACGTCGCGAATGCCTCCTACGCGGGCATCAGCTCGCTCACCCAGATCTACGACCGCGCGACCCAGCTGGCGACGCTGGGTGGCGGGACCCTGGGCTCTTCGGCCAATGCGGGCTATGCCTCCGAGCTCAATCAGCTGATCCAGCAGGCGGTCACGGTCGCGAACAGCCAGTCGGCCGGCAACTATCTCTATGGCGGGACCGCGAGCAACACGCCTCCCTTCACGACGACGACCGACTCCAACGGGAATATCACCTCCGTCAGCTACGTCGGGAACTCCGGCCAGACGGCGATCCCGCTCTCGGCCAGCAGCTCCGTCTCGCCCTCGACCTCCGGCGCCACGAATTCCGGGTTCGCCGACATCATCAACAACATGATCGCCGTCAGCACGGCGCTGACCAACAACGACCCCGCGGTCCTGGCCACGGCGACGACCGCCCTGAACAACTCCGAGGACACGCTCTCCACCGCGGCGGCGGACAATGGCGCGGTGCAGCTGCGCATCCAGTCGGAGCAGACCCAGGAGCAGTCCACCGCCACGGAGGTCTCCTCGCTCATCTCCACCCAGACCAGCGCGAACCTGCCCACAACCATCACCGAGCTCAACCAAGCCCAGCTGGCCTATCAGGCGGCCATGGAGACCGCCGTGAAGGTCATGCAGCTCTCTCTCACCCAGTACCTCACCTAGTCCGTCCCTCCCATGAAAGTCCTGCCCGAACTCCGCCCCAGCGATGCCGACGCCGCCGTCGCCAACGCCATAACCCTGCCCAACGGCCTGATCGGCTTCGCCCATTTCCGCCGGGCCGAGCTGCTCTACCTGCCCGAACACCTGCCGTTTCTTTGGATGAAGCTCAGCGCCCCCGCCGGCGCGATGAACTTCGTCGTGATCGAACCGGGTGGGATCATTCCCAACTACGAGCTGGAGCTCTTCGACGGCGACGCCGCCAGCCTGGGCCTCTCGGATTCGAGCGAGGCCATGATCCTGAACATTGTCACGCTGCGGCCCAATTCGCCGCTCGACGCGACGGTCAACCTGGTCGGCCCGATCGTGGTCAACCGCCGGACCCGCATTGGCCGGCAGGTGGTCCTGGCCAATAACTCCCAGTATAGCGCCCGCTATCCCCTGGTGGACAACCTGTCCCTGGCCTGCGCCTCGGCCTGAACCCTCGCCATGCTCATCCTCTCCCGCAAGATCAACGAATCGATCGTCATCGGCGATTCGATTGAAATCCGCATCAACCGCATCGAGGGCGACGTGGTCAAGATCGGCATCCAGGCTCCGCGCGAGGTTCCGATCTTTCGCAAGGAGATCCATTCCGAGATCGTCGCGACCAACCAGTCCGCGGTGCTGCAGCCGGCCGCGGGCAGCTCGCTGCCCGGCCTGGGCCTCCCCAAATTTCAGCGCAAAAACAACCCGCCCGCTTCCGCCGCCCTTTTCCCCTCCACTCCATGAGCACCATCATTCCCACCCTATCGAACTCCGCCGCCAGCCAGAGCTATCCGCAGCTCCAGCGCTCGCTGTCCGCCCTCTCCGCCAGCACCCAGGCCGCCGTCCTGGACGATCCCGCCGACTCCGCCGCGGCTGGCTCCGCTCCGGCATCCGCGGCCGATCCGCTGGCGGAAATCGCGAGGCAGAACCAGATTTCCGCCCTGGCCGACAGCGCCGCGGCCCTCTCCGCCACCCAGTCGGCCCAGGCGCTCATCTCCAGCCAGCCCGCCGCCGCTCTCGCCGGCCAGGCCAATGTGCCGGCGGCTTCCGCCTGGAGCCTTCTGCAAAACTGAATCAGGTCGGGCTGCCGACTTCCTGATGGAGGGCCCGGTGCACGATCCGCGCGAGCTCGGGCATGGTGAACGGCTTGGCCAATAGCTTGATGTTCCCGATATCATCGAGGGTGCGCCGGGAGATCTGGGAAAAGTAGCCCGACATGATGACGATCGGCAGATTAGGCCGGAATTCGCGGACGCGCGCCGACAATTCCAGCCCGGTCATGCCCGGCATGGTCTGGTCGCTCAGCAGGAGCGAGCAGATATCGGGGTCATCGCGCAGCGCCTCATAGCACCGCTCGGGCGAGTTGAAGACGACGGCGCGATAGCCGAAATGCTCCAGGCTCAGCCGGGTGACGTGCGCCACCATATGCTCGTCGTCCACGACGCAGACCGTCTCGCCGCGGCCCAGCGGCATGGGCGCGGCCGGTTCGGACGGCGCGACGCCTTCGCCCGCGGCCTCCGCCACCGCAAAATAGAGGTCAAAGGTCGCCCCTTCGCCCGGAGCGCTGTTGACCTCGATCACCCCTCCGTGGGCGCGCATGATGCCGTGCGCGACGGAAAGCCCCAATCCGGTGCCTTCGCCGACGTCCTTGGTGGTAAAGAATGGGTCAAAGATCCGCTTCTGCGTTTCCTCGTCCATGCCATGCCCGGTGTCGCTGACGCTCAGCCGGAGATAATCGCCCGGCGGGAGGTTGCTGTGCGCCGCGGCCTCGTCGGGATCGAAATTCACCTGCGTGAGCGAGAGCCGCAGCACGCCGCCGCTGAGCCGCATGGCGTGCGCCGCGTTGGTGCCCAGGTTCAGCAGCACCTGATGGAGCTGGATGGGATCGGCCAGCACGCGCCCGCAGTTCTGGCTGACGGAGGCCTCGATCTGGATGGTCGCCGGGACGGTGGCGCGCAGAAAGCGCCGCGCCTCCTCGACCACGAACGCCAGGTCCACCGGCACGCGCTCGCCCCCGTCGGGCTGGCGGCTGAAGGCGAGGATCTGCTCCACCAGCTCGCGCGCCCGCAAGCAGGCGTTGTGCGCCTCGGTCAGGCAGCTCCGCGAGGGATGGTCCCGGTCGAGGGTGTCCAGCGCCAGATCCTCGTAGCCCATGATCCCCGTCAGCAGGTTGTTGAAATCGTGCGCGATGCCCCCGGCCAGCGTCCCCAGCGTCTCCATCTTCCTGACCTGGAAAAGCTGCGTCTCCAGCTGTCGTTGCGATTCCTCCGCCTCGTACTGCGCGGTGATGTCCTGCACCGCGCCGAACAGCCGCACGGCGCGATCGTCCCGGAATTCGGCGCGGCCGATGACCCGGACCCAAAGCCGCCGACCCCGCCCGGTGAGAAAGGGCGCGCGCAGGTCGAACGCGCGGCCGCCGCGGGTCGCCTGTTCGATCGCGCGCATGAAGGCCTCGCGATGCTCCGCCGGGAAGAAATCCTGCATCGAAGTCAGGGTCGGGACGTAGCCCAGCTCCACCTCGCAGATGCGGTAGAGCTCGGGAGCCCAGGTCAGCGTCTGCTCCTCCAGCGACCAGGCCCAGGCGCCAATCTGGGCCAGCCGACTAACCTGGAGGGAGATCTCCTCGCTGTGCCGGAGCCGCTCCTCGAGCTTCTTGCGCGCCGTGATGTCGCCCTGGGTGCCCACCATGCGCAGCGCCCGCCCCTCCTTGTCGCGCGAGACGACCTTGCCCCGGTCAAGCGTCCAGATCCATTGCCCCGATTTGGTGCGCCACCTGTGCTCGGAAACATAGACGGGACTGCGGCCTTGCAGGTGCGCGTCGAGGGCGGCCTGCGCCATGGGAAAGTCCTCGGGATGCACCTGCGCCGCCCAGCCGGCGATGTCCCCCAGTTCCTGTATGCCCGATCCGAAAAGCTCGGCCCAGCGCAGGTCGCGATAAATCTTGCCGGCGGGCAGGTTCCAGTCCCAAACCCCCTCGTTGGTGGCCAGCAGGGCGAGGCCCAGCCGTTCTTCGGCCACGCGGAGCGTCTCCCGCATTTCCATGTCGTCCGTAATGTTGCGGTTGAGGCCGACGAGTCGCAGGGGATTGCCGGCTCCGTCGCGCGCCAGAAAGCCATGGGCCTCGACGCAGTTAACCACCCCGTCCGGCCGGATGATGCGGAAATCAATATCGAAGTTGCGCAGGACGCCGCCCAGCACCTGCTGGTGGTGCGCCTTCACTCCCTCGACATCGTCGGGGTGGATGAGGCGAAACCAGTCCGCCGCCGTGCCCCCGAAATCACGCGGGCTGATGCCGTAGATGGCGAACATGTGCTCGTCCCAATCCATCCGGCCGCCGGGGAAGTGCATCTCCCAGATGCCGTAGCCGGAGGAGCGCAGCGCAAATTGCAGGCGATCGTTGGCCGCCTGCCGGTGCTGCTCCGCTTCGCGGTACGCCGTGAAATCATCCAGGAGGGTGATGGTGTTGGTCAGCGTATGCGCGTCGTCGCGCACGGGCTGCATGGTGATCCTCAGCCACCGCACGCGCGCATCGACCCCGGCCCCACTGACTTCAAAGCTGCCGGGCTGGCCGGATTGCAGGACCTGGGCCGCGGCCGTGGCGGCCGCCGGGCCCCAGATATTGCCGAGGAGCTCGTCCAGGCGCCAGCCGGCGGCTTTGGCCTGGTTCCAGCCGCTGAGACGCTCCCAAACCGGATTGGCCCAGAGCACGCCGTGCCCGGCATCGGCGATGATCACGCCGTTGGGAGTGTGCTGGGTGGTGAGGGCGAGCAGGGCGTTGGCTTTGGCGACGACGCGCAGGTTGGAGTTCGCCATCTGCAGCTCGCGCGTGCGCATGGCGACCTCGTGCTGCAGCGTGGCGGCCTGCGTCTGCAGGCGGTCCATGTCGTCGCGGCTGAGGGGGCGGCCCTCGGCGTCCAGTTCGGGCGCGGCCACGGCCCGCGCGAGCAGGGCCGTCAGGATGAGGAACAGCGCCATCTCTCCGGCGGTGACGACGGCGATGGTCGACCGGATGTTCAGGATATGATAGCGAATCAGCTCCAGGCGGAGAAATTCCAGCGCCGGCAGGGCGAGGAGGAGCGCGGTCAGCAGGTGGCGCGCGCGCCGGCTGGTGGCCTTTTCGCCGTAGAAGACCCGGACGAAATCGAGATCGGGCTGGGCCAGGAGGACTCCGATCCCGAGCGCCAGCAGGCCGACGGCGAGCGGCAGGTTCTCGAGGGAGACCGTTTCTCCGCTGCTGGAGACGCCGCTGAAGCGCAGGAGGTAATCCAGCAGGGTTATCAGGCTGACCGTGCACGCGGCCAGGCCCAGTCCGGTCGACACGGTAAAGGTGCGGCCTCCGTTCCGGTTCAGCAGTAGGCCGGCGGCGCCGCAGGCGAGGGCTACGGCGGCTGGCGCTGTCATGCCTGCATGCCAGAGGAGCAGGCCGGCGATGGCGATGAGCGCCGCGAGCGCCGCGCAGGCCCGGCCAACGCGGATTCCGCCCGGGGATCCGCGGCGATTGAGCAGCCAGAGTCCCGTTCCGGCCAGGACGAGCCCGACGGCGAGATCGAAGGCGGGTGCCCCGGTGGCGATCCTGGGGGCGGCGATGTAATTCACGCCGGCGCTCAGCAACGCGAGCGCGCCGATGCCGACGGCGAACATCGCGGCGATGCCGGCGCTGCGGGATAACGTGCGCTGCATGGACATTTTTTAGATTGCGGGAAGCGGACCTGAGACGGGGGCAGATTGGCGAGGGCGGGGTGCCCCCGCAACCACGGAGGAGAGAAGAAGGGTGCGGTCTTTACCCAGGCGGATGGGCCCCAGAGGCTGGATCGCGGGAAGTCGTGGGGAGAACACCCTATTCGCCCGTTTTCCCTCAACTTGCCGGCCGGCCGAGTCGAAGTAGGCGATGCGCGGTTGTCTCAACGGCCCCCTCTACCATGCACTTCACCCATTGGACCATCGGCCGGAAGATCACCGGGGGCTTCGCACTCATGCTGGCGCTGATGCTCGCGCTCACCGCGGTCTCGTTCCTCGCGCTCGGTGCCTCGGGCCGCAAGCTGAGCCTCTACGCGGCCAGCGCGCAGGAGACCAACGCCGCCGCCAGCCTGGAGGCCGCCATGCTGGCACTGAAGATGCAGGTCAACGATTTCCTGGCGACGGGCTCGGCGGAGAGCGTCGAGGCCTACGACAAGGCCAAGGCCGCCCTCGACGCCGAATTTGCCGCGGCGGAGAAGCGCATCGTCGAACCGGCCCGGGCTTCCCAGCTCGCGGCCGCGCGCCGGCTCCTGGGCCAGTACGACGATTCCTTCCAGCGCCTGGTGAACAACGAACGCCAGCTCACCGGCGTCGATCGCCAGGTGCTCGCGCCCGCGGCGGCGGAGATCGCCGCCGGCCTGCAGAAGATGCTCGTGGAGGCGCGCGACCAGGGCGACATGAACGCGTCCTTCAAGATTTCCAACGCGCTCAAGGCGTTTTTCGAGTGCACGAGCGACGTGAGCTCGTTCCTCCTCACCTCGCGGCCGGAGCAAGCCGCGGCTTCGCGCGCTACCCTCGGCATCGTCCTGGGGGCGATCAAGCAGATGGAGAAGGACCAGGCTGACCTGGAGAAAGTCGACGCCTCCCTCAAGGACGCCGGCCGGGAGGGCCTGATCCGCTCGCTGCAGACGGCGGCCGCCTCCTACGCGGGCGGCCTCGACCGGACCATGGCGCTGAAGACCGAACGCGACGGGATCGTCGCCGGCCAAATGAACCAGATCGCCCCCCAGTTCACCGCGTCCCTCGCGGGGGTGCGGCAGGCGGTCGGGCAGTTCCAGTTTGACCTCGAATCCCGCATGTATTCCGAGCAGCACCGCAACGAGGTCTTCGTCGTCTGGGGTGCGCTGGTGGGCTGCGGCCTCAGCCTGATCGGGGCCGTGCGCATCGTGCGCGGCATCACCCGCCCGATCGGCTCCATCGCGACGCGCCTCGCCAGCGAGTCGGCCCAGACGAACGCCGCCGCCCATCAGGTCTCGCAGGTCAGCCAGTCCATCGCGGACGGCGCCAGCCAGCAGGCCTCCGCCATCGAGGAAAGCAGCTCGGCCCTGCACGAGATGGCGAGCATGACGACGCGCAACTCCGAGAATGCCCAGGTGGCCAAGACCCTCGCGAGCGAGGCGCGCGGCACGGCGGACGCCGGCGCCCGGGAAATGCTCGAGATGAAAATCGCGATGTCGGCGATCAAGGCCTCGAGCACCGAGATTTCGAAGATCATCAAGACGATCGACGAGATCGCCTTCCAGACGAACATCCTCGCGCTCAACGCGGCCGTGGAGGCGGCACGCGCCGGGGAGGCGGGCGCCGGCTTCGCGGTGGTGGCGGACGAGGTCCGCACGCTGGCGCAGCGCTGCGCCCAGGCGGCCCACGAGACCTCCGACAAGATCTCGGACTCGGCGACCAAGAGCGAGCAGGGGGTCGCCATCAGCGCCCGGATGGCCGACCACCTCGGCGCCATCGTGGAGCGCATCCGCAAACTCGATGAGATGATCGCCGGCATCGCCCAGGCTTCGCACGAGCAGAGCGACGGCATCGGCCAGCTCAACAACACCATGGCCGGGATGGACAAGATCACCCAGTCCAACGCGGCCCTGGCGCAGCAGTCGGCGGCCTCGAGCGACGAGCTGAAGGCGCAGGCCGAACAGGTGCAGTCGGCCGTCTCCGAGCTCATGCGCATGGTCGACGGCACCAGCGGCGACTCCTGCCGGATCCCCGAACCCTCGGGCATCGTCAGCCCCGTGCTTCCCGGTTCCTATGGCCGCGCGGTCCCGCGCCCGCCGGCGGGTTCCCACCCCGGCCGCAACGGCCGCGGCCCGAACGGAGCCGCTGGCTCCAACGGCCGGCGGGTCCGCTCACTCGCCGCGGGAGGCGACGCCAATTTTGTGGATCAGCTGTAGATGGATCCACGCTGTATTTTGGGGGGAAAATAGGTGTAAAACGAAGTCCGGGGAGGGCCGAGGTCCTTCCCGGACTTTGTTTTTGGCTGGGGTGATGGCGCAATTCGGCCGGAGAGGCCTCCTCCGGGGCCACGCTCCGCCAAGGCCCAATCTCCGCGTCAGCAGGCGGCGCCGGTCGACGCCGCCAAGAGACGCGGATGAGGCTGCGCTATGCCCCTGCGGAGGCCTCTCCGGCCGAATTGCGCCATAGCCGATTTCTTTAGGGCGAGTCGGGTGACGAGGGCCTTTCGCGGAACTCCGAGGTAGCGCGCGTTGTCCCAACGCGCCGGGCAGATTTCAGACGTGGACGGAGCAGCCGCCGGCGGGTTGGGACAACCCGCCCTACCATTGGCAAACGTCCGGGCTTTATCGACGGCGCTAGCGGCCGGCGGTCAGATACCGGCCGCCCGAGAAGTGGGAGGGCAGGGGCAGCGGATCGAAAGCGATCCGGGGCGACGGCAGCTCCGGCGCACGGAAAACCGGGCGGCCCCACCCGATGTCCTGGAGTAAGCTCGGCTTCGTCTTTCCGGCCTGGGCCGGGAAGGCGTGCGCAGCTGGACTGGAAGCGGGGAGGGGCATGAGCTTCAGGATCATTTATCGGACGGCGCGGATAATTCTTTAGAAATGACGCAGGTCTTGGGCGCAGATTAGTAATCCGATCGGTCGGCCCGCTAGAGGGGAATTTACGTATCCGCGGCTGGCGCCGGCCGGGTCAGGGGAGGGCCAGAACGGCCCGGTGCAGGGTCATTTTGGATCACGCGGTCCCGGGACCGGCCGACGCACCCGTCGGACGGCCCGGCTGGCGGGTTGGCCCGAGATGTGCGAATGTATGCCCATGGACGAAGCGAAGTTAACGCAGATGTCGCGCGAGGCCGTCACGGACGCCCAGGCCATCGCCCGGCGCCTCAACCATAACGAGGTGGAGACGTGGCACCTGTTGTCCGCGCTTCTGGCCCAGGAAAACGGCATCGTGCCGGGGTTGATCGAAAAGCTGGGGCTGACCGTCGGCGCCCTGCAGCTGGCGATCGACCGCGAGCTGGAGCGGGTCCCCAAGGTGAGCGGCAGCGTGGACACGTCCAAGGTCTACGTCACGCAGGCGGTGAACGATGTCCTGACTCGCGCGGAAAAGGAGGCGGCCACGCTCAAGGACGAGTTCGTCAGCACGGAGCACCTGTTTCTTGCGCTGCTCGAGGTGGGCCGGCCCGAGGCGATGAGGAAATTCTTCAAGAGCTTCGGGCTCGACCGCGCCAAGGTGCTCAAGTCCCTGCAGGAGGTCCGGGGCAGCCAGCGGGTGACGACCGACAACCCCGAGGCCACCTACCAGGCCCTGGAGAAATACGGCATCGACCTCGTGGCCCAGGCGAAGAAGGGCAAGCTCGACCCCGTCATTGGACGCGATGAGGAGATCCGCCGGACGATCCGCATCCTTTCCCGGAAAACCAAGAATAACCCGGTCCTGATTGGCGAGCCCGGCGTGGGCAAGACCGCCATCGTCGAGGGACTCGCCCAGCGCATTCTGCGCGGCGACGTGCCCGAGGGGCTGAAGGACCGGAGCATTTTCGCCCTCGACATGGGCGCGCTCGTCGCCGGCGCGAAATACCGCGGCGAATTCGAGGAGCGGCTCAAGGCCGTGCTGCAGGAGATCCGGCAGAGCGAGGGGCGGGTCATCCTCTTCATCGACGAGCTGCACCTCATCGTCGGCGCCGGCAAGGTCGACGGCGCGATGGACGCCGGAAACCTGCTGAAGCCGATGCTGGCGCGCGGCGAGCTGCACTGCATCGGCGCGACGACGCTCGACGAATACCGCAAATATATCGAAAAGGACGCCGCCCTGGAGCGGCGCTTCCAGCCCGTGCAGGTCGATCAGCCGACCGTGGAGGACGCGATCTCGATCCTGCGCGGCCTGCGCGAGCGCTTCGAGCTGCACCATGGCGTGCGCATCCAGGACAACGCGCTCGTCAGCGCGGTCACGCTCTCCCATCGGTACATTTCCGACCGTTTCCTGCCCGATAAGGCGATCGACCTCGTGGACGAGGCCTGCGCCATGATCCGGACCGAGATGGATTCGATGCCGCAGGAGCTGGACGAACTGACCCGGCGGGCGCTGCGGCTCGAGATCGAGGAAACCGCCCTGGCCAAGGAGAAGGACGACGCCAGCAAGCGGCGTCTCTCCGTGCTGCGCCAGGAACTCGCCGAGGTGCAGGAGAAGGCCAAGGGCCTGCGGCTGCAGTGGGAGAAGGAGAAGGGCTCGATCGACCGCACGCGCAAGCTGCGCGAGGAGATCGAGGCGGCGCGCCTCGAGATGGAGAAGGCCGAGCGGGGCTACGACCTCAACAAGGTGGCCGAGCTCCGGCATGGAAAAATCCCGCAGCTGGAGGCCGAGCTGAGGAAGCAGGAAAAGGCCGGCGGCAACACGACGCTTTTCAAGGAGGAGGTCTCATCCGAGGAAATCGCCGAGGTGGTGGCGAAGTGGACGGGTGTGCCGCTGACCCGCCTGGTCGAGGGCGAAAAGGAAAAGCTCCTGCGCCTCGAGGAGGTGCTGCACCAGCGCGTCATCGGCCAGGACGAGGCGGTGACCCTGGTGACCGAGGCCATTCTCCGCTCGCGGAGCGGGATCAAGGACCCCCGCCGGCCGGTCGGCAGCTTCCTGTTCCTCGGACCCACCGGAGTGGGAAAGACCGAGCTGACCAAGGCGCTGGCCCAGACCCTGTTCGACACGGAGGCCGCGCTGGTCCGGATCGACATGTCGGAATACATGGAGAAGCACGCGGTCTCCCGCCTGCTCGGCGCGCCCCCGGGGTACGTCGGCTACGACGAAGGCGGCCAGCTGACCGAGGCGGTGCGGCGCAAGCCCTACGCGGTGGTGCTCTTCGACGAGGTCGAAAAGGCCCATCCCGACGTCTTCAACGTCCTCCTGCAGGTGCTGGACGACGGCCGCATCACCGACGCGCAGGGCCGGACGGTTGATTTCAAGAACACCATCATCATCATGACGTCGAACATCGGCTCGCGGTTCCTCCTCGAGGGCGTGACCGGCGACACGATTCCCGAGAGCGTGCGCGAAAGCGTCCTGGCGGAGCTGCGCCAGACCTTCCGGCCGGAATTCCTCAATCGCATCGACGAGACCGTGCTTTTCAAGCCGCTCACGCTGGAGGAGATCGGGCAGATCGTGATCCTCCTGCTGGCGGACCTGAACCGCCGCCTGGCCGATCGCCGCGTGACGGTGAGCCTCGACGCCAAGGCGAGGGACTGGGCGGCGGAGAAGGGCTACGATCCGGTGTTCGGCGCCCGTCCGCTCAAGCGGTTCCTGCAGCGGCAGATCGAGACGCGGCTCGCCCGCGCGCTCATCTCCGGCGAGGTCGCCGAGGGCAGCGACGTCAAATTCACTGTCAAAGACAGCGAGCTTGTGATGAAGTAAGGGCTTGGATCTTCCCGCGGCAGATCTTCCCGCTCCCGGTTCCGGCCTCAAAGAGGAGGAGGTCAAGCGGCGGCATATCCTGCCGAAGGCGTTGGTGATCGGGCTGGTCGCCGGATTCCTTGCTTCGGTATTTCGCAAGGCGTTGCAATGGTCAGAGCTGCATCGGATCGCCTGGCTCCATCGCTTGCCGTGGGCGGAGAGCCTGGTCGTAGCGCTGGCGCTGGGCGCCGTGGGCAGCGGGGTGGGGCTCTGGCTGGTGCGTCGCTTCGCGCCTGAGACCGCCGGAAGCGGTATCCCGCATCTAAAGTCCGTCGTCTTGGGCGAAAAGGAGCTGCACTGGAAGCGCGTGCTGCCGGTCAAGTTCCTCGCCGGCTTGGCCGGCATCGGCGGCGGCCTCGCCCTGGGCCGGGAGGGCCCGACGATCCAGATGGGCGGCGCCACGGGCCTGATGGTTTCCAGCTGGTTCCGAGTGAAAGGCGGAGAGGGAGAGCGCAAGGCGCTGATCAGCGCGGGCGCGGGCGCCGGGCTCGCTGCGGCCTTCAACGCGCCGCTGGCGGGCGTCATCTTCGTCCTCGAGGAGCTGCATGGAAGTTTCACGCCGGTGATCTTCGTCGCGGCCTTTCTGGCCTCGGTCACAGCCGACGTCGTTTGCCGCGTGCTCACCGGTGAGACTCCGGTCTTTTCGCTGCACGGCATGCCCGCCCCTTCCATGAGCTCCCTGCCCGTGGCGCTGGTGCTGGGAGTTCTGGCGGGATTCGGCGGAGTTCTGTTTAATCGCTGCCTCCTGGCCAGCCTGGACCTATTCGATCGCTTCCGCCATTTGCCTCCCTTTGTTGTGGGCGCCGCCGCCGGGCTGACCGTCGGCTTCGCCGCCTGGATTTATCCGGAGGTGAGCGGTTCAGGAGCGCTCCTGGCAGAACGGGCCTTTGCCGGCGAGATCGCGCTGCGCTGGATCTTTGTCCTCATCGCCGCCCGATTCGCCCTGACGATGGTGAGCTACGGTTCGGGCGCGGCGGGCGGCATCTTTGCGCCGCTGCTGGTGCTGGGCGCCCTCGGTGGCCTGGCGGTGGGCATAGTCGCGCATGCCGTCGCGCCGGGCTGGGTGGCCTATCCCGAAGTCTTCGCCGTCCTGGGCATGGGCGCGCTCCTCACCGCGATCGTCCGAGCGCCGCTCACCGGCATCGTCCTCATGATCGAGCTCACCGGCCAATACGACTTCATGCTGCCCCTCCTCGTTAGCTGCTTCGCCGCCTACGGCGTCGCCGAAGCCCTGCGCGACGCCCCGATCTACGAGGCGCTGCGCGAGCGGAGCAAGGTGGCGGATTCCGCTACTTGACCGGCCGGTAGTCGACGCCCAGCTCGCTGAAGAGAAACGAATCGACGTCCACGGCCTGCTCGATCCGCTCGCCGAGGCTGCTGCCGAAGCCGTGGCCGCTGTTGGCGCTGGTGCGCAGGAGGCAGGTTGCGCCGACGGCCTGCAGGCGGGCGGTCATCTTGCGGCTTTGCATGGGGTCGACCCGCGGATCGTTGGCGCCGGTGAGGAAAAGGACGTCCGGGTACTTGGTCCCCGCCGTCACATGGTGGTAGGGGGAATAGGCATAGAGGGCCTGGAACTGGGCCTCGTCGGCGACGGTGCCGAACTCGGTCACGTTGAAGGCGCCGTTGGGCGAGAGCTCGACCCGGAGCATGTCGTAGATTCCCACATGGCTGACGACGCAGTGCGCCAGGGCGGGGTGCTGCGTCAACATTGCGCCCATGAGGAGTCCGCCATTGCTGCCTCCGGTGATCGCGAACTTCCCGGTCCGGGTGTAGCGGGCGTCGATCAGGTGCTCGCACGCGGCGTAGAAGTCGTCGAAGACGTTCTGCTTGTGGGTGAGGTTGCCCTGCTGGTGCCAGGCATCGCCATATTCGCCGCCGCCGCGGATGTTGGCCTCCGCAAAGACGACGCCCTGCTCGATCAGGACGCGGGTCGCCGAACTGAAATAGGGGGAGATGTTGACGCCGTAGCCGCCGTACCCGGTCGCGACGCAGGGATGGGAGCCGTCGAGGACGAGGCCCTTTTTCCGGATGATGTTGACGGGGACTTTCGTGCCGTCGCGCGACGCGGCGAATTCCCGGACGACCTCGCAGTCGGAATAGTCGACCGGAGCCTTCAGCGAGATCGCGGTCTTGAGGGTCGCCCCGGTCGCGGGGTCGAAGGCCAGCCAGGAGGGGCTGTCGATATAGCTGCTGTCGAGGAAGAGGACCCGATCGCCGCGCCCGGACTGCGGCACGATGCTGTCCACGGAGCCGATGGCAAACTGCCGGGGCGCGGAGACCGGCCGGCCCTGCGGGTCGAAGACGCGGAGTTCGCTCGGACCACCCACCTGGTAGGTGGCGTAGATCAAGTTGGGCGTCGCGACCAGATTGCCCGCATCCTCATCGCCGAACTCGGAGACCAGCGTGTCGGTGCCCTGCGGAATCAGCAGGGCCGCCCGGCCGAGGTCGAGGCCGGCGGCGGAACGGCTGTCGACCGTGATCTTTAGCAGCTGTCCCCGCGGAGCGTCCTTCCGCGAGAGCAGATAGAGGGGCGTCGCGACCCCGTCGGTGGACGGGCCCAGCACCGCCTGCACGATGCGATCCTCGTACCGGGTGAGCTGGGTCCACCGGCCATCCGTTGTGCGGACGTAGTGCTGGAACTGCCCGCCGTCGCCTTGCTGCATGCTCGCGAGGACGAGGCCCTCCGGCGTCGACGCGACGACGATCTCCGCGATTTTGGGAAAGTCCCTTCCGAGTTCATAGGTGTCCTGCTCCGTCGGCGTGCCGAGCTTGTGCCGGTAGACCTGCATATAGAACTCATGGTCCGCCTCGGGACGTTCCCGGCCCCGGGGATAGCGGGTATAATAGAAGGCGGCCGCGTCCGGCGTCCAAGCCAGCGAGCCGCCCGCGGTGCCGTTTTGAGCGTGGGGGATCACCTCGAACACCTGGCGGCCGGTGGCGACGTCGAAAATATGCAGGTCGCCGGCCTCGCTTCCGCCTTCCGAGAGGGAGACGGCGACAAGCCGGCCATCGTGGCTCGGGACATACCAATCGATCGCGGTCGTCCCTTTCGGATTCAACGCATTGGGATCCACCAGGACGCTCGCGGCCCCGGGGTTGTCGGGCGAGGCCATGACCACGAGGAACGGCTGTTGTTTTGGCGGCTCCCGCTTGATCGCGAAGAGCCGGCCCCCGGCGAAGGTGAGGCTCGAATAGGAAACGGTCTGGGCGCCGACGATTTCCGTCACGCGGGCGCGGATTTGGGCGACGTGGGGGAGGGTGTCGAGGATGCCGCGGGCGTAGGTGTTCTGCGCCGCGGACCAGGCCTTGACGGCGGGGCTGTCCCAGTCCTCCAGCCAGCGATAGGGATCGACCACGGTGACGCCGTGATACGTGTCTGTCACCGCCCGCGCGGGCGTGGCCGGCGGCGGTCCGGCGAAGGCGGAGGACCCGGCGGCAAGGGCGAGGCCGAAGACGAGGCGCGGGGAGATGGAGAATTTCATTCTATATGGGTTATGACCTGGGTCGAGGGACCGCCGCGGGACGGCAAGGTGACGGTCTCGCCGATGCGGCGCCCGAGGAGACTCCGCCCCAGGGAGGAAGCGACGGTGATTACGGTGATCGGAATTCCTTCGATTTCCAAGTCCAGGCCGCCCCGCGCCGGCCCGAGGAAATAAACCGAGCGCCGCCCCCGGGTCTCGAGCGTCGCCAGCGCGCCGACGGCCAGGGCTTCATCCTGCTGGAACGGCCGGCAGGGCAGCGCCCGATACGCGGCAATGGCCTCGGCGATCTCGCCGGCGAGCCTGGCCTGGCCGGAAGCGAGGTAAGCCGCGCTTTGCCCGCGCATGTCGAATTTCCCCTCGGCGCGGCTGTCGACGTCCGTCGCCTCGGATCGGGACGCATGGGCCGCCTCCGTTTGCAGCGCGAGCTCGGTTTCCAGCCGGGCCACGATGGCCTGGAAGAGGGCGAATTTGTCCACGGGTGGTCGTCGGCCGACGTTTCGACACTAGGTCGGCGTCTTCCCGCGGGCAAGACGAACCCCGGGGACGGCCAATTATTGCATTGAACCCCAAGTGGATATTTGAGGTTCTCTCGGCAACATGCGTTCAACCTTGTTTGCGATTTGCCTGCTCCTCGGGCTGTTCGCGACCCGACCGGTCTTCGGGTCCGTGACGCTCGAGCTTGCCAATGGGACCAAGTTGGTCGGATCCGTCACAAAGGAAGAAGGCGGCAAGATTTATTTCCACGCCGATCTCGTCGGCGACGTGGTGATCGACGCGGCCGCGGTCGTGAAGCGGGAGGACACCGCGGCGGTCGCCGGTTCCACGCCCGCGGCCCCGACGGCTCCCGCTGCGGGCGCTGCCGGAGCCGCCGCGGCGGTGCCACCTCCATCAAGCCAGCCCGTGCCGGTCGTCACCACGGCTCCCGCGGGCCCGTCAGCTCCGGCCTCGAGCGCGCCCGGCGCCCCCAGCGAGGCTGCGGCGGCCACCGGCAAGGCGTTCTGGAAGCGGATCATTTCGGTCAACGGCTCCTATACTTCGGCCTCGTATACGCAGGGTCAGATCAAGGGCGCGCCCGCCGGGTTTCCCACCGGGGCGCAGGCGGGACTGCAGGGCGCGAATTCCACCTTGCAGGCCAGCGGGACGCTGATCGGCGCGACACCCTACCAGGCCTTCAGCCTCACCGCCTCCTACGGCTATGCCAACTACCAGCCGGCGGGCACGGTGATGAACAATCATGGGGCGGAGATGACCTACACCTATGTCCTATCGCCGCTGGATTACCTGCTGACGCGCACGACCTACAAGGTGGACAAGCCCGCCAACGTCGAGCACGCGTTCGAGCAGGTCTTCGGCTTCGGTCACAAGTTCATCGACACCCCGCAGACCCACCTGGACCTGATTCCCGGCGTCTCCCTCGTCGACGACGCCCGGGGCACGGCTTGGGACAACAAGTGGATCCTGTCCGCGGGCTTCCTCGAGCACCTGGACCATGCCTTCAACGAGCGCGTCTCCCTCGAGCAGAGCTTCAAATATCGCGTCGGCGTCGACCACACCGAAGTTTGGTATATCAACGCCTACCTGGGCCTGAAGGCGGCGATCGCCGAGCACATCTCGTTCACCACCGGGGGCACCTATACCTACGATAACACGCTGGGTCCGGTGCCACCCGCCCTGGCGGCCGCTTTCTTGGCGCAGGGCGTCCCCCCTGCGCTCATCGCCGAATTGCAACCGGCGAAAAAGGGGCAGTTCTTGCTGACCAGCGGTTTCGGCTACGACTGGTAAGGTCGGCCTCAGTTCCGGTTGATCACGTCGACCGCGAAGGGTGCGAACGGCGTGTTCACCAGGGTTGCCGCCGTGAAGTCGCTGAACTGTCCGCCCGCCTCGTAGTGCCGGGCGCAGGCCTCGCCGAGAAAATGGGTGAAGACCGCGAAGACGGCGGGCCAGAGGAAGAAGGACAGGGCGCGCCCGACCAGCGGCACGCCGGCCAGCGCCATCTTAAAACCGCCGGCGGTGCCGTGACGGGTGAAGACATGGTGGACGAAGCCGAGACTGAGCGAGGCGAGCAGGTTCCGCCCCGCGTCGCTCTCGAATTTCCGGCCATAGAGCCGCGAAAGCTCGGCGAGCATCCTGAGCTGCACGGCGGCGACCGCCAGGCTGTCGACGATCGGGACGGGGATGAAATTGGCGCCGGCGGCGAGGAGGACGTGGTCGCGCACGATTTCCCGGGCGCGGCAGCGGCGCCAGGCCGCCGTGCCCGGCTGGGTCTCGGCGGGAAGGGGCGCATGGGCGACGCGCACCGGGGCGCTGGAGGGGGGCGGAATCAAAAGGTGATGATCTCGAGGGCCACCTGGAGGATTTCCTCGCGCGCACCGGCGTCGAGCGCCTTCCACCCCAGCAGCATGGCGTGCTGGTAGGCCTGCCGCCGGGAAACGCTGTGCCGCAGCGCCGGCAGGCCGATGCGCTCGGCCAGCGGATCCAGTTCGCGCGCCAGCAGGGTCTGTCTCTGCACCTGGTTGAAGAGGATGGCGGCCTTTTGCTTCGGGTGATGCTGCCGGATCACCTGCGCGGTATCCTGCGAGGTCCAGAGGTCGGCGGGCGAGGGGGAGGAGACGAGGATAACCTTGTCGGCTTCGGCGAGACTATCCCGCACCTCGCTCGATTCCAGCCGGGGAGGCGTGTCGATGATCACGGCGCCGTAATCGGTCCCGTCCACCGCCAACTCAAACGCCGCGGGCCGGTTGTGCTGGATCCAGCGGCTGGCCGTGCGCTGGGGATCGCGATCGACCAGGCCGACGCGGCGGCCGGCATCGGCGAGGGCGCAGCCCAGGAGGACGGAGAGCGTGGTCTTGCCGGCGCCGCCTTTCCCATTGCAGAAGGCGATGACCATGGATCAGGACTACAGGACCGCGGAGGACGTCGACAAGGCGCAAAAAAACCCGAAGGCGGAAAACCTCCGGGTCTGGTGGGCCGCGCTGAGACGGCGCCTAGGCGGTCACTTCAACGGCGGGCGTCCGTTTGTCGGACGCGAGCACGAGCAGAAGACCGATCACCGGATCGAGGATGATGGAGGCGGCCAGATAACCCCAGAAGCCGAATTTGCGTTCGCGACCGAGATAAGCGACCAGGCAGCAGAGACCGACGTAGACGAGCAGGAGGATAGCCATGTGGGAGGGAGGTTGAGGATTAACTACTACAGCTTGATTTCAGAAACGCGCTTCATGCCGGCCTTCACCTCTTCCGTCATCGTGTCCTTGAAATCCTTCGCGCTGAAGGTGAGGAGGGTGCCGCCGGACTCGAAATGACTGATGAACACCTTGCCCACGCCGTAAGTGACGGCGGCGGCAAAGGCGGGCTGGGCGATGGCTCCGACGAGGGAGCCGATGCCGGGAAGGAGCTTGAGGAAGAGCCCGGCGCTGCTGCGGGCCAGCATCCCGGGGGCGAGCCCGCCGAGCAGGGCGAAGACGGCCGTCTTGCCGAGATTCTTCTGGAAGGGCACGCCATAGAACCCCGCGAGGTCCGCGATCATCTTGACCTGCACCGCCACGATGGCGGCCGCGTCCCAGACGGGGAGCGGAATAGCGCCGGCGCCGGCGGCGAGGATCATGGAACCGTCGACGATCTTCGCGGCAGTGAGCGGGGCCTTTTCCAGCTCCGCAATTTCGTGGGCGGCCGCGTCCTTGACGCTGTGGGCGGCCTTGGGATGCTTGGTCGTGCTGGGCGCGGCGTGCGTGGTCATGGCGTGGCTTTCCTTTTCGTGAGCTTCCTGATTGGCGGTGTCCAGCGACTCAGCCAGCTTGGCATGAAGCTCGGTTGCGCTGGATTTGGTGGACATGGCTGGCGACCTTAAAGTTTATTGCATTGCAATGGGCGTCAAGGGCCTTTTTTGACCGCCGTCCTCCTGCGACCAAGGGCAAATTCGCTTGCTAGGCCCCGAGGCCGCCGAGAGCATCCGCCTCCCCCCGCGATCCCGCCGCCAGCGTCCGCCGCCCACCCATGGAGTTTATCCGCTTTCTCAGGAAGGAATCCGGCCGCGACGGCACCCGGATCGCCCTGGTCACGCTGTTTGGCGGTGTGGTCAACGGCCTGATGGTGGCCGTCATCCTCGGGGCCGCCTCGACCGCGACCAACTCCGCCGTCAACGTCCAGTATCTGGTGATGTTCCTGCTGGCGCTCCTGGCCCTGATGCTGGCCAAGCGCTACAGCCTCAACCACACGACGCGCCTGACCGAGGAGATCGTCGAGCGCCTCCGCGTGCGCCTGAGCGATAAGATCCGCCGGTCGGAACTGCTCTATTTTGAGAAGGTCGGGCAGGTCCAGTTCATGACGATCCTGACCAAGGAGACGCAGATGATCTCGAACACGGCGTCGATGGCGATCAGCGCCTCCGCCTCCGCGGTGATGCTGGTGGTCTCGTTTCTCTTCGTCGCCTACCTCTCGCTGCCGGCCTTCTTCCTGTCCCTCGGCGCGATCGCCCTGACCGTCTTGGCCTACCGGGCCAGCCTGGCGCAGATGAACGCGCAGCTGCACGAGACGGTGCGCGTGGAGAACAAGTTCTTCGACCTGCTCAACCACATGCTCGCGGGCTTCAAGGAGGTGAAGATCGACAGCCGCAAGAACCGGGACCTCTTCGACAACTACCTGGTGCCGGTCTCCCGCGAGGTCCGCGTCCTCAAGACGCGGACCAACGAGCAGTTTGTCACCAAGACCCTCATCTCGCACTCGGCCTTTTACGCCCTGCTGGCCACGATCATCTTCCTCCTGCCGCGGCTGGCGCACTGCGATTCGGCCGTGATCATCAAGGTCACGGCCGTCATGCTTTTTATCTTCGGACCGCTGGCCGAGGTGGTCGGCATCATCCCCTACATCGCCCGCGCCAGCGTCTCGATCGAGACGATCCGGACGATGGAGCGGAGCCTCGACGAGGAGGTGGCCCGGCATCCCCCGGTCGATCTGGGACGGCCGCCGGCTCCCCTGACCTTCAAGGAAATCGTCCTGGAAGAGCTGATCTTTTCCTATCCCGACGCCGATGGGACGCCCGGGTACACGGTGGGTCCGCTCAACGCCACGATCCGCGCCGGGGAGATCCTCTTCATCATGGGCGGCAACGGCAGCGGCAAGTCCACGCTGCTCAAGCTGCTGACCGGCCTCTATTTTCCGCGGTCGGGCCGGATCGTGGTGGACGGGAAGCCGCTCGCCCGCACGAGCTACCACCGCTACCGCAACATGTTCTCGGCGATTTTCACCGACTTCCATCTTTTCGACCGGCTCTACGGGCTCGACGGGGCGGACCAGGACCTGCTGGCGGAGCTGCTCGAGGAGTTCGAGCTGGCCGACAAGACCGCCTTTCTCGAGGGGCGCTTCACGGAGCTGAATTTGTCGACCGGCCAGCGCAAGCGCCTTTCCCTCATCATCGCGCTGCTGGAAAAGAAGGACGTGCTGATCTTTGACGAGTGGGCCGCCGATCAGGATCCGGTCTTCCGCAAGCATTTCTACGAGGACATCCTCAAGGAGCTGAAGCGGCAGGGGAAGACCGTCATCGCCGCCACCCATGACGACCGGTATTTTCACATCGCGGACCGCGTCCTCAAGATGGAGTGGGGGAAGTTCGTCTCCTGAACGCGGCCGAAGCTAAATTAGCTGTCCTCACCCGCCGCACCCCGCTAATCGTTCCGACCGCCGCCCATGCCCGATTCCAGTCCAGACGCTCCGCCTCCGCCGTCGCCGGAACCGTTGGAGGCGGATCCGCCGCCGGTTTCCGCCCCGGCGCGGCCGGCCGCGGAGATTCCGGATCCAAAGCCTCCGCGATCCTGGCTGGCGCGGTTTTTCCTCTGGTGGTGGACGCTGCCGGCGCGGATGGCGCGCAACGCGCGCGAGATCTGGGAGGACAACAAGATCCTGCTCGTGCTCCTTTCCTTCTTTTTCGCCTTTCTGGTGGTTTTCTTCTGGCGCGACATCTTCATCAAGATCGGCCCGGGCGAGGAGGGGGCGCTGTACCGCCTCTTCTACGGCGGCACGGTGACCGACCGGGTGTGGCGCGAAGGCCTGCGGTTGGTGTTCCCGTGGGACACGATGTACATCTACGATGTCCGGCTGCAGCAGGTGACCGACGATTTCACGGTCCTCAGCCAGGATGGCCTCGCGGTCAAGGTGGAGGTCTCGATGCGCTTCAATCCCGAGCGCGATTTTGTCGGCTACGTGCACAAGGCGATCGGGCCGGATTACATCGAAAAATTCGTCAAGCCGGTGGTGCAGGCGCAGTGCCGCTACGTCTTCGGCCAATACACGCCCGAGGAGATCTACGAATCGCAGGGCTTCATCATCCAGACCGTGCGGCAGGACGCCTTCGCCCGGCTGGCGGCCCGCCACATCCTGCTCGACGACCTGCTGCTGAAGTCGGTCACGCTGCCGCCGCCGGTGGCGCTCGCGATCGAGTCCAAGCTGCGCGCCCAGCAGCTGGCGCAGGAGTACGACTACCGCCTGCAGACGGAGACCAAGGAGGCGGAACGGAAGCGGATCGAGGCCGCCGGCATCCGGGACTTCCAGACCACCAGCATGCTGCCGGGCGGGCTCTTCGAGCAGTACCTTCGCTTCAAGGGCATCGAGGCCACGCTGGCCCTGGCCCAGTCGAACAACTCAAAGATCGTCATCATCGGCGGCGGCGCCGACCGGCTGCCGCTGATCCTTGACGGCTCGACCCGGACGGAGAGCTCCGGAGCGGAGCCCTCGCGGCCGGCCCCTTACCTGCCGCCGGTGCGCCGCTGACCGCCGCGCCCGCCCGGGCTCAATGCACCGTGATGGGCGGGACCAGGGGGTAGGGGCTGGCCGGAGCGACGTCCCGCTTGGCCGCCGGCGGATACTGGAAAACCCCGGCGGGAAAGCTTCTTTTCACGTCCTCCCAGACCCGTTCATAGATCTCGTTCGTTTCGCGCACCCGGCCGTTTTCGAGAAAGATGTTCTTGTCGCGGTAGGGGTGGATGAAAAACGCCGCGCTGTTGGAGATCCGCGCCTCCACGATGGCGCTCGCGCTCTTCACCGTGGTGGCATAGCAGCAATAATTGCTCACGGCGCCGGCAATGTCCGGGTTGAACAGGTAATTGATGAACTGCTCGGCGTCCGCCTGATTCCGGCGCTGCCGCGGAATGACAAAGCAGTCGCGGAAGACGATGACCCCCTCGATCGGCAGCGAAATCCGGATATTGAGGTTCGGGGTAATCACGGGCGGCTCGTCGGCCGGCGGGTCCACCCGGCCGCGCAGCATGGCGACGGCGACGTCTCCGCTCCAGGCGATGGCCAGGTCGACCACATCCGACGCCAGCAGCTCCGGAATATGGTCATTATTGATGCAGACGACCTGGTCGCCGAGTTTTTTGATCAGCTCGCCCGCCGCCCGGATCTCCGGCTCGCCGGCCGCGGCAAAATCGGCGGCGATGCGCCGCGCGACCTCGTGGGTGTCCAGCGTGCTATCGCGGTACTTCTGGGCGATCTGGTAGATGAGGGCGGAGCCGACCGCGTAGTGGGAATCGTCCATCAGGGCGATGCGCCGCTTGCGCAGGGGATCCCGGTCGAAAACGCTGGCCCAGCTCATCGGCAGATGGGCCACCTGTTCGGCGTTGTACCCGATGCCGGTCGCACCCCAGATGTAGGGCACGACGTAATCGTTGTTGGGATCGGACTTCGGATTGTAGCTTCGGTCGAGATTTTCCGGCTGACTGACCTGCTCCGGCCGGTTGAAATTGTCCGCGGGATCGAGATTCTTGAGGATCGAATAGCGGGTGTCATTCTTGTCCCGCAGAAACGGCGCCAGCCGGCCCTCCGCCTGAAGCCGCTCGGCCGTGAACGACGACGGCATCGCCAGGTCGTATGGGCCCGGGTGCGCCGGATCGCGTCCCTCCAGGTCCGCGTAGAGTTCGTCGTTGGTGGAAAAGTTGGTCACGTTGACGCGGACGCCGTAGTCCCGCTCGAACTTCGCGATGATGTCCGGCGAGAAATATCCCTTCCAGAGCAGGATGTTGATCTCCGGGGCGCCGGGCGCGAGCTCCCGCCAGTAGTGGTTGACCTTGGTGCAGCCGGCGGCCGCGGCCAGGGCGAGCGCCGCCAGTCCCAGGCGGCAAAGGCGGCGGCGCGCGAACGGAATCTTCATCGCCGCAATCCCAAGGTGGATTCCGCGTTCATGCAAGGCCCGGCGCGAGGTCGGCTCGGATGGAGGCCAGCACCTCGGCGCGCGCCTTCTGCGGGAAGAAATGATCGCCGGCGATCATCCGCACCCGGCAATCCCCGCGCGTGTAGCTCCGCCAGCCGGCCAGCTCGGCCTCGGTGGTCCAGGGATCGCGCGTGCCGCCGAGGATGGTCAGGGGCGTGTCCGGGACCGGCCCGCCCTTCCACCCATAGGTGTCCACCAGCTTGAAATCCGCGCGCAGGATCGGCGTGAGCAGCGCAACCATTTCCGGCTCCGCCAGGATTTCCGCCGGAAGCTGGCCGTAGCGGTCGGACACCTCCCGGAGGAGGGACGCATCCGGCAAATGATGGATGGGCGGCATCCGGGGCGGCGTGGCCGGGGGATTGCGCCCCGAGAGGAAGAGGCGGCTCGGTGGGTGGGGCGCGCCGCGGCGCGCCAGTTCGAGCGCGAGTTCGTAGGCGAGCAGCGCTCCCATGCTATGGCCGTAGAGCGCGCAGGCTCCGTCCCCGGCCAGCGCTCCCCACGCATCCGCAAGGGCGAGCGTCATGGCTCCGGCGGAGTCGATCGGGGCCTCGCCCAGGCGATTTTCCCTCCCGGGGTACTGCACGGCGCGCACCTCGATGGCCGCCGGCTGCAGTGCGGCGCCCCAGGCGAAGAAGCTCGAGGCCCCGGCGCCGGCGTGGGGCAGGCAGACGAGCCGGACGCGGGGATGGACCAAGGGCCGCGGAGTGACGCACCACGGATGCGCCGGCGGGATCATCCCGGGCTGGAGCCCCGGAGGCTGAGCGGACGCATATCCGTCCAGACCTCCTTGATGTGGGCGAGGCAGGTCGCCTTGTCTCCCGGTTTCCCCTCCACCCGCCAGCCGGCGGGCGGAGGCCGATCGGCCGGCCAGATGGAATACTGCTCCTCATGGTTCACGACCACCTGGTAGAGGGTCCGATCGATTTCCGGGTCAGGGGTCATGGCGGGGCCGACTCTCCCCCGGCCGAAATCCAAGACAAGCCTTTTAACCGGGGCCTTTTTCCGGTAGCTTCCCTCTTCGCCAACCTGTGGCGCTGCCACCCGCGCTGTCCGCCGCCCCGTGAGCTCCACGCCATCCGATCCCGGTTTTCCGCACCTCGTCGCCCTCCTGCGCCATCGCGCGCACACGGAGCCGGAGCGCCGCGCCTATCTTTTTTTGCAGGACGGCGAGATCGAGGGCGCCAGCCTGACCTACGCGCAGCTCGACGAGCGCGCGCGGGGCATCGCGGCCTGCCTCCAGGCGCGCGTCGAGCCGGGCGACCGGGCGCTGCTGCTCTATCCGGCCGGACTCGAGTTCCTGGCCGCCTTTTTCGGCTGCCTCTATGCGGGGGTTATCGCGGTTCCAAGCTATCCGCCGAAGCGCAACCGCCCCGACCACCGCCTGCAGGCGATCGCCGCCGACGCCGGCGCGCGCGTGGCCCTGACCGATGCCGCCGTGCTCGCCGAGATCGAGGCCCGTCTGGAGAACACCCCCGGGCTCGAGCCGCTGACGTGGATGGCGACGGACGGATTCGGAGCGGCCGAGGCCGGTCGGTGGCGCGAGCCGGCGCTGGATTCCTCCGACCTGGCGTTCCTCCAGTATACCTCGGGCTCCACCTCCACCCCCAAGGGCGTGATGGTCAGCCACGGCAATCTGCTCGCGACGCTCGACGACCTAGACCGCGGCTGGGACCACACGCGCGACAGCGTGATGGTGACCTGGCTGCCGATCTTCCACGACATGGGCCTGGTCTACGGCGCGCTCATGCCGCTTTTTCGGGACTTCCTCTGCGTGATGCTGCCGCCGGCGGCCTTCCTGCAGCGCCCTTCGCGATGGCTGCGCGCCATCTCACGCTATCGCGGCACGCATAGCGCGGCGCCCAACTTCGCCTACGATCTCTGCGCCGCCGGCATCGCTCCGGAGCATCGCGCCGAGTTCGATCTGCGCTCCTGGCACCTCTCGCTCAATGCCGCCGAGCCGGTGCGGGCGGAGACGCTGGGCCGCTTCAACGAGGCCTTTGCGCCCTGCGGCCTCTCCCCATTGACCGTCACTCCCGGCTACGGCCTGGCCGAGGCGACGCTAAAGGTCTCGGCGTTGCCCAGGGCCGACTCCACGCGCCTCTGCCACGTGCTGACCGAGGAGCTGGCCCATCATCGCGTCCTCCTCGGGGCGCCCGGCGCGCCCGGCGTGCAGCCGGTGGTCGGCTGCGGCTGGGGGCAGGGCGGCAACCGGAGCCTGATCGTCCATCCCGAGACGGGGCGCGTCCGGCCCCCGGGCTCCGTGGGCGAGATCTGGTTCGCAGGGCCGTCGGTGGCGCAGGGCTACTGGAATCGTCCCGACGAGACCGAGCAGGTCTTTCGCGCGCGCCTGGCCGACCCCGCTGAGACCGGCACGTTCCTCCGCACCGGCGATCTCGGATTTATCCACGAGGGCGAGGTCTACGTGACCGGCCGGGTCAAGGACCTGATCATCATTCGGGGCCTCAATCATTATCCGCAGGACATCGAGCTCACCGTCGAACAGTGCCACGCCGCCCTCCGCCCCTCCTGCGGCGCGGCGTTTTCCGTCGAGATCGGGGGCCAGGAGGGGCTCGTGATCGTGCAGGAGGTGGAGCGCACCCACCTGCGCAAGCTCGCCGGCGAAGAGGTCGTGGCGGCCATCCGCCAGGCCGTCGCCGAGAGGCACGAGCTGCCGCTCCACGCCGTGGCGCTGCTGCGGACCGGCAGCATTCCCAAGACGTCGAGCGGCAAGATCCAGCGCCGGGCCTGCCGCGCGCTCTTCCTCGACGGGCAGCTCGAGCTGGTCGCGGAATGGCGCCAGCCGGCGCCGCCGGCCGAGGTGTCTTCTCCCGCCAGCGCGGCCCCGGATGAGACCGCCGCCGCCACCGAGCAGACCGTGGAGCTGGCGGTCATCGAGACGTGGCTGACGCACCGCGTCGCCCAGCGGCTCAAGCTTCCCATCGCGCGCATAGATCCCCGGGAGCCTTTTTCGCACTACGGCCTCGATTCGCAGGCCGCGGTCGAGCTCTCCGGCGCGCTGGAAAAATGGCTGGGCCGCCGCCTGCCCCCAACGCTGCTCTACGACTACCCGACCGTGCGCTTGCTCGCGGCCCACCTGGCGGCGGTCGCCTCCGCTCCGGCGGCGCCCGCGGACGCGTCGGCGGAGTCCGGCGGCGCCCCGATCGCCGTGGTCGGGCTCGGCTGCCGCTTTCCCGGCGCCGATTCACCCGACGGCTTCTGGCGGCTGCTGGCCGACGGGGTGGACGCGATCTCGGCCATGCCGGCCTCGCGCTGGCGCGCCGACGGTCCCGCCCTTTCGCGCCGGGGGGGATTTCTCGGCGCGGTGGACGGCTTCGATTCAGAGTTTTTCGGAATTGCGCCGCGGGAGGCCGATCTGATGGATCCGCAGCAGCGCCTCCTGCTGGAGGTGAGCTGGGAGGCCCTGGAGAATGCCGGCATCGCTCCCGGCGCCATCGCCGGGAGCCGCACCGGTGTCTTCGTCGGCATCAGCACCAACGATTATGGCCGCCTCCTCGCGCGGCAGGCTGCGGGCGCCGAGGCGCACGCCGGGACCGGCAATGCGCTCAGCATCGCGGCCAACCGGCTCTCCTACTTGCTCGACCTGCGGGGCCCGAGCTGGGCGGTGGACGCGGCCTGCTCGTCCTCGCTCGTCGCCGTCCACCAGGCCTGCCGCAGCCTGCGCTCCGGCGAATGCACCCTCGCGCTCGCGGGCGGCGTCAACCTCATCCTCGCGCCGGATCTTACGGCCGCTTTCGCGCGGGCTGGAATGCTCGCGCCCGACGGCCGCTGCAAGACCTTCGACGCCGCCGCCGACGGCTATGTGCGGGGCGAGGGTTGCGGGGTGGTCGTGCTCAAGCGGCTGGCGGACGCGCAGCGCGACGGCGACCGCGTCCTCGCGGTCATCCGCGGCACCGCGGTCAATCAGGACGGGCGCAGCAACGGCCTGACCGCGCCCAACGGCCCGGCCCAACAGGCGGTGGTGCGGGCCGCGCTGCGCGACGCCGATCTCATGCCCGCCGCGCTCAGCTACGTCGAGGCGCATGGCACGGGCACCGCGCTGGGCGATCCGATCGAAGTCAATTCCCTCAAGGCCGTCCTGCTCGACGGCCGGGGGCCGACGCAGTCCTGCTGGCTCGGATCGGTCAAGACCAACATCGGCCACCTCGAGGCCGCGGCCGGGATCGCCGGTCTGATCAAGCTGGTCCTAGCGCTGGGCCGCCGAAAGATTCCGCCGCACCTTCACCTGAGGAAGCTCAACCCGCTCATCGTCCTCGCGGATACGCCGTTGGCGGTTCCGGCGGAATTGATCGACTGGCCCGCCTCGGGCGGAAGTCGCTTTGCCGGCGTGAGTTCGTTCGGCTTCGGGGGCACCAATGCGCATGTGATCGTGGGCGAGGCGCCGGCCGCCGCCGCCGCCCCCCCCGACGCGCGCGGAGGCCGGGTTTTGCTGCTCTCGGCCAAGAGCGCCCGCGCGCTCCGGACCCTGGCGAGCCGCTATGAAACCTATCTCGGCGGCACCGCCGCGGCCGCGTGGCCGGACGTCTGTCAGACCGCGGCGGCCGGCCGGATGGAGATGCCGCACCGGCTGATCGTGGAGGCGGCCAACGGCCCCGCCGCCGCGGAGAAACTGGCGGTATTCGCACGGGGTGAACCGACCGCGGATTTGTGGTTCGGCACGCCGACGGTCCGGCCCAAGGTGGCTTTCCTCTTTTCCGGGCACGGTTCGCTCTATCCGGGAATGGGTCGGGAGCTATATGAGGGCAGCCCCGTCTACCGGCGGGCGTTTGATGAATGCGCCGCCCTGGTGCGCCGGCACGGCGGCTGGAGCCTGGATGAGGCGGTGGGATCGGCGGAGATGCTGGCGCAGACCGAGTACGGCCAGGTGGCATTGTTCGCGGTCGAATACGCGCTCAGCCGCGTTTGGCTTTCGTGGGGGCTGGCGCCCTCCGCCGTGGTCGGGCACAGCGCCGGTGAATATGCCGCCGCCTGCGTCGCCGGCGTCATGGCGGTCGAATCCGCCCTGCCGCTGCTCATGGCGAGGGGGCGGCTGATGGGAGCGCTCGGCGAGGGCGGCGCCATGGCGGCGGTGCCCGGGGCGCCGATGGACGTCGCCGCCCTCTTGGCAAAGCACGGCATAGAGCTGGCGGCGGTGAACAGCCCCCGGCAGGTGGTGTTGAGCGGGGAGCGGGGGGCGGTCCGCGCCGCGGTGGAGGAGCTGAAGGCGGCGGGAGTGCCGGCCCAGCTCCTGGACGTGAAGCAGGCCTATCATTCGCGGCAGATGGAGCCGATGCTCGCGGACTTGGCCGTGGCCGCGGCCGGGGCGACGTTCGCCGCGCCGCGCCTGCTGTTCATTTCCACCGTGACCGGCCGGCCGGAATCGGCGGAGCTCGGGCGCGCCGAATACTGGGTGCGCCAGGCGCGGGAGCCGGTGCGTTTTGCCGAGGCGATGCGGACTTTGCACGGCGAGGGAATCGGCCTGGTGGTGGAGGTGGGGCCGCGCGGAATTTTGACCGTCCTGGGGCAGCAGACCTGGCCGGCGGGGGCGGGGGAGTGGCTGCTGAGCCTGCGGCCGGGGCGCCGGGAATGGGCGCAAATGCTCGAGACGGCGGGCCGCGCCTGGGTCCTGGGCGCAGGCGTCGCCTGGAGGGAGACCGGCCGCGGCTTTTCCCACGCGCGCTGTGCCCTTCCCACGTACCCCTTCGAGCGCCAGCGCCATTGGTGCGAGGCGGGAGAGGAGCCCGCGCGGGCGCTGGACGACCGGGAGACCGCGGCCTTGACGGCGAGCCTCGGCGACGATCCCGATCTTTCACCCGCGGACCGCGAGGCCGTGCCGCGCGTCCTGGCGGCGCTGGCTCGGCAGCGGCTGCGGCTGGCCGACGGAGGAGCGCTCCGCGAGGCGCTTTATGAATTGCAGTGGGTGCCGCGGGCGCTCTCGGCCGCGGCCCGGCTCCCCGCCGGCGCGTGGCTTCTCGTGGGCCCGCTCGGTCCGCTCTCGGTGGCGCTTACCGCCGAATTGCAGCGGCGCGGGCAGACCGGGCAATTGTCCGACGCCTTCGTCCCGGGCGACTGGCGCGGCGTCATCTTCGTCGCCGAGGCCGAGGCTCCGTCGGAGGCCGCCTGCGCCCGCCTGCTCGGCGTGGTGGCGAGGCACCGGAAGGCGGGCGCGACCGCGCGCCTCTGGATCATCACCCAGGGCGCGGCCGCCGCCGCCGAGGGAGACGCCGTCGACCTCGCCGTCGGCCAGGCGCCGCTCTGGGGCTTTGGCAAGGTGCTGGCGCTCGAGCACCCCGAGATCTGGGGCGGACTGATCGATGTCCCCCGCACGGCCGTCGCCGGGGACATCTCCGAATTGGCGGAGGAAATTCTGGGGACTGACGGCGAGGATCAGGTGGCCCTCCGTCCCGGCGGACGGCGGGTGCTGCGCCTGAAACGGCGCGCCGGGCCCGATGCGCCGGGCCTGCGCCTGCGGGCCGAGGCGGCCTATTGGATCACGGGAGGCCTGGGCGGATTGGGCCTGCGGGTCGCGCGCTGGCTGGTCGGGCACGGCGCCCGCCAGGTGGTGCTGACCGGGCGCCGGGCCCCCTCCGCCGCGGCCGAACAGGCCATGGCCGAACTGCGTGCGGCGGGCGCGCGTGTCCTCGCGCTGCGCGCCGACGCGGCCGAGCCGGATGACGTGCGCCGCGTGCTGGCCGAGGCCGGCGCGGCCCTCGGACCCGTGCGCGGCATCGTCCATGCCGCGGGCGTGCTGGCGGCCGGCCCGCTGTCGGCGCTGACCCCGGACGCGCTGGCCGCCGTGTTGCGTCCGAAAGTCGGGGGCGCCTGGGCCCTCCACGAGGCGACCCGCGGCCTCGAACTGGATTTCTTTGTCCTGTTTTCGTCGATCGCCTCCGTCTGGGGCTCAAAGAACCACGCGCACTACGCCGCGGCGAATCAGTTTCTCGACGCCCTGGCGCTGCATCGCCAGGCGCTCGGGTTGCCCGCCCTCAGCATCAACTGGGGGCCGTGGGCCGGAGGCGGCATGGCCGGCGACGAGGAGCAGGATCGGCTGCGGCGGAGCGGCGTGGCCGCGCTGGCGCCGGATGAGGCGCTGGCCGCGCTCGACCACCTGCTCGGCTGTGCGTCCCCGCAGGCGATCGTCGCCCGCGTCCATTGGCCCACCTTCCGGGAACTCTATGAACTGCGCGGCCCGCGTCCGCTCCTGGCCGACCTGGCGGACGAAGCCGCACCGGCGGAGGCGGCCCTGCCCGCCGCGCCGTCGCGCGCCGTGGCCGCGCTCGCGGAGACGTCGGCCGGGGAGCGCGGGCCCCGGCTCGTGGATTTCCTCCAAGACGAAGTCGCGGCCGTGCTCGGCTGCCGGGACGGCCGACGCCCAGATCCCCGCAAGGGATTCTTCGAGCTGGGCCTTGACTCCCTCCTGGCCGTCGAGCTGCGCAATCGGCTCGCCCGCGCTTTTGCGCGCAAATTGCCCACCACGCTCGCCTTCGACCATGCCAACATCCTGGCGCTGGCGGACTACCTGGGTGGGTATGCCCTGGGCTGGGGCGCGTCCCCGGCTCCCGACTCCCCGCCGATCGTCGACGAGTCCAATCTCGACGCTGCGCTCGCCCGCCGGCTGGAGAAACTTGAAGGTCTCGTCCGCCAGGGATGACCCCGGCCCGGCTGATACTCTTCGAGGGTCTCCCCGGTTCGGGAAAGACCACGACGGCCCAGCAGGTGTGGCTGGGCCTCGAGGCGCTGGGGCGGCCGGCCCGCTGGTGGTTCGAGCACGAGCTGGGGCATCCCATCCTGGACTACGAGCAGGCGAGAAGGGCGCGTGCGCCCGGCTCGGCGGACGCCAAGCTGATTTTTGAGCGTGCGCAGGCGGGTTGGCGCACCCTGGCCGGCCAGTTGCGGGCGGGTGGGGAGACGGTCATCCTGGAGGGTACGCTGTTCCAGACGACCGTCGGCACGCAGCTGCTGATGGACCTGCCGCGCGCGGAGATCGCGGCGCATTTCGACCGCACGATGGAAATCATCGCCCGGCTGGCGCCGGCGCTGGTCTGCCTGTGGCAGCCCGCCGCCTCCGCCGCGCTGCGCCGGGCCTGTGCGCACCGGCAGCCCTGGTTCGAGGAGTTCCTGCTGCGGGAATTTGCGGCCACGGTGCGCGGCCAGCGCCTCGGCCGGGCCGAATTTGCCGACGTCGAGGCTTATTTCGACGAGCGCCAGGCGGTCTCCGCCGAGTTGATGGAGCGGTGGCCCGGCCCGAAGCTGGTCCACGACAACGCCGACGGCGACTGGGCGCGGCAGCGCCGCGCCGTGGAGGAGTTTCTCGGCCTCCCGCCCGGGAGGAAGCCGGCGCCCCCGGCCGGCGTCGGTGATTTCACCGGCCGCTATCGGGCCGAGACGGGCGACGAATTGCGGGTCGCCGAGGACGGGCAGGGGCTCTATCTGGCCGACGAGGCCGGGACCCGGCTCCTGCCGCATGGGCCGGATGCCTTTGTCGTCCAGGCCCTCTGCGTCGAGCTGGTGTTCGACCGCGACCCGGCGGGCGCCGTCCTGGCCATCAGCTGCCGCGGTGCGCTGCCCGGCCTTGCACCGCACTGGCCAAGGGTGTCAGCTGACTGACCATGAACGCGTCTGCCGGTGATTCTAGAGCGGCGCAGCTGCGCATGCTACGGGCCCTGGATGACGCCTCCGCCAGGATCGAGGCGCTGGAGCGCGGGCTGAACGAGCCGATCGCCGTGATCGGCCTCGGCTGCCGCTTCCCCGCCGGCTCGCGCGACGCCGCGTCGTTCTGGCGGTCGCTGCGCGACGGCGTGGACGCCATCGGCGATATCCCCGGTGACCGCTGGGACGCCGCCGCCTATTTCGATCCCCGGCCGGAGCAGCCGGGTAAGATCTGCACGCAGGCCGGGGGTTTTCTCGGCGAGGTCGACCGGTTCGATGCGGAATTCTTCGGCATATCCCCCCGGGAAGCGGTGGCGATGGATCCGCAGCAGCGGCTGCTGCTCGAGGTGGCGCACGAGGCGCTGGATGGCGCCGGCCAGCTCGGCGACCGGCTCGCGGAAAATGCGACCGGCATCTTCGTGGGGATGACCAACAACGACTACGCCCACCTCCTCCAGCGGGCGTCCGGCGAGCGTCCGCTCGACCAGTATTTCGTCACGGGCAATTCCCCCAACGCCGCCGCCGGCCGCATCTCGTACCTGCTGGGGCTGCGCGGGCCGAGCCTGGTGGTGGACACGGCCTGCTCGTCGTCGCTGGTCGCCGTGCATCTGGCCTGCCAGAGCCTGCGGTCGGGCGATTGCCGCCTCGCGCTCGCCGGCGGGGTGAACCTCATCCTCTCGCCCGAAGCCTCGGTGGCGCTGTCCCGCGCCCGCATGCTCGCGCCCGACGGCCGCTGCAAGACCTTCGACGCGGCGGCCGACGGCTATGGGCGCGGGGAGGGCTGCGGCCTGCTGGTGCTCAAGCGCCTCGCCGAGGCCCGGCGCGACGGCGACCGCATTCTCGCCCTTATCCGCGGTTCGGCGATCAACCAGGACGGACCGACCAGCGGTTTCACCGTACCGAGCGGCGCGGCGCAGCGCGCGCTGCTCCGGTCCGCCCTGGCCCACGCGCGGCTCGCGCCGGCCGCCATCGACTACGTCGAGGCGCACGGGACCGGCACGGCCCTGGGCGACCCGATCGAGATCAACGCCCTGGCCGACGTCCTGGGCGCCGGCCGCGCTCCCGGGCGGCCCCTGCTGGTCGGGTCGGTCAAGACGAACATCGGACATTTGGAGTCGGCGGCGGGCGCGGCGGGGCTGATCAAGGCGGTGCTGTCCCTGTGGCACGGCGAGATTCCCGCGCACCTCCATTTCCGGCGGCCCAATCCGCGCATTGCCTGGGAGGATCTTCCGGTGCAGGTCGTCGCCGCGCACACCTCCTGGCCGCCGGGCCCCGATCCGCGCCGGGCGGGAGTGAGTTCCTTCGGCGTGAGCGGCACCAATGCCCACATCATCCTGGAACAGGCCCCGCCGGAGAGCGCGGCGGCCGCCCTGCCGGCGCCGCGGCGGAGTTTCCGCGGCGAGCGGCATTGGATCACGCCGGCCGCGGTGGGCGCCGCCCCGTCGGACGATTGGTTTTATGGCGTCGAGTGGCCCTCGCAGCCGCTCCGCGCGCGTGCGGCGGCGGGGCTGGCCGATCCCGCCGGCCAGGCGGAAGCGGTTCGCCGCTGGATCGCGAGCGCGGGACCTCATCCCGGTGGGACGGCCTATGCCGGGGTGCTGGCTCGGCTCGAAGCGCTGAGCCGGCGCTACGCGCTGCGAGCCGTGAGGGATGTCCCGGCGGCAGGCGTGGTCTCCGCGCACCGCCGACTCCACGCCCGGCTGCGGGCGCTGGCCGCCGAGGCGGACGGCGACTCCCGCGACCCAGGGGAAGAGGCGGGGCGCCTCCGAGCCGAATGTCCCGAAGCGGCCGGGGAAATCACCCTCCTCGCGCGCTGTGGCGAGCGCCTTGCGGACGTGCTCCGGGGGCAGTGCGATCCCCTGACGCTCCTGTTCCCGCCCGGCGGGGCCGTCGCCGCCACCGATCTTTATAAGAATACGCCAGTGGCGCGGCGCATGAACGAGCTGGTGGGCGCCGCCGTGGCCGCGCTCGCGGCCCCGGCTGCGTCCGACCCGCCCCTGCGAGTCCTCGAAATCGGGGCGGGCACGGGAGGGACGACCACGGCCGTGCTGTCCGCGCTGCCGGCGTCCGCCGAATATGTGTTTACCGATGTGTCGCCGCTTTTCCTGGCCCAGGCGCGCGAGCGCTTCAAGGGAAGGGCGGGCCTCCGCTGCCAGGCGCTCGACATCGAGAAGGATCCGCTGGGCCAGGGCTTTGCGCCCGGCCAGTTCGACTTGGTGGTCGCGGCCAACGTGCTCCACGCGACGCGCGACCTACGCGCGGCGCTGGGCCATGCGCGCTCGCTGCTGGCCGCCGGCGGACGGCTCGTGCTGCTTGAGGCGACGCGGCCGCTCGGCTTCCTCGATCTCATCTTCGGCCTGACCGACGGATGGTGGCGCTTCGCCGACGACGACCTGCGGCCGGCCCATCCGCTCTTGACCCCCGCGCGCTGGAGCGAGGCGCTCACCCAGGCGGGCCTGGGCGAGTCCGCCGCGATGGCTTTTTCCCCCTCGGCCGGCGAAATCTTCGCGAGCCAGTCCGTCATCACGGCGCAGCGGCGGGAGCCGGCCGGCGCCTGGCTCCTGCTGGCGGACTGCAGGGGCGTGGCCACGGCGTTGGCGGCGGCGCTCACCCGCGGCGGCGACGCTTGCCATCTGGTTTTTCCGGGCGGGACGTTCGCCGCGAAGGGCGAGCGGGCCTGGACGATCGATCCGGCGGATCCCGGCGATTACCGGCGCGCGCTCGCCACGGCCCCGGACTGGCGTGGGGTCGTGCACCTCTGGGGCCTGGAGGCGGACGATCCCGCCGACATGGCGCCGACGCGGAGCGCCCTGCTGCTGGCCCAGTCGCTCATCACCCAGCCGGCGCCGCTTTGGGTCGTCACGAGCGGCTCCGTCGCGGCATCCGCGGGAGACGCGGTGTCGGGAATGGCCTCCACGCCCCTCTGGGGCTTCGCCCGCTCGCTGGCCCAGGAGCATCCGGAAATGAATCCTGTGCGGATCGACCTCGATCCGGAGGCGGGAGCGGAGGACGCGGCGGAAGCGCTGGCCGCCGAATTGCTCGCGCCCGACGGCGAGGATCAGATCGCGCGCCGCGGCGGCGACCGAAAGGTCGCCCGGCTCGCGCGCCTCGCGCCGGAAACCCCGCGGCCCGCCGTCTTCAGCGGCGATGGGACCTACCTGGTTATCGGCGGTCGCGGCGGCCTGGGGCAGCCGCTCGCCCGCTGGCTCGTGGCGCGGGGCGCCCGGCACCTGGTGCTCACGGGCCGGAGCGCGCCGGACGCCGCGGCGGAGGCGCTCGTCCGCGAACTGGCGGCCGCCGGAGCGGAGGTGCGCCTGGAGCGGGCCGACGCGGCCGTCGAGGCCGACGCGGCCCGCCTGCTTGGGGTCATTGCCGCGTCCCCCTGGCCGCTGCGGGGCCTGATTCACGCCGCCGGTGTGCTCGACGACGGCGTCGTGCGCCAGCTCACCTGGGACCGGTTGGCCCGCGTGCTCGAGCCCAAGGTCGCAGGCGCCTGGCACTGGCACCGCCTCACCCTCGGCCTGCCCCTGGATTTCTTCGTCCTTTTCTCGTCGGCCACGTCATTGCTGGGCTCCCCGGGGCAGGCGAATCACGCGGCCGCCAACGCTTTTCTCGACGCCCTCGCGCACCACCGCCGCGCCGCAGGCCTCCCGGCGACCAGCATTAACTGGGGAGCCTGGGAGGAAATTGGCGCCGCGGCGGAGCGCCGGGTGGGGCTCCGGTTTCTCGCGCAGGGCATTCGCACCATCCCGCCCGCGGAAGGATGGCGGGCGCTGGACCGGTTGCTCGGCGCGGCGCCAGTGCAGGCGGCGGTGCTGCCGGTCGATTGGGAGGCGGTTCCGGCGGCGCTCACCCGTTCGCCCTTTTTCAGCGGACTGCGGCCGGCGCCGTCCGCCGTCCCCGAAACGCCCGCTGGGTTCGCCGACCTGGCCGCCGCCCTGCCGCCGACGGAACGGCGCGTCCGCCTGGCCGCCGAAGTGCGGCGGCAGGTCGCGCAGATCCTCGGCTTGCCAGGCGCCGAGCGCGTCGATCCGCGGCGCGGATTCTTCACCCTCGGCATGGATTCGCTCACCTCGGTCGAACTGCGCAACCGCCTGCAGACCGCGCTGGGCCGCGTGCTGCCCGCCACGGTGGTCTTCGACCATCCGACCGCCGAGGCGCTCGCAGCCTTCCTCGATTCGCTCTGGGAAGGCGCGCCGGGGAAAGGGTGGCCCTCCCGCGCCATCGCGAAGCCGGGAGAGCCCACGCCGACCGCGGGCCCGGGCGTGGAGCCGATCGCGGTCATCGGGCTGGGGCTGCGCTTTCCCGGCGGCGCGGATTCCCCGGAGGCTTTCCGACGTTTGCTGTGCGGAGGGATCGACGCCATAGCCGAGGTGCCGCCGGACCGCTGGAGCCTGGAGGAGTTCTACGACGCCGATCCGGAGGCGCGCGGCAAAATGTACGTCCGCGGCGGCGGATTCCTCGGCGCGGTGGACCGGTTCGATGCCGGTTTTTTTGGCGTGTCCCCGCGCGAGGCCGTGGCGATGGACCCCCAGCAGCGCCTGCTGCTCGAGACGAGCTGGGAGGCGCTGGAGCGCGCCGGCGTGCCCCCCGATTCGCTCGGAGGCAGTCCCACCGGCGTCTTTGTCGGAATCTGCAACCACGATTACACCGAGCGGCTGCTGGCGGCGGGCCCTGCCGGGATCGACTCCTACCTGGGTTCGGGCAATGCCCACAGCATCGCCGCCGGCCGGATTTCCTATTCGCTCGGCCTGCAGGGGCCGTCCCTCGCGATCGACACGGCCTGCTCGTCTTCGCTCGTGGCCGTGCATCTGGCCTGCCAGAGCCTGCGGGCGGGCGAGTGCGGGCTCGCGCTCGCCGCGGGCGTCAACCTGCTGCTGTCGCCGACGATCAGCGTCAATCACTCCCGGGCCCGCATGCTCGCACCGGATGGGCGCTGCAAGGCGTTCGACGCCTCGGCCGACGGCTTCGGGCGCTCCGATGGCTGCGGAGTCGTGGTGCTCAAGCGGCTGGCCGAGGCGCAGCGCGACGGCGACCGTGTCCTGGCCGTCCTCCTGGGTTCGGCCGTCAATCAGGATGGCCGCACGAGCGGCCTCACCGTGCCCAACGGCCCTGCGCAGCAGGCGGTCGTCCGGGCGGCGCTGGCCCAGGCCGGGGTGGAGCCCGCGGATGTGGGCCTCATCGAGGCGCACGGCACCGGCACGGCGCTGGGGGATCCGATTGAAATGGGAGCGCTGGCCGCCGTATTCGGACCCGGCCGCGCCCCCGACCACCCCCTCTACGTCGGCTCGGTCAAGACGAACCTCGGCCACTGCGAATCGGCCGCCGGGGTGGCGGGATTGATCAAGGCGGTGCTGGCCGTCGCCCACGGCGAGATTCATGCGCACCTGCATTTTCGAAATCCCAATCCGCTGATCCCCTGGGACGATCTGACGTGGCTCCGGGTGCCCGTGGCGACGGAGCCGTGGCCGGTGGGCGCCCGCCGGCTCGCGGGGGTGAGCTCCTTTGGATTCGGCGGGACGAATGCGCATGTCATCGTTGGCGAGGCGCCGCCGGGGGCGTCCGAGGCGCCGCCGCCGCGCGGAGGCGAGGTCCTGGCGCTGTCGGCCCGGGACGGTCCGGCGCTGCGCGCGCTGGCGGGAAGTTACGCCGAGCTCCTTGAGCGCCTCCCGGTGACGGCCTGGCCCGACGTGTGCCACACCGCGGCGACCGGCCGGGCGCGTTTTTCCCATCGGCTCGTCCTGGGGACCGGCGCGGTCGAGGCGCCGGAAAAGCTGGCGGCCTTTGCCCGGGGCGAGGCATCCGCTGAGCTCTGGACCGGCACGGCGGGCGAGCATCCGAGAGTCGCCTTTCTGTTTTCGGGCCAGGGTTCGCTCTACGCGGGCATGGGGCAGGAGCTCTACGCGGGCAGCGCAG